>ERZ772884.950-NODE-950-length-20094-cov-8.104396_pt1 | contig 20094 bp, 18 predicted proteins | sample MGYA00580574_ERZ772884 | MGnify/ENA primary metagenome ERZ772884 (study PRJEB29015, sample SAMEA2737690) | human gut metagenome | biome: human gut; feature: human-associated habitat; material: faeces | place: China | collected 2012 ... | reverse complement strand
CGAAGAACGCTATGGTTCTAAAGGTTAGAGGTTACACAAGATTCTTGACACACTCTACTTAAGCATCTGGTCTCTATTCATTATAGCAGTAAGAATATATTTGAATATGATATCAGTGAAACCACATACTTTTGTCTGGTGTACTTACACATTTTATTTACCATCATAAATTTGCCAACAAAAACATCTTTAAAATGTGAATACAAGATATCTTATTTTTCTATTAATGCATATTTTGATTTACACGCTAGACTGCTAGTCACATAAAAATCCCCTCTTTACAGGATATACTGTAAAGAGGGGATTTTTATTCTATGGAACGCAAAATGTAATACTTTTTATTCATATTGACACCGAGGACAATTTTTATTGGGCAGATTGTAAAATATAACACAACAGCGGAAAACCCATATTAGTAATTCCTGTAAAATGTAAATCATCACAAATACATTACAGAAAGGACTACCAATATGAGTTACTTCCTTCTTACCATAAAAGATCGTTATCCGATAGAAGCATATGGTCTTGAAGGCTATTCAATCCTTAAAAATGATTCCAAGAATAAGATTTTATCCAACATAAAACACAATCAACAAGTAGTCGGCTCCTCTTCATTCCGTTACAATTTCATGCTACCGAAAATATTTAGCGATTCCATAATGGTATTCCCGCAGACAGTGATACCTCCCTTGCATCTTTATCTTTTACAACAAAAGCAACGCTAAATCTAGCACGAGTTACTGCAACATAAGATTTTGCTCTTGTTCGAGCTTTTAATTCATGTTTAGGATTTTTAATCCATTGTAATAATTCTCCAGTAGGATATATTAAAACTCTGTCAAATCCTAACCCTTTTGATTTTTGAAAATTATAGACTATCAGTTGACTAGTTAGATGAAAATCAATTTTGGTCTTCTTGCTATCCCGTAAAATAACAGGATGATAAATCTTATAATACTGGCTCACTTGAGATTTTTTTAAAATATAAATTCCATTATGATTGGTCTTTTCCATATTAGCAGAGCTGCAAGATAGCATTTCAGGATAAAATTTATTTGCGAATTCACAAATCTTCGGGATATTTCTATATGTCTTATTTAATGTCTTAGTATCTATCTCTATATCTAATTTATTCTCATTTATGTAATTGTCTATATGCCCAAAATATTTTTTATTCTTGTTATCAAAATGATTGGGTGAAATAGTTTGTCTAAGGTCTCCAGCCATAACCACATTAATTCCTACTTCATGAAGCAACTTTATAAGTTCAAAATCATAGCCTGCCATATCCTGAATTTCATCAATAAAAATTATTGAGTAAAGCTTAAACAGCCTTTTACTGGATAATCCTCCAGAAATTTTATTTAACTTAAATGCGAAATTTGCAAGCTTGTCAGAATATATACAATGCTTCTTATTAAGGAAAAATCGTCTTACATCTCTTTCTGGTATTTCTTGTGTTGAACTACCATTGACAAGTTGCAAACCATTAATTCGCTCTGTAACCATAAACTGCTGATATGGTCGAACACATTCCTTTAATAAAAAAGTAAACCATGGCAATATGTCAATATTATGTGGAATAAATCCATATTTTGAATAAAATTTCCTTTGAATTTCTAAAGTATTATCATCAGTAAATGTCGTTATTAAAATTTTATTATCTATACTCGAACTCTGATGAAAGGCAGAATCCACTAAAAAAGTAGTTTTTCCTGCTCCAGCTGCTGCAATATACAGTTTACTCATCACTTTTTACTGCCTTCATAATATAATTTGGATATTTAATCTTTTGGGAACTATTAAAGATTTTTAATGCACACTCAGTTTTATTTTTCTGCATATAGTTAAATAATTCTTCCTCATTTTTATAGGATTTGCCGAATATATCATTAAACAATTGAATTGAGTTCTCTTTTAATAACTTAGGTTCTAACGTATTATAGTTAAATTGTTTATTTCCAATTTTTAAATCACCAGTGTCAATATTAGAATCTATGCATATATCAACATATTCCTTTTTATTATCTCCTAGGTAATCAACATATTTTCTCTTTACTGCTTCATAGTCCCCATCGTTATCAGAAACAATAGCAGTCTTTATATGTAATTTATCAGCTATTTCCAAATATCTCAAAAAACTCAGCCCTTGCACTGCTATCACATCAATACCATCTTCAATAGGAAGTTTTCCGTCATGATTATCCCTATATGCTCTTTGAACAACCAACTCATCCGATGCCCCTTCCACTAAAATGGCTTTACGACAAAGAATATATCTTAAAGTGTCATATCCCGGCAAAACAGCAAAATATGAAGCTGCATTTAAATCCTTTATTTTGGTAGTACGATGATTTCTTAGTAAAATTAAATTATTCAACCCAAGCTTATTGGCTACAAAACTACTATGAGTGGATATAAGAATCTGTTTATCATCATATTTATCTTGAATTGCTCTAATCAGTATATTTAAATTAGAGTATGACAAATGACTTTCTGGTTCTTCAATTAAAATGATTGCTGCTTTCTGTGCTTTCTCATGATTAAGCGCCAACTCTGTTTTCAAAACACATTGCTTCCCTTTACCAATAAACATAAAAGGGATTTCTTTGACATGCATTGCAACATCTTTTTCCCATGCATTAATATTTCCCTGATTCGCTTTAAGCCCCACTTCATGAACTATTGCATTAGATGATTTAGAAATTTTATCATTAATTTGAGAAATTATTTCATTTTTGGAAAATTCATCAATCATCAAACGATGTGCCCTTCTTATTTCCATTATGTCTTCTTCATCTAAGCAATCTCGCACTAAACGAGAAATGTACACATCTGATCCGTTTTGGTAATGATACGTTGATGAATCAATAAAGACAGATTTGAACGGTATACTATACGTAGTAATTTTAGCGCCTGCAAAAGAAGTCCATGATACTGAATAATATTCCAAAGGTAAACTATATACTCCCTCTTCCATAAGTTTGCGATATTCCAATTTGTATTTCTCATCAAATGCAATTTTAAATGTTATTCCAGAAATTTCATTTGTTTTATCTAAATTATTTTTCCCTTCAAATTCGGGGCATTCCTTATTAAACACTAATTGAATGATGACTTCGGGCGGAGAAAGATGTGATTCACTTTTCTGTAAAGATTTCAAATAATCATCCACAGCTTTCTTATTAAATAAGTAAGGAGTCAAAATCTTCCTGATATTATTTCCACAATAATATCCAGACAAAGCCAAATGAATTGCTTGTAAAATTGTTGATTTACCTGATTCATTATCGCCAACCAAAATATTAAGGCTCGGATGTAATGTAAGGTGGAAATCGCCATTAAAACACTTAAAGTTGCGAATAGTAATCTCTTTTATTCCCATATCCCATAATCTCCTCAAATTTTATTTTTTTAACAAGTCATATTTTCGTTATAATTACCAAAATCTTTACATCCTCTTCTCATTATCATCGGTTAGATTTTATTTATAATGTATTTAATATTATTACAAATATATTATATCACTTTTAATCGTGATTTAAAATTGGCCTTTCCAATTCTCCGAAACCATAAAATGAAACTGGTAGGTCTTATCAATTATCACTGCATACACCGCACCATAAAATATCCTTATAGTCAAAAAAGGATGCCTTCCTATAAAATCTTTCAGGAGGCATCCTTTTCATTATGACTTTGTTTGATTGTAAAATTATCTTTTCCCGGTTATTTTTCGTTTCAGGAAATTAGCCATCTTCTTTGGCCAGTCGATATTTTCTAGGAATACCACTGGGACTTCGCATGTTTTCAGGTTCTGTCTTTCAAGCCATACGTTAAAAAGGCGTTCGGAGATGAATCCGAAAAGGCGGGCTTCGTAGGTATCGTAGCTGGTTAGGTCTGTTCGCTTTTCCAGTTCGAAGAGGATGTCAAACAGCCAGGTGCAATATTCGTCGAAGAGGGGTTTCTTCATGACGAACATATTGAGTATATGCAGTTTTCTCTGATTCATTACTTTGGTGAATGCATCAGAATAACCCGGGTATTTTTCTGCGATAATCTTCTCTGTTTCGTCCAAATCCTTCTTAAAGTGTGCATGTTCGTACTGGCTGCGGACGGTTTCTATGTAGTAGTTTCTCGTCTTTGGAAGAATGACATCATATTTTGTCAGCAGATTTTCGTAATCCACCTTGGAAAATATGGCGCTCTTCTTCTTTTCTACATCCTTTGAATAAACCGTATGGCCGAAGTACCGACGATAGTGACAAAGGCCGATGTATTCACATTCCAGGTTTTTCCAGGCCCAGTATAAAGCGGTTAATTCACAGTAATTCGGATTTTTATCGGAAATATTATATCCTGTATTATCCGGAACATATCCTAATGCCGGATGCAGGGCGGCCCCTACCTGAATCGGTAAGTAAACTGAATCCTTGGGCATCCAGTATTTTTTGTGCGCCGCCACCAGTATTTTTATGTCCATCAGTGTATGTGTTCCTTTCGTGTAGCATCAGACAGTCATGCATGAGACATCAGACGATGATATGGTAGTATTTTGAGACTTCTTTGTTCAACTTAGTTTGCCCGTCCATGTTTAATCACAGCTGATAGCATTCTCCTGATTTCTTACGATATACTTCCTCAAATCCTCATGGAGTATCTTCTTATAGTCCTCTACCCCAGGCTGATCAAACGCATTTACATGTTCCATGGCCCCTTCATAGGCAATGGTAAGGAAAAAGAAATACATGAGTGCCCCTACGTGAAAAGGTGTTAATTCCTTTATGGAAATGTGACAGCTCATGCATCCTACATTTCATAACGCTGTTATATAAAATACTACCCTCGTTAAATGCTTCTCAAGTTTGGTAACTTTGTATGTCATCATTATGAAAGCTGCTATTATTGATATTTATTCTACAGTTACAGACTTTGCAAGATTTCTTGGCTTATCTACATCGTTTCCTCTCTTTATACCTGTGAAATATGCAAGCAGCTGCATTGGAATGATTGAAAGGATTGGCGCAATGGCTTTATCAACTCTTGGTATTTTGACTGCATCTGTCGCATACTTTTCCAGTTCCGAATCATCATCGTATCCAATGCCGATGACTTCGGCTCCTCTTGCCCGTACTTCCTGAATATTGCTGTACATCTTGGATGCCACATGACTCTGGGTTGCAACCGCGATAACTGGAGTTTCCTTTGTAATCAATGCCAGAGTACCATGCTTTAATTCCCCAGCCGCATAAGCTTCTGCATGTATATAGGAAATTTCCTTAAGCTTAAGTGCGCCTTCCATGGCAATAGCATAATCAATGGAACGTCCCAGATAGAAAATATCTTTGGCATCCTTCAGCTGGTCCGCCAACATTTCCATATGATTTTTTTCTTTCAGCACTTTAACAATCTTAACTGGGAGACCAAGAAGTGCGGAAGTGATTTCCTTTACCAGATCCGGATGCGTAGTGCCCTTGATTTGTCCCATATACAGAGCAAGAAGAAGAAGTGCAACCAGTTGGGTAGTATATGCTTTAGTAGACGCCACTGCAATTTCCGGGCCTGCCAGGGTATAGACGGTGTAGTCAGCTTCTCTTGCAATAGAAGAGCCAATAGAGTTGGTTACCGCAATGCTACGAGCTCCCAGTCGTTTAGCTTCCTTCAGTGCTACCAACGTATCCAGGGTTTCTCCGGACTGACTGACTACAATGCACAGAGTATGTTCACTGGTCAGCGGCTGGCGGTAACGGTATTCAGAGGCAATGTCTACTTCTACTGGAATCTTTACAAAGCGTTCAATATAGTGCTTAGCCACTAACCCTGCATGATAAGCAGTGCCACATGCGGTAATGAGGACATTATCTATATTTTCCAGATCGGCTCGTGTCCAGCTCAGATTTTCAAAGCACACACTGCCATCCTTAGCCACATGAATGGTTGCAGTGTCGTGAACCGCCTTTGGCTGCTCATAGATTTCTTTGAGCATAAAATGCGAATATCCATTCTTTTCTGCCGCTTCCGCTGTCCAGGTAACTTCCTGAACCTTCTTAGACACAGGAAGACCTTCACCATCAAATACAGAAACCTTATCCTTCTTGACGATAGCAATTTCACCATCATTGATGATAAAAATACGTCTGGTCTTGTTAATAACTGCCGGAATATCGGAGGCGATAAAATTTTCTCCCTTGCCCAGGCCAATAATCAGCGGATTGGATTTCTTTGTACAGATAATGGTATCCGGGAAATCGCTGTTCATAAACAACAGCGTATATGTCCCAGTAATACGAGCCACCACCTTGCGGACAGTGGAGAAAAAATCACCATCATCCAGTTCTTCTGCCAGATGAGCTACCACTTCAGAATCTGTTTCGGACTTAAAAACATGCCCTTTGGCAAGAAGCTGTTTCTTTAGTTCCATATAATTTTCAATAATCCCGTTATGTACTATTACAAAATGATTGTGGCAGTCTCCATGCGGGTGTGAATTGACATCGGAGGGCTGTCCATGGGTCGCCCAACGGGTATGTCCAATACCGATAAGGCCATGCAGTGGATGTTCTTCCAGTACAGCCATCAGATTAGCCAGCCTGCCTTTCCTTTTTGTAATATTAATTTTTTCTCCGTCAAATACAGCGATTCCTGCAGAGTCATAGCCTCTGTATTCCAATCGGCGAAGGCCATCAATCAGAAAATCCTGTGCCTGAGCATTTCCAACATATCCTACAATTCCACACATTTATTTTTCCTAACCTTATATAAACAAACATCACATTTCAATAATTAAATCAGGTTTAAAATAGAGATCTTCATTAAAGTTAATAAATTGTAATCTCTTCATGCTATACTTAAATAACTCTCGCCCACGAGAGCTGGCAATATAGACATATTCACCAGACTTTAAATGTTCTTGCGCTACAGATAATACACTATCTGATAAAACATTATCAGCATCTTTAACATTTATGAGAACTTTCTTTTCATATTTATATGGAGATAAAAGTTCATTTTTCATATTATTCCGAACAATTGATTTCCATTTATTTTTCCACTTTTCTTTTGAAAAGGCTAATGCCGTTTCTCGCGCATTCTTTTTCAAATAATTTAATTTATCGGGATTATTAAGCATCCAGTCTAAGGCCTTTAGCAAATCATCACTATGCGGTTCAATTAATATACCATTAAACTCATCAAGGATTAAATCTGTTAATCCCCCAATTCTGGTAGCAATGACAGCATTTCCGCTTGATAATGCCTCCAAACAAGACAAACTTGTTCCCTCTGAAAATAATGTAGGAATTAAAGTAATATCAGATTCCTCATAAGCTTCGTGCATCTTATTTGGGGCTAACGAATAACATTTTACCCGATTTCCCCACTTAGCAATTTTTTCATTAATCTTTTTTAAATCCGTTTCAAAACCTTTTCCAATAAATCGGAATTCAACATTAGGATATTTCGCTAAAATAGTATCAACCGCATCTAACGCCATATAGAGACCACGAGGTGCATATAAACGCCTAGGATAGGTTATTATAATTTTATCTAAGTTATTCTTCTTAACAGGATGGAATATCATGTTATCCACACAATTTCGGACATAAGAAATTTTACGTCCAAGAGAATAATCAATAGTTTGAAACCAATTGCATGTATTGGTATCCACACTAATAATTTTGTCAAAATGTGACGCTGAAGAAATTATCTGCTGATTTGCAGACCAAAATGCACTACCATTATTAAAATGATTCCACTCACTGTCCCAGGCTATACCATGACTAATACCGATACTTTTAACAGAATCAATCGGTTTTTCATCACTATGAATATAAAATGGTGAATAAATTCTGAGCGCAGCATGGCGTGCTTCTTCGTTTTGATATTTACGATCACAGGCAATTATACTTTTAATAAAATCTTTTCTAATATCAGTTCCAGTAACGGAAACGCCAATGACCTCAACGTTATTATAAAAACGAACCCAGTTAAAATCAGCCCATTGATAAATTCTGAATTTCACATTCAGCCATCTGCATACCTCATCTAAATCCAGTAAGTACCTTTCTGCTCCCCCAGAATAAAATTCTGTACCGTCATATTTAAAAAACAATTGTGACAAAAGAGTTACACACCCAGCTGATGTAATTTGAGCATATGGATATAATTCCAATACCTTCCTAGGAATGTTTACCTTATTTCCATTTTCTTTAAAATCTTCAGTCGTGTCTTCTTTACCAGGAGTCTTTAAATTATGCCATAAATCCTTTGCTTCACAATTTTTCCCTTGAGAGAAAATCTGCTTGATTCCTTGCAGAACTTCCACTGTTTTCCAAGTCCTACTGTGAAATATATCCTCCAGCCACTGATTCAGTCGTTTATTTTCTTCACAAAGATGTTAATTTTCCTTGGACAATTCCTGCTTTGCTTTGCTAAGCCCGTCAATTTGTAAGTTGATTGAATCCCGATTCATTATTCTCTCCTGTTTTCACAATCACAATATTTCTTTGGTTAAATTTAGAGCAGATCGAATCGTATCCTGCATATCATAATACTTATATTCCCCGAGCCTTCCACCAAAAATGATATTCTTCTCTTTTTCAGCTAAATTTTTATACTTCGCATATAATTGCTGATTTCTATTATCATTTATTGGATAATATGGCTCTATTGTACGATTCCAATTCTGAGGATATTCTCTCGTAATAACTGTTTTGGGTTGTGTGCCAAACTCGAAATGCTTATGCTCAATAATTCGGGTATAAGGGGTTTCCCTATCAGTATAGTTTACTACAGCAACCCCTTGATAATTGCTGATATTCAATGTTTCTGTTTCAAAACGTAAACTCCGATATTCCAAATCACCAAAGCAATAGTCAAAATAGGAATCAATCGTACCAGTAAATATTACCTTATGGGCCTTGTTTATATATTTATATCTTTCTTTGATAAAATCAACATTTAATTCTACATCACTCCCCACGAGAAGCTGCTTAAAAATCTTAGTATACCCTCCAATCGGTATCCCCTGGTAGCGATCATTAAAATAATTATTGTTGTATGTAAATCTTACAGGTAAACGCCTGATAATAGAACTTGGAAGCTCTTTGCAGTCTCTTCCCCACTGTTTCTCTGTGTATCCTTTAACCAACTTCCGATATATATCGGTTCCAACCATGCGAATAACATGGTTTTCAAGATTATCTTCTAAACCATCCCACTGATTTCTTTGACTCTCAATAATTGCCTTTGCTTCATCAGGCTTGGAAATCCCCCACATCTTGCTAAAGGTATTCATATTGAATGGCATATTATAAATTTCACCTTTGTAATTTGCAATTGGTGTATTTATAAAATTATTAAACTCTGTAAATTGAGAAATATAGTCCCATATATACTTGTCTGAAGTTCTAAAAATATGTGCTCCATACATATGCACTTCAATACCATTCACATTTTTGGTATAACAATTTCCACCTATATGATTTCGTTTATCAATTACTAGACATTTTTTTCCTTTTTTTGTTGCTTCATGGGCGACTATTGCCCCAAACAAACCAGCACCCACAATTAAAAAATCGTACATATCATTTACCTCTTTTGCATTAAAAGTTTTTAAGGATTTATCTTCCCTTGCTTTTTTGATAAAGACGCACTAACCCATATGGTAACATGCATTTTATAATTTTTTTCAATAAAGGTTTTCCGTGATATTTTAATGCAACTCCTGCACTCTTATTATTCAACGAATTTTGTGTAATTATTATACTTGTCTGACTTTTATCAGTAATCTTCTTTTCGAAGTTTTTGAGAATCAAGTAACTGTCTCCATGTTTTTGATAAACATAAGAAATTGCTACCGGATAAATATCAGTAAAATCAGAAAGTGTTTTTAAGAAAGATTTTAATTCGTCCCATTTGCAAATCTGATCATAAATAAATATCTGGCTATCAACCATGGAGGCTATAAGCTTGTTTATTATATAAGCCCTTTTATAGCCTTCTAAGTGCTTATTGGTTACATAACCAATAAGATTAAAAATAATATTTTGGTGTTCCTTATACTTCTTTTTCCATACGTCAGGTGATACAGTTTGACCACTTCTACCTATTAAATACCTATAAATACTTATTGGCCAATATACCAATGTATGAGCACACTCTAAGCAATATGCATTAAGTTCCATATCTACATATGCACTATGTTCCGTAATTTTAAAATTAGCGCTCCTCAAGCAATCCACCTTATAAGTGGTCGAGGCAAGAATGGGCCCAAATGATTTGAAATATCTGTCATTGGTTAATACATCTTTTAGATCATATATACTCTCTGGTTTTAATTCATAGGAGACATAAGGGCTAAGTTCCTTTTTATCCAAATATTCATACTCAGCATCTGTCAATATGAGATCACAATCAACATCATCTAACTTTCGTAAAAAAGATAAAAAATTCTGTGAATCTACCCAATCATCGCCATCAATAATTCGTAGATATTTTCCCCTTGCCATGTTGATACCCATATTAATAGTAGATCCATGCCCACCATTTTCTTTATTTACAACATGAACCGATGAATAATCTGCGGCTATTTCATTTGCAACTGCTGCAGTATTATCCTTTGATCCATCATTTATTATAAGTATTTCCAGTCTCTTAGATTCCGGGTATTCAAAATGTAACATTGAATAGATGCATTTTTTTAAATACTTTTCAACGTTATACGCTGGAACGACAACAGTCAATAAAATCTCAGAATCCATTCAGAATTCCCTCCATCACATACTCCTATAAAACTTAGCAATAGTCCGTGTAAGTTGTGGACATATTTTTTTCAGGAAATACTTTATTTTAATAAGAAATAATCTCGTCCTAATTCCACTTATGAGTTGTTCATCATAAGTGGATATATCTCTAAGGAACAAAGCAAGTTTATCATTATCTTTCAATCCAAATTTTAAAATTTTGCAATGTGTGATAATGACTTGTTTAAGAATATTATATATGTACCTTTTTTCGGAAACGCCAAGAAGGAACTTATTAATATCACATTGTTCAAGACATTTCATAATGACTCGCTGATGATCCTTATATCGTGCAATAAAATTTTGGATAGAAACACTTTGGTTTATGTTGCCAACCCCATAGCGATAAACATCATAAGGCAGCAAAACAATATCTTTTGCATATAATACTGGCAATACATTCAGCATTACATCTACGTAGAATGTGTGCTCCAAAAAATGAATATTTGAACGTCTCATTAGTTTGGTAGCAAAACATGTAGATGCTAAAGCAAAATATAAATTTTCAGGATTAACATCTTGCAACGTAAATGTCACGTTTTTTGCAATTCCAGGAGTATCGAAATAAGTTGACTCATAAGTGTTTAAATCAACTCTTTGATAAGGCATGCAAACAATATCTGTCTCAAGCTCTTCTAACGCATTAACACTTTTTATAAAACTATCCGTATCCACCCAATCATCGCCATCAATGATTCTGATATACTTTCCCTTCGCCAGCAAAATTCCAGCATTTAATGTTGAGCCATGTCCACCATTTTTCTTGTTAATGACATGTACAAAATCTGGATAGCATTTTTTGTATAGATTAGCTAAATCCAATGTTCCATCTGTCGAACCATCGTTGACTACCAGAATTTCTATCTTTCCAACTAAGCTGGTATCTATCAATGTATCCAAACAACGAGCTAACGTTTTTTCAACATTATAAGCCGGAATTATTATTGATAATATAATCATCATGACCTGCAATTTCTAGAAACTAAATCATCAAGTACCGCTGCAATCACAGTGTTTTCATATTTCTTATACGACTCTAAATTCACGCTTACATTACCATCTACATATTCCTTAATTCCTTCGGCAATCGCCTCATAGTCATCATTTTGAAAAGTAAGATTATTAGATTCTTTTAAAACAGTATATGCTGGGGATCCTTTAGCTGTTATACCCAAAATAGGCTTTTGGCATCCCATATAATCAGACAATTTTGAAGCTAAAAAGATATTACTATCATAATCATATTTAAATTCTGCATCAATATGAAGAAGGCAATCTGCTTCCTTCATCTGACGAAGCGTTTCATCATAATTGACAGGTGGCAGAAATACTATGTTCTTATACAAATTCTTAATCATTACCATATTTTTGTAATAATCAGGAACATTACCAATAAATTTGAAAAGAACTTTATTCTTCATTTCTGGATACTTTTTTAACAAAACTTCTACTGCTTTTATAATGGAAAGAGGATTTCTAAAAGAATCAAGATGTCCAGTATATAAAAAAGTATATTTCCTATTTGATGACATATCATCAAAATCAATCTGTATGCTATTTAATTCTGATAAATCATAAGAATGCGGTAAAACAACCGTTTTATCTTTCAAGGTATCATAATTAGTCCCCAAAGAATATATACACTGCTTTTTATTGGGAAATATAAGTAAATCTGCATTTTCAAAAACCTTATTTTCCAATTCAAGCATACGGGAAAGTATGTTGTTTTTTAAATAGGGGATTTTACTTATAATCGGAACCCACTTTCTGGGATTATTCAAAATCCTTGATTTCAAAAATTGTGGAAGCATCCTTCTATTTTTTACTACATTTGTTACTTCGTAGGGATTATATGCCAATGGATCCCCAAAAGATGCCATCCATAATAGTTCTCGATTATGGCTCTTGATAGATAACCCGACTAAATGACTTTCAGGTGGCATTGACCTTGTCATAAGAAAGTCATACTCATCATGTTTTAAATTATAAAGACCTAAACACATTTGCACCCAATCTGAAAAATTAACTGCATTAAATGCATAATTAACTATATTCCGACTATTACATACGGTCTTTACATCATAGCCCCAGATTGCTTTATTTGAAGAAAATACATCATATGAATTATTAGATGCTTTTAACAACTTATATGCAACTAACCCCTCTGCTGATGCTTCCGGAGGAAAAAACCAACTTATTACGAGCCCCTTCATATAAAATCTCCTAGTACATGCTTAAATAAGTATCACAAACCTCATTAACATCGCCCTGCGCAATAAGCTTGCCATGTTCCAAAATTATTGCTTTAGAACATATATTTCGAATTTGTTCTATAGAGTGTGATACAAATAAAACGGTGGTCCCACCACTCATCATTTCTTGAATTTTTTTCTGACACTTTTCCTGAAATCTAAAATCCCCAACTCCAAGGATTTCATCCACAATCAAAATATCTGGATGAACAATTGTGGCAACAGAAAATGCTATACGGGCCACCATACCAGAGGAATAATTTTTCAATGGGACGTCCAAAAAATCCCATAGTTCTGCAAAATCAACAATTTCTTTAAACTTTTCCTGAATAAAAGATTTTTTATATCCAAGAATTATTCCATTTAAAAAAATATTTTCTCTAGCAGTTAATTCCATATCAAATCCAGCGCCAAGTTCAATCAAAGGTGCAATTGTGCCTTTAACTATGACCTTCCCACTAGTCGGTTCCAGGACCCCGGAAATCACTTTTAATAATGTGCTTTTCCCTGCACCATTTAACCCAAGTATCCCCAAAACTTCACCAGATTTAACATGAAAACTGACATCTTTTAACGCCCAAAACTCTTCAAATAGCAATTTTCCCTTAATTGCTTTTATCATATATTCCTTTAGACCATTAAATTTTTCTTTGCTAAGATTAAATCGAACTGAAACCTTATCAACTGTTATAATATCATTTTTCTCGTTTTTCATTGCTACATTCATTTTTTTATCCATATTCTTTCGCTATCAAACATACAATATAAACTTATGTTTTTTCTTTTCAAAATAGTAGTACCCAACACTCAAAGAAATCAGGCAATACATGCAACAAAGAAGATTATATTCAAAACTTGGAAACACCCCATCAAGCATAAGCATCCTAAAATATTTGATGAACGCATAGACTGGATTTAACAGCAATAAATGTCGATAATTTACCGGAATAATAGATTCTGGATAAAATATAGCAGAAAAATAACTTAATACCGTCAAAAACACACAATACAGGTGTAATGTATCCCTGAAGAATACTGCTAAGGCTGCTAAAAAGAGTCCCACCCCAATAGAAAATAAAAAGACAAATATTATGGGGATGAAAAAAAATATTGCAGTAATCGGAGGTATATACCATAATGCAACCATCACTATAATTAATGCGATCAAAGAAAACAATGTATTAAAAAAAGAAAAACAAATCTTTGAAATTGGGAAAATCGTAACTGGGAGCTTAACTTTTTTTATTAGTGACGCATTTCCTATTACTGAAATTTGAGCCAATCCAGTGGATTCAGCATAAAGATTATATATTAAAAGTCCAGTTAAAAAATAAACTGGAAAAACTGCAATATCTGATTTGAAAACAGTAGAAAAAATCAGTGTCGTAACACACATAAATAGGAGCGGATTTAAAACGCTCCACAAAATACCAAGAACTGATCTTCTATATTTAATTTTCAAATCTCGTTTTACTAACTCTACTAACAATTCCCTATATTGAAACAACTGCATGTTGGCTCCTTATAATTTTAAATCCCTGGGATAAGAAATTTTTGAATTTCCTTATAATATATGTCCTGCTCTTTAATTATTTCTTTTAATGTTTCATTGCAATTAGCAATAAAGTCATCACTTCTAAAACTCTTTTTATAGTCCAATAATTTATTTCTTATGTCATCATGTTCTAAATTTAACACTAATCCTAACTTATATTTCTTAATCAATTCTGATAAATAAGTACCTTCCGATGTTAAAATTGGTTTTTTAAATATAAGACAATCATAAAATCGATTTGGTATTGCCGTAGACACCTCAAGTGAGTTACCACCATAGAGTGAATTAATTAAATCCATTTTTTTGTATATTTTTTTCTTCTCTGCATTAAGATAAGCTCCTGTAAATTCTACGTTTCTTACTGCACAATTTTTTACAATTTCAATTAAATTACACCCTTTGACCATTTCCCCACAATATAGCAACTTAAATGCATCATCATTTTGCAATGCATTAATCAATTTCAGGTTTTCATCTTCATATCTAACTGACCCAACAAAACCAATTGTAATTTTTTCACTTTTAGAAAATGTATCAACATCTTCCAGACCATCATAATTGCTAATATTATGATTAATCACTATTTTAGGACTTTTTTTGATGAACTTATAAAATCCGCGCGACGATATCGTGGTAAGCGCAGATTTGTCAATAAGTTGATTAACTATATCTCTATAAAAATGCAGCCTTTCATAGGTATAATCTCTTATGTCCATAATATATCGCTGTTTATATTTGTCCATGATGAAATCTTTAAGCATAACTGCAGCCAGAGTGTTAATCAAAATCAGATGTGTAAATTTTCCAGATAATAAAGTTCTTTTTAATGCTCTTCTATAATGATACATCGGAAGTATTTTTCTTAATTTGCCACTCCCAAAATCACACTTTTCTCTGAATTCAAAAACTCTCCCTTTTTTATATAATCCCCCATTTTGCTTTCTATTCCAAACAAACAGCTCATATTGAATATTTAATTTTTGACATATCTTCTCGTAATTTTGAATATATGGAGCCCGATTATATGGTACCGTATCAATAATTAGCACTTTCATGACGATATTAAAATTCCTCAACCAATATATTAACAACCACTTCGTAAATATTGTCTTTTAAAATTTCCTTTACTAAATTAAGAATGTGTAATAACATCAATTCATTTTGTAAAAAGAACACATAAACATAAATCAGCAAGCTATCCAAAACGGTTACTAGCATCAAAAGTATTGTTATTCCTCCCATACAGGGAATATATACTAGCTTTGAAGGAAATTGTGAATTTCTTTTAATATTTCACTTTATTATATCCACTAGGGTTGCCTGACTGCCATTTCCAAGTATCCCAGCACATATCTTCCAGCGTTCTCTCTGCACGCCAGCCAAGCACATTCTGTGCCTTCGTTGAATCTGCCCAGACTTCAGGGAGATCTCCCGCTCTACGCGGTCCGATTTCGTACTTCACTTTGACTCCGGTAGCCTTTTCAAACGCATGAATGATATCCAGAACGCTGTAAGGAGTGCCTGTTCCCAGGTTGAATATTTCAACGCCTTTATGTTCAGCTGCGTATTCCACCGCTTTCACATGGCCGTTTGCCAGGTCCATCACATGGATGTAGTCACGAAGGCAGGTTCCATCTGGTGTGGGATAGTCTCCTCCGAATACGGTGAGATGGTCTCTTCTTCCCACCGCCACCTGGGCAATATAGGGCATCAGATTGTTTGGAATTCCCTGTGGATCTTCACCAATCAGTCCGCTCTCATGGGCTCCAATTGGATTGAAATAACGGAGCAGGATAACGGAAAGCTCCGGATTAGCTTTGGCAGCATCTTCCAGAATCTGTTCCATCATCACCTTAGTCCAACCATATGGGTTGGAACAGCTTCCTCGATGCATAGTCTCAATTAGAGGAGGCTTATTTTCTTCTCCATACACAGTGGCAGAAGAAGAGAACACAAACTGATTAACTCCCGCTTCTTCCATACACTCCAGAAGTGTCAGAGTGGTATCTATGTTATTACGGTAATACTTCAAAGGAAGGCGAACCGATTCCCCCACCGCCTTAAGTCCGGCAAAATGAATGACACAATCAATGTGATTTTCAGAAAAGATATAACGCATCTTTTCTTTATTCTTGACATCGGCTTCATAGGAAATTACTCGTTTTCCTGTAATCTTTTCTATTCTGTGGACAGCTTCCGGGCTGCTGTTGCTGTAATCATCCACAATCACTACCTGATAACCGGCATTCAGCAGTTCCACTGCCGTATGTGAACCAATATATCCGGCACCGCCGGCAAGTAATACATTCATTTCTATATACTCCTTTTTCATCTCTGTACATTATACACTACCGGATGAGTAATAAACTCCCCATCAATAGGCACCACGACTTTGAATCACAGCTGCCACTGTACGCCACAGAAGCACCAGGTCAAGCCATACACTCCAGTTATGAACGTACCACATATCCATGGCCACGCGCTCAGGATATGTGGTATCACTTCGACCACTCACCTGCCAGAGGCCCGTGATTCCAGGGAGTACCATGTAGTATTCTTTAATATACTGTTCATACCTAGGCACTTCTTTCTGTACAATCGGACGGGGACCTACCAGAGACATTTCCCCCTTCAGTACATTGAGAAGCTGCGGAAGTTCATCCAGACTGGTCTTTCGAAGAAAAGCACCGCTCTTTGTAATGCGGGGATCATTCTTCAGTTTGAAATCCCGTTCCCATTCTTCTTTTGCCTTTGGATCTGTGGCCAGAAGTTTTTCCAGTCGTTCTTTCGAATCTACGACCATAGAGCGGAATTTGTAGCAGTCGAATTCTTTTCCATCCTTGCCCACCCGGCGCTGTTTATAGATTGCCGGTCCTTGCGAATCCGTTTTTATCCATACACAAATTCCAAGAAATAATGGGAGCAGGAATAAACCTCCACTAAGCGTCAGAACAACATCAAATATCCGCTTAATAATCTGATTCAGCCGAAACGCCAGATTATTTTTAATATTTAAGAGCATAATCCGGGTGTCAAAGAAAGATTCCACTTCCACATTTGACATCGGTACGCCTACCAGATTTGGAACTACGCTCACATAGGGAACCAGTGTCTGTGCCCGATAGAGGAGATGATTCAGCTGGTCCTGTGGAAGTCCTGGTGCCGCAATGATTACATCCTGAATTCCGGTTTCAGCAATTACCTTTTCCAGATCATTAAAACCTCCAAGAATCGGATATACATCGGCATAGCGGGAAGATGGTTCAAAATCCTCAAGGAATCCGGCTACCCTATAGTTAATGAATACGTTACTCTTCCCTTCATCAATCGCTGCATCGGCTGTCTTTCCGGCACCTACTACCAGAACAGGAATCTGAAGTCCTGGAATCCGTCGGATAATCAATGCCGTAATATATTTTTCTACCACTAAAAGAATATAGACGATGATGGCAAATAATCCCACATAAAGGCGTGATACCTGACCGGATACCTGGGTAAGGAACATGAGGATGATGGAAAATGCAATAGCCCCCAGGCAGGCTTTAAACAGTTTTTCCAACATCTGTGCACTGGTATAATGTTTGGAATATATTCCGGCAAATGCCAGCGCCAGAAGGAATACAGCAGGTGTCACTATATAGATGTATATGGCGCTTACCTGAAAAATATTGCCCATCAGCAAATTTCTGATATGGAAGGCTATCCATTCGGCCAGTAAAATCCCCACATAATCTCCGCAAAGATATATGGCTTTGCTTATAAGGCGAATCAGAGAAGCACTGCGAGGCTTCTTTTTCTGTTTTCTTTCTGCATGGTTAATCCACTGCTGCATGCTTTTCTCCGTTGTTAACTAGATATACAAATTTCGACATTCTCGTTATAGTCAAATAGGTATCCCCTTTCTTTAAATTGGAGATACCTATTTCAGTTCGTATTGCTTTCCAGCATATGGTCGAGTATCTGGACAATTTCGAGTGCGCTGTCCTTTTTATCATTGCCACAGGCAAGTGCCATTTGCTTGAGTTTATCTTCATTTTTCAGCAGACCGTCGACTGTGTCCGCCAGTTCATTTTTCCTAGTCCAGACAGCACATCCCTGTTCTTCCAGATGCTGGGCGTTTGCCCGTTCCTGTCCGGGAAGGGCGTTGACCAAAACCATAGGCAGATTCATGGTCAGCGCTTCCGTACAGGTGAGCGCACCAGGTTTGGTGACGATGAGTTCACTCTTACTCATCATTTCTGCCACTTTATTGGTATAGCTGTGCAGATCCACCGGATGCCGGAGGCTTGACCGGATAGATGCCACTTCTTCATATAGATTGATATTCTGTCCCGTAGCAATAATAAACTGGCTCACGGAATCAACCTTGTCCAGACGTAGAAGAGTATCTGTAATATTTCCGAGTCCCAGGCCCCCACCCATGATGAGTACGGTCCCTTTTTCTTTAGGACTTGGATTTTTCAGTTCTTCATAGAAGGATTTGCGAACTGGGATTCCCGTGGTGTGAATAATATTTCTCGGCACATTATGGGCTTCCAGTTTACGCGCCAAATCCTCGGAAGGGACGCAGTACACATCCAGATGTTTGTACACCCAGAGCTGATGAATATCAAAGTCGGTAATGACTCCGAGAAGAGGGGTATTAATGTCCCCTTCCTTCTTCAGCAGATTGGCTGCACAGGCCGGAAACGGATGGGTAAACAACAGGGCATCCGGTTTCAAGACGGTAATCAGCCTCTTCATCCGCTTTCGGAAACTCCAGGAAAGAAGACTCTGAAACGTTGCTCCTAAATGCCTGTTCTGTGAATTGCTATATAGACTATCGTACATTTCAGGGAATATACGAATCATTTTCAGGTAAGATTCTTTTAAGACGTGATCAATGGAAAGAACATCCCTGGACAGAAAATCCAGCACGCGAACCGCATCATCGGGATGAACCTGTTTGATGGTCTCCGCAATAGCCCGAGCCGCCTGAGAATGCCCCTCTCCAATAGAAGCCGTCATGATGAAAAATTCACGTTTCTTCTGCATTTTTCTCCTCATATATATTTATATATTTTAGCATAAAAGTAAGACTCTGTGCAGGAGAAGATGAGCGGAGTTCAAGGTCGGTGCAAATTCTTAAAAAATTTGCAGGTCGGCAAGAATCTATACTCTAAAAATTGTCGTGCTGCCATTTATCAAGCTTTTTAGCAGACCGGGCTTCCTTTTGTAAAAATCAAGGATTTGAAGCCAGAAATGGCAAACCATTGTCATTTCTCTGCAAGCCTTCGGCTCGGGACAGCAAAATCTTCCATTGGAAGATTTCGAGGGAAAAATTCTGCAAATAGCTTTTTATAAATTCCCCTCATCATCTCCCAAAACATTTCATTTTGTTCAGTTCCTGAATAAGATTGATCTTAGCATTTATTTGGTTCTTCACGCTTTCTCGTGGGATAAAAATAATAACATATAAAATTGGCATTGAAAAAGAGCATTATCTACT
>ERZ772884.944-NODE-944-length-20155-cov-3.191741_pt1 | contig 20155 bp, 15 predicted proteins | sample MGYA00580574_ERZ772884 | MGnify/ENA primary metagenome ERZ772884 (study PRJEB29015, sample SAMEA2737690) | human gut metagenome | biome: human gut; feature: human-associated habitat; material: faeces | place: China | collected 2012 ... | reverse complement strand
ATTGATTATTAATTGTTTAGACTAATGCCCAACATAATTCTATGTCAGACATAAAAGCTCGAGAAGATGACGTTATGACATCAGCCGCCGCCACGGAGCGGCAAGGCTGAACAAAAACAAAGCCCGGAGCGCGGTGGATCATCACACCGTTCTCCGGGTTTTCTTTTCTGTCAGCCCACACCGTCAAGCCGTGTCACTCGAAGTAGTAGAGGAACGTGGCGACACCGGTGAGTGCCTTTTTCGGGCAGTCCTTTATCTCGATGGCGAACTTTATCTGCGCCTTGGTCACCCCGCGCAGGTTCTCTATGGCGTGAAGGTCTGCCGACAGGCGTATTGCCTGACCCGACTTCACCGCCTGACCGAACTTCATCTTGTCCATGCCATAGTTCACCATCATCTTCAGATTTCTCACGTCTATAATCTGGTTCCACAGATAAGGTAGCATCGATAGCGTGAGATAGCCGTGCGCTATGGTCGTGCCGAACTGGCTCTCACGTGCCGCGCGCTCCGTGTCAACGTGTATCCACTGATGGTCGAGAGTGGCGTCTGCAAACATGTTTATGCGTTCCTGCGTCAGCTCCACATAGTCTGACACACCCAGATTCTTGCCCAAGTAAGCGGCAAACTCATCATAACTGCTTATTACTAATTTATCCATCGGATTTAAAAGTTTATATTATATTAATCTGATATGCTTATTTGTATGCCGCCTTCCGCGCCATCATATGCCGTCAGGACTGTAGAAGAAGTCGCGCATGGGGTAAGGATAGTCGAATATCTCCTCCTCCTTGAAGAAGCGGCGCAGCTCTATCGCCGCATTCTCAGGACTGTCTGAGGCATGCACGATGTTCTCCTGTCCGCTCATGGCATAGTCGCCTCTGATGGTGCCCGGGGCTGCCTTGCGTCCGTTTGTAGCTCCTGTGATACTGCGCACCACCTCCACCGCGTCAGTGCCTTCCACACACATAGCCACCACGGGAGTAGCCATCATGGCGTTTTTCACCCACTGGAAGAACGGGCGGTCGGCAAGATGGGCATAGTGCTCGTTGAGAATGGCTTCATCGAGCTGCATCATTTTAAGTCCTTTTATGCGCAGACCTTTTCTCTCGAAGCGATGTATCACCTCACCGATGAGCCCTCTCTGCACTGTGCAGGGTTTTAGAAGAATCAGTGTCTTTTCCATTTCATTTAAGTTTTTATCCGTTATTTAAGTTTAATACCAGCCGTCACGGTTTTTTCAGCAAAACCTTACGGGGATGCGGACATAGTGAAAGGCGAGTGCAACGACAAAGCGGAAAAACCGTGTTTTTACAGCTTTGGCACTGCCGAGCCGCATCCTATATTATGCAAAGATGTTGCAAACGAGTGGAATGAAAGTTGCTTTCATATTCCCGAGTGCAGCTACATCTTATGCAAATGTACGAAAAAAAACTTACAATCAAACAAAATTCGTCTCAATTTTATCCCGAACCGGTTATTTGACTTCATCTATATTTCATGCCGGTGTCAGACATATTGGCTGCCGGTTTTATCAAAGATGTAGCGGGCTACATCAAGAAAAAGTGGAAAACAAGATGCCGACAGCGGTGCGGAAGATGGATGAAGAGCATGTAATCATGTTAAAAAACTGCTGTGGCGGTGTGATGACCTACTCGGAATCGTCACTCTCCGCCATCACCCCCTGCGCTCTCCCCGCACAAGAGCCTCGGCTTCCGCCGCAGTGCGGTCGAACGGTCCGTTATGCTCGAGCTTCAATGTGCACATGGCGGCGGCAAACCGTCCTGCCTCGGAATAGCCCGCACCGAGCGCGCGGCAGTACAGATAACCGGCGGAATAGGTGTCGCCGCAGCCCGTGGCATCCACTATCTCACGCGGCGCGTACGCCGGTATCTCGTGGAAACAGCCATCGGCATATATCAGCGAACCCTCGCTTCCCAGCGTCACCACAACCTCCTTCACGCCCCACCCCGCCAGGCGCAGGGCAGCGTCCCGGGCGTCGCTGAGCCCCGTGATGACCTGCATCTCGTGCTCGTTCACCTTTATTATGTCCGTCAGGGCGAGTATCCTGAGCTTGTCCTCCCAGTCCACCGCATGCACATCGTGCCCCCGAACGTCGCGCAGATAGCCCTGGGCGTCGATGGATATGCTGCCTCTCTGCGAGAGATACTCCACCACCTCGGGCGAGAAATCGTCGGCAAGGAGCGACCCGAGATGATATATGCCGGCGTCAAGACCGCTCACGTCCTCAACGGTGAAAGGGTCAGCCTTCTCCAGGACACGCTGTGTGCGCTCGTTCTGGTTATCCCCATACTTGTTCTCAAAATACACCGTGTGGCGGCTCCGTCTCACTTCCACGTCGATGCCAGCACCCCGCATCAGTCTCACGGCGTCCATGTCTTCCTCCCCGAGCTTCGTCACGAGCCTGAACGGAACTCTGTGCGGAAGACTGTTGAAGGCATATGAGAAATAGAACGACGTGCCTCCCGACATGTAGACGGTCTTGCGCGGAGTGATGATCTTGTCTTTTGTGATGTGCCCTAAGCAGCAAATATCCTTCATTGCGAACCTGTTATTAATCGGCTGATTATACCAAATGTGTGCAAAATTACTCATTTTAAGGCAAACGGCAAAGAACATGAGGCATAATGAATGCATATCACCGGATATTGTGTACGTAAGATGTTGACGATGGAGAACAATGTCCACGGAATAACGCACGGACATCATCGTCATATGACAACCGCGATGCCGCAATTCACGGACATGAATATTAAAAATATATAAAACCGTAACCGAAATGTTAAATATCCGTTGTAAAAACACCGCAAATACTACGTCAGAGCGCGGCAGCGGCAAAACAATCCGGAAAAACGCAGAAAACAGGAACCCGCGCAAGCCACTGACAGACAACCGGTTGACTGCAATGGTGTCATGAAAGCCATTTCTCCGTCACACGAAAGAGCCCGTTCCGCATCACGAAACAGGCTTTATCACACTGCCATAAAGCCCCTTACGCACCCTCAAAAAGCCGTTCCCGTAACACGAAAGAGCCTTTTCCGCACCTTCCCCACCCGTTTTTTCACCACACAAATGACGTAAAACGGGCTTTCCGGACTGACATTGTCGAGGTGCGGAAAGCTGTAAGAGAGAAAACGATATGTTAAATTCAAAACACCAAACATAAATATATGTTAAATAAAAACCGCATATATCCGCGCTCCGCAGACGTTTTGGCATGGCATATAAAAAGACATCCCATTTTAAGAACGGATAACAAGACGACCGTGCGAAACGGCATATGGGCACGATAAAGACAGCGTCCGCCGCCATAACATCATCCCCTCCACGCCACAACCCCGCTTTCATCCCAAAGTAGAGACGCAAAATCTTGCGTCTCACAAGCTACCATCCGCTACATAAAACATCATAACACACTGACAATAAACACATTTTCCCCATCACGACCACAAACAAACCGCACACCCAAAATGCGCTACCAACCAAGTAGAGACGCAAAATCTTGCGTCTCCCGTACAATAAACGCAGCAACGAAAGGTACATCATAGCCTCAACCGATAGCGCATTCTCCCTCGTGAGACGCAAGATTTTGCGTCTCTACTTTCCGCCAGCCATGTTGTTTTAAAACACGTAAGCACTGCGCGGAAACACCTCACCGACCCATTACTGACATATTCCTACTCCATACGTATCATTTTCTTTGATATAAACTCTGGCTCATTAAAAAATTTTACGCTAACTTTGCATAAGACAGGCTGCGCTCGGCAATCTAAGAACAAGTTCTCATTGCGCTCACTGGCACTGTCTTTGCATAAGACAGGCTGCACTCGGCAATCTAAGAACAAGTTCTCATTGCGCTCGCTGGCTCTGTCTTTGCATAAGACAGGCTGCGCTCGGCAATCTAAGAACAAGTTCTCATTGCGCTCGCTGGCACTGTCTTTGCACAATACAGCCCGCGCCCGGCAATCCAACGACAGGTAATATTAATTGAAACATCAAATACATCCCGGCGCGCCGCAACAACACAACATATACAATGAACAAGATAAACTATCAGCTCAGACTCGACGAGATAATAAAACGGCACAAGGCTGCCGGAGAGACACCCACACTGCTGCTGCACAGCTGTTGCGCACCGTGCAGCAGCTATACCATAGAGTATCTGTCGCAATACTTCCGCATAACGGTGCTTTATTACAACCCCAACATATCGCCAGAATCTGAATACGCCACGCGCAGAGAGGAACAGCGGAGACTCATAAGTGAGATGGAGACTGTGAACCCGGTGATGTTCGAGGCTGACGAATACGACCCGCAGACGTTCTACAACGCCGTGCGAGGACTGGAGGACGAGCCAGAGGGAGGCGACAGATGCCTTGTGTGTTACCGCATGAGGCTCGAACGCGCGGCGCGGCTGGCGGCAGAACGAGGCATGGACTACTTCACCACGACGCTCACAATAAGTCCGATGAAGAGGGCTGACAGGATAAACGAGATAGGCGAGGAGATTGCCGCACGCACGGGAGTGAGCTTCCTGCCGTCAGACTTCAAGAAGCGCGGAGGCTATCTACGCTCCATAGAGCTGTCGCGCGAGCACGGTCTCTACAGGCAGAACTACTGCGGCTGCGTCTTCTCCAGACGGCAGGCGCGACAACACGACGACCGATAGGCATGGACAACCAGTCACCCATACAGGCTCTCACGAGGCAGAGGATGCTGCTGCAGATGGAATATGCATGCGAGAAAGAGAACTTCCGCAGGCAGACGGAGGCTTTCGGCATAATGCGGAAGGTGAGGCGCGGCGACGCATGGTATCCCGTAAGGACGGGACGCACGTATTATAACTCGCTCAATCAGGAGGTTATCGAGATAATAAGACAGGACGGGAGCGACATCGAACACAACTTCGAGTACGGACGCCCGGTGTGTTTCTTCACCATGAGCACCGGTGCCGGTGGAGAGGAGAAAAGCATCCGCTACCTGTCGTTCACAGCCACGGTGAGCTATGCCGAAGCCGACCGCATGGTGGTGGTGATGCCGTCAGCCAGCCACATTCTCGAACTGCAACGCATGGAGAACCCCTTGGGCGTGCAGCTGTCGTTCGACGAGACGTCATACAGACTGATGTTCGAGGCTCTCGACCGTGTCACAGGCGCGCGCTCGGGACGCCTTGCCTACCTGCGCGACCTGTTCTATTCGGGAGCGAAGGCGGCTCGGTTCACGTTCGCCCCGACACGGTTCCCGTGGCTCAACCCTTCGCAGGAGCACGCCGTCAACGAGATGCTGGCGGCAAAAGACGTCATGGTTGTGCACGGTCCTCCGGGCACAGGGAAGACCACAACGCTCGTTGAGGGAATATACGAGACACTCCGGCGAGAGAACCAGGTGCTCGTATGCGCCCAGAGCAACATGGCTGTCGACTGGATATCAGAGAAACTTACCGACCGGGGACTGAACGTTCTGCGCATCGGCAATCCCACGCGCGTGAACGACAAGATGCTTTCCTTCACCTACGAACGACGCTTCGAGGCTCATCCCGACTACCCGCAGCTGTGGAGCATACGCAACGCCATACGCCAGCTACGGGCACATCGCAGACGCGGAGAAGACTTCCACCAGAAACTGGACAGGCTGCGTGCCAGAGCCGTCGAGCTGGAGCTGCGCATCAACAACAGCCTTTTCGGCGAGGCAAGGGTGATAGCATCCACGCTCACAGGGTCGGCAAGCCGGCTGCTGGAAGGCATGAAGTTCGGCACACTCTTCATCGACGAGGCGGCGCAGGCTCTCGAGGCAGCGTGCTGGATAGCCATACGCAGGGCGTCGCGTGTGGTGCTCGCAGGCGACCACTGCCAGCTTCCGCCCACCGTCAAGAGCATAGCCGCGCTGAAAGGCGGACTGGGCACGACGCTCATGGAGCGCATCGTGGAGAGCAAGCCGGAGGCGGTGACGCTGCTCACTGTGCAATACCGCATGAACGAGGACATAATGCGGTTCTCCAACGAGTGGTTCTATCAGGGACGGATAACCTCCGCACCGCAGATAAAAAACCGTGGAATACTCTGCCCCATGACGTGGATAGACACCTCCGCGCTCGAGGGCAAAGAGGAGTTTGTGGGCGAGAACTTCGGCAGGATAAACCGCGGAGAGGCTGAGCTCACCGTCGCCGTTCTCACCTCCTACTTCAACAAGATAGGCAGGCGCAGACTGCTCGAGGAGAGCATCGACGTGGGCGTGATATCTCCCTACCGGGCGCAGGTGCAGTATCTCAGACGGCTGATAAGGAAAGACGCCTTCTTCAAACCCTACCGCCACCTCATCACCGTCAACACCGTCGACGGGTTTCAGGGGCAGGAGCGCGACGTGATACTCATCTCGCTGGTGCGCGCCAACGGTGAGGGGCAGATAGGATTCCTGCGCGATCTGCGTCGCATGAACGTGGCGATGACACGCGCAAGGATGAAGCTCATCATCCTTGGAGACACATCCACCATGACGCGCCATCCTTTCTACAACAAGCTCTACCGCCACATCATGAATACAGGACGGGCATACGGCGGAGCGGGCGTCATCACCGTCAGAGGCGACAGTCACAATGACGGCGGCGCGGACACCACGGACAACGGTACAGACGAAACAGAAACAACATAATACAACACAACACTATGCTTCAACGTGACTACATCCTGCGCCTCATACGCGAGTTCATGGCTGCGATAGAGCGCATGCTCAGGAAGAAGGAAATAGCCGACCGGCGCGAGGAGATAAAACAGCTCTACGAACAGTATGTCGGTCCGTACGCGCTCTACCGCAACGCTACGACCGACGAGGTGATGCTCGCTCTTGCCGGACTCGACCCCGAACAGCGCATGGCGCGCATGGAGATGCTTGCCGAACTGTTCTATGTCGAGGCTGACACCGTATCCTTCCCTGACAACGAATTCCTTCTTGAGAAGGCTTTCGCACTCTTTTCCGTCATAGAGAAAGAGGGAAAGACCTACTCGATGAGACGCAGATGGAAAATGCAGGACATACTCGAAAGGACAGGAAAGGATTCACACCGAAGCGCGGAACGCAATGAAAATATTCTTCAATCATAAGGAAGAGCTGTGGAACTCGTGGTCGCACGCAGCAGGAATAGTGATGGGTGTGGCGGCGGGAGCGGTGTTCCTGGCATGGTGTATGCACACCGACAACATCTGGGCTACAACGGGTGTCATACTCTATCTCTTCGGTATGCTGTGCTCATACGCCGCTTCCACGGTATACCACTCGCTGAGCGCATGGTCGAAATGGAAGGAACGGCTCCGCCGGTGGGACCACGCGGCAATCTACTGGCACATCGCCGGATCCTACTCTCCCATCACTCTGATAGCCCTGAGAGAGTGCGGGGCATGGGGATGGTCGCTGTTCGCCTTCATATGGACGGCTGCCATAGCGGGCACCATAATGAGCTTCGCGCGGCTGAAAGACCACAGCAACATCGAGACGGCATGCTTCGTGGCAATGGGCATGAGCGTGCTCGTGGCGTTCGGACCGCTCTCCCGCAGCGTGAGCGGCATATCCATGGCATGGCTCATAGCCGAGGGAGTGAGCTACATCACGGGCGCGCTGTTCTACAGTATCAACAAAAGGAGGTTCATGCACACGGTGTTCCACTTCTTCGTCCTGCTCGGCTCGCTATGCCATATATTAGCAGTCTGGGACATACTCGTGACCTATCTCTGAACGGAAAACCCTCTTCCGACCCGCACTGCTGACTATAATATACTATATAATAATGTATAATAACCTTCAAGACATGACAAAAACCAAAACACTGTTCCTCATCCTGACCCTCGCGGCAGCCACCGCGACGGCATGCGCGCGGACCGTAGGCGTGACTGGGACCGACAACCAGCCGCACATAATAAACATAGTGAACTTCATACGACAGACAGACTATCGCGTGGAAGACTCCGACCGGAAGCTCTACGAGACGGTGTGCAGGCAGGTGGAGCTGGTCAACCGCTACGATCTTCCGGCAACGTTCCTGCTCGAGTACGACGCTCTCATCAATCCACTCTACCAGAAACTGCTGAAGACCAAGCTGCGCAACGGCGCGGAGATAGGCGCATGGTGGGAACTGACACAGCCGCACATCGAGGCGGCGGGGCTCAAGTGGCGGGGCGAGCATCCGTGGGTGTCGCACGCGAACATAGCCTTCAGCACCGGATACACAAAGGAAGAGCGGGAGCGTCTGGTGGATGTCTACATGCGGAAGTTCAAGGACGTATTCGGCACTTACCCCAAATCGGTAGGCTCATGGTACATCGACGCGCACACACTTGCATATATGCACGACAGATACGGCATCGAAGCGTCGTGCAACTGCAAGGACCAGATAGGCACGGACGGCTACACCCTGTGGGGCGGATACTGGAACCAGGCTTACTATCCCAGCCGTCTCAACGCCTACATGCCTGCCCAGACCGGGGCGGGACAGATACCGGTGCCCGTCTTCAGAATGCTTGGCAGCGACCCGATATACCAGTATGACGACGGACTGGGCAACGAACGGCAGGGCGTAATATCGCTCGAGCCGGTCTATAAGCATGCCGGGATGAACCGCAAATGGGTGGACTACTTCTTCGACGCGCTCACCGACGGACCGTGCCTCGCCTTCGGCTATGCGCAGGCAGGGCAGGAAAACTCCTTCACATGGGACAACATGAGGGAGGGACTCGAGATGCAGATGCCGCTCATCGACTCTCTGCGGCGTGCCGGAAAGGTGCGTGTGGAGACGCTCGGAGAGTCTGGCAGATGGTTCAGAAAGCGTTTTCCGCTCACTCCCGCCACCGCTGTCACCACCGTGAGCGACGTGCGCGGCGAGGGCAACAAGACCGTCTGGTACGACAGCCGTTACTACCGCGCCAACCTGCTGTGGGAAAAGGGACGCTTCAGATTCCGCGACATACATCTCTTCGACGAGCGTTTCAAGTCGGAATATCTCGATACTCCGGGCACGGGAGACCGTTTTCTGTTCTACACAATGCCCTTCGTCGACGGCTTCATGTGGAGCAAGGGCGGGGACAGAGCCGGACTGTCACTTGTCAGGACCTGCCGTGACGGACAGGCGGAAGAGCTCAGGCTCGACAGTCCGGAAGTGAAAGAGCGCGGCAGAAGCGTGCTCGAAGTGAGAGGCAACGACCAGTATGGCGACACATTCCGCATCACGCTGCACGACGACCGCATAGAGGTGAGCTCGCCGGATGCGGGCAAAGACGTCGCATGGGCATTGCAACTGCACGCCGCACCGGGCACGGAGCTGCCGTTCACCGACGTCGGCGGCAAGTCTGCCAACGCCGTGTTCCGCGGACACTCCTACTCCGTGACATGCTCAGAAGGCAGGTTCGAGAAAGCGGCGGAGGGCGACAGCCACGTCCTGCGCATCATTCCCGACAACGGAAAGATAACGATAGACTGCGCCGTAAGGCAATCCAGATAATGTCACTATTGTCATGACAATTGACAGAAAAGGCTCTTCCGCAGTAAGGCGGCTTGTATAAAACACGGTAAAACATACATTTCGGCGTCTTTTCTTTGCAGTGTCTGCAACTTGAGCTATCTTTGCACAGGATATTGGCGGGTCCGTGGAAGCAGGGCATACATATCTTTCCACCGGTCAGCCACATCCGGACACTCATCACATCAATAACATAACAATGGACTGGATAAACGGGCTTTTCAGCACAAATCCTGCCGCACAGACGGTCATAGTGCTGTCCATGATAACCGCCGCAGGCCTCGCGCTCGGCAAACTTCATGTCCGCGGCATATCGCTCGGAATAGCTTTCGTGTTCTTTATAGGCATCATAGCGGGTCAGTTGGGCTTCTGTGCCGACCCCATGATGGTGAGTTTCGCAGAGACGTTCGGGCTTCTGCTCTTCGTCTACACCCTCGGACTGCACGTCGGACCGAGCTTTGTCGGCATGATGAGGAATGAGGGTCTGTCGCTCAACATATGGAGCATGGCTGTCATCGCAGCCGGAACGATACTGGCGCTCATACTCTGTCCGCTGACAGGAATAAGCGTTCCTGACATGACCGGCATCCTTTGCGGAGCGACAACCAACACCCCCGCCCTTGCCGCAGCGCAGCAGGCACTCAACAGCGCAGGACTTCCGAGCAACGGAGCGGCACTGGGATGTGCCGTGACCTATCCGCTCGGAGTTGTCGGAGTGATACTCGCCATGATGTTCATACGCCGTTTCTTCGTCAAGCCGGCAGACCTTGAGCCGCGCGAGGAGAACAGTGAGGACAACACATACATAGCACAATACATCGTCGTGAACCCCGCGCTCGACGGAAAGACCATCTTTGAGATATCGCAGATGACCCACCGCCACTTCATCATATCGCGCATATGGCGCGACGGAAAGGTGATTGTGCCGCTGGCGGAGACCACGATGCAGCAGGGCGACAGCGTGCTCGTGGTGACTAAGATAGACGAGTCGGAGGCGATGAGCATACTCTTCGGCAAGAAGGTGGAGAAAGACTGGAACCGCGACAAAGACCGTATAGACTGGAACGCCATAGACAGCAACGTGGAGAGCCGCGTGATTCTGCTCACCCGGACAGAGCTCAACGGCAAGACGCTCGGCACGCTCCACATGCGCACGGCATACGGAGTGAACGTCAGCCGGATAATGCGCGGCGACATAAAGCTGCTTGCCAGCGACGACCTTCGCCTTCAGTACGGCGACCGACTCACCGTTGTGGGAGCGCCGAAAGACATCTGTCACGCCGAGCAGTTCCTCGGAAACGCTGTCCAAGTGCTCAAAGAGCCCAACCTCGGAGCCATATTCTTCGGGATGATACTGGGTCTTGCGCTCGGCATGATTCCCATCAACCTGCCCGGAATGAGCGCGCCCGTACACCTCGGAATAGCAGGCGGAGGCATCATCATGGGCATACTTGTCGGCGCGCTCGGTCCCCGCGCCCACTTCATAAGCTACACCACACGCTCCGCATCGCTCATGCTGCGCAAGCTCGGACTGTCGCTCTATCTTGCAAGTCTGGGTCTTGTGGCAGGCAGCGACTTCTTCAGCACCATCATGCGACCCGAAGGTCTGATGTGGGTTGCTACCGGATTCGTGGTCACGGTGCTCCCTCTCATCATCGTGGGACTGCTCGCCCTGCACACAGGAAAGTTCCATCTGTGGCATTCTCTGCGGCTCGATGGCAAACCCCATGGCTCTGAGCTACGCCAACGACACGCTCAAAGGCGACTCCGCCTCAGTGAGCTACACCTCGGTCTATCCGCTCGGAATGTTCGTCAGAGTGGTCATAGCACAGATTATAATAATGTTCTCTGTCTGAACCCGAGTCACGGAAACATACCTTCACATATGCGTCACCCCCGGCATCACAGTGAGTGGATGCCGGGGGTGACTGTCGTTATGCCGCGTCCGGAGCTGCGGTTGGGCGGCATTCACGCCGCTCATCTGCCCATTACGCCAAGTATGTCCTCAACAATCTGTCCGTCGGTGAGCCTGTTGTCGAGCAGGAGCTGCCGCACGTCGTAACGGTCGTAAAGAGCCTTTGCCACGCCGAAGTTCATGGTCTTCATGTCGGAAGAGCCGTAGAAGCGGCTTATGCGCTCGCCGAACCCTCCGTCCACACAACCGTCCTCCAGCGTCACCACCAGACTGTGGTCTGCCTTCAGGCTCTCGAGCAGCTCTTCGTCGACACCGCTTATATAGCGCGGATTGATGACGGTGGCGTCCAGACCGCTCTCTTTCAGCATGTCAGCCACGCGCTCCGCCTTTGCAAGGAAGTTGCCCAGACCTATCAGAGCCACCCCTTTGCCTCGTCTCACCACCTTGTAGCGGTTGAGCTCGGAGTAGTCGGTGTCATACTCCTCGGTGCTGTGGCTCACCTCACCTTCAGGCACACGCAGCGCGACAGAGTACTTGTCCTGTCCTATAGCCCACTTTTCCATGGCTATCATTTCCTCTACCGTCGTCGGCGCAAGGTAGACAAGGTTGGGTATATGACTCAACATCGGGATGTCGAAGAAGCATATATGCGTGAAGTCGTTCATACCGTAGACCGACGCGCCCAGCACGTTTATCACGGCTGGATTGCCGTTCACGCACAGATCCTGCGCCATCTGGTCGTACGTGCGCTGCAAGAATGTGGCGTAAGTGCTGAACACCGGGTGCGCTCCCCTGCGCGCCATGCCCGACGCCATAGCCACCGCCGCCTCCTCGGCAATGCCCACATCCACATACTGCGCGCCTGCCTGGCGACGCTCCTCGGGTCCGAAGCCTATCGAAGCCGGTACCGCCGCCGATATGCACACAAGCTTCGGGTCGCGCCTCATCTCCTCCCTGAGCCATCCGCCCAGTATCTGTGCCGCGCTCTCTCCGCCTCCTTCCGACTTGGGAGCACCCGTCTCGATGTCGAAAGGAGAGTTCCAGTGCCATTTCTCCTTGTTGTCCACGGCGGGCTGCCATCCGTGTCCCTTCTCGGTGTGGAGGTGCACCACCACCGGACACGGCGTGTCCCTGACCTCCTTGAACGCCTCTATGAGAGCAGCGATGTCGTTGCCCTGCTCCACATATTTATATCCGAAACCCATCGCCTTGAACAGGTTCAGCTCAGCCTTTCCCCCGGTCTGGCGCAGCAGCTGCAGGTTGCGGTATATCCCTCCGTGGTTTTCGGCGATAGACATCTCGTTGTCGTTCACCACAATTATTATATTCGTGCCCAGCTCCGCAGCCACGTCGAGTCCCTCGAAAGCCTCTCCGCCGCTCAGCGAACCGTCTCCGATGACCGCCACCACGTTCTCCTTGCCTCCGAGAATGTCGCGTGCCTTCTGCAGACCCGTGGCAAGGGCGACCGACGTCGACGTATGACCTATCTCGAAGCAGTCGTATTCGGGCGACTCCGCCGGACTGCTGTAGCCCGACACCTCAGCCATGCGCCTGCTGTCGATGAATCCGTACGCGCGTCCTGTAAGCATCTTGTGCGGATACACCTGATGCGACACGTCGAACACAATCCTGTCCTCCGGCATGTTGAACACATAGTGCAGGGCTATCGTAGCCTCCACGAATCCGAGATTGGGACCCACGTGTCCGCCTATCGTACTGTCGCGCTTGAGTATTCCTCCGCGTATCTCGGCAGCAAGAAGTCTGAGCTGTTCCGCCGTCATATCCTTGATGTCGGCAGGCGATTTGATTTTTTCAAGTAACATATTTCCGTCTTTCCGTTTTTGAATTTTGTTAATAATATGTGATTATCCCACCTCAGCGGACGTGGCTCTTGACGCCCCCGCGTCCGCCATACCGGCATAGTGGCGCAAAGTTACGCTTTTTGCCGTTAAACGGCATTACCTTTTTTACGCTTTTTACAACCATAAACAACGCTCCCGCCAAGCGCATGCATCCACGCGCAGGGTTTCCTTACATGACATATTTTTACTAACTTTGCATGCGGATAACACATGTTCCGCCCACACGACAAGCGCAGGCGGAGCGACGGGACACTTATGACGATGATTATGAACAGCACTAAAGACAGCACCCCTACCACATCCGTGAACGCCAATGACGGCGCAGCCGCCGGACAGCTTACGGGCAACCTGCAATGGGACGGACTGCACCGCCCGCGCATCTATTATGCCATGGCGGCAACGTTCTGCGGACTTTTCCTCTCCGTTCTCGACGGGACGATATGCAACGTCGCCCTGCCAAGCATAGCCTCGGAACTGGACATACCGTCGTCTGACTCCATATGGATTGTCAACGCCTTCCAGCTCGTCATCATGATGACGCTTCTCCCGTTCGCCTCACTCGGCGAGCTGAAAGGCTACAAGCAGGTATACATGGCGGGGATAGCGGTGTTCACGCTCGGCTCACTGCTGTGCGCGCTGTCGCCCGGACTCACGACGCTCGTGCTCTCGCGCCTCGTGCAGGGACTGGGCGCAGCCATGATAATGAGCGTCAACACGTCAATAGTCAAGCTCATCTACCCCAAACGCCACCTCGGCAAGGGCGTGGGGCTCAACGCCACCGTCGTGGCGATAGCCTCGGTGACAGGTCCTTCCGTCGCGGCGGCTATCCTCTCGGCAGCCACATGGCAGTGGCTCTTCGCGGTGAACGTGCCCGTCGGCATAGTGACTTTCATAATGGCGCGCAGGTATCTGCCCGACAATCCGGTGAAGGTAAAGGGCAGAAGGTTCAACCTGAAAGAGGCTTTGCTCAACGCGGCGACATTCGGACTGATGATAGGATGCGTGGAGGGCGTGTCCCACGACCTGCCCGCCGCGCTCCTGACCGGTGGAGCCTGCGTCTTCGTTTGTACCGCCGTGCTCTATGTGCGCATGCAGATGAGGAAGAAATATCCCATGCTTCCCTTCGACCTTCTTAGGATTCCGATATTCTCAATGTCCGTAGTGACGAGCATACTCTCGTTCACTGCGCAGATGCTCGGTATGGTGGCGGTGCCCTTCATGCTTGCCGGCACGTTCGGGCACAATGCCGTCGAGACAGGGCTCATCATGACCTCATGGCCGCTGGTCATAGTGTTCGTGGCTCCGATAGCAGGTTCTCTCGTCGGCAAGATACATCCGGGAATACTCGGCGGAGCCGGACTGCTGCTGATGAGCTGCGGGTGCATGAGCCTGGCATTCGTGCCTGAAGACACCGGACACCTCGGTCTGGCACTCAGACTGATGGCTTGCGGAGCCGGATTCGGACTGTTCCAGTCGCCCAACAACCACCTTCTGCTCAGTTCGGCACCGCCCCAGCGCGCAGGCAGCGCGAGCGGGATGCTTGCCACGGCAAGGCTCACCGGACAGACGACGGGGGCTGCGCTGGTGGCTCTTCTCTTCCATCTCTGCGGCGACAGCGCGCCTCACGACGCCATGCTCCTCGCAGGGATACTCACCATTTGCGGCGCGCTGTGCTCGTGCCTGCGCCTGAAGGAGCGCATGCCCTCAGCCCGGGAGTGAGACAAAAAAACGATAATGAAGGCGCGGCGCAGGCTTTCCGTTTTTTCAACACAGTCACGGCATTCTGCATATTCATGCATTTCCGCAGTAAAAAATTTTGACAACCATAAATCGTGAAACAGAAAACGGAAATGCCCCGGAAAGCCTTCCGCACACCCGTCATACACCTTCCACAGCCCCACTTTTCACCTTTTTCTCCGCACTCACGACTCTCCAAAGCCACAGGAAAGGCTCTTTCGTCTTGCAGGAACGCCCGTCCGATACAGCCGAAAAGCCTCTCCGGCACTGCGGGAAAGCCCGTTTCGCAATGCGGAAAAGGCTCTTTCGCATAACCGGAAAGTGGCTTTGGAAGGAGAATATGGCACAATCTGCTGACTGTCAAGCACATATGCAAACCGCGCAAAACCCGCGTATCTGCAGCCGGAGAGCCTCGCGGAGACAAATACACGAGTATTACGGAGTTGTGATGTATATTTATGCGTAGCGCAGGGAGGATTCCCGTATATTTATACATCTTGCTCATGGCGGCGCAGTTCTTTTTCTTTCATATCTTGACATGGCTGACGGTGCGGTGTGACGGATGGATTACGGAATTGCAGGAATAATCGTACGATTCTGTAAAACTGGTAACTTTTTCCGTAATTTCATTGTTTTACAATACGTATTATTTATTTATCTTTGCAGAAGATAAGCTGCACTCGGGAAATTAAGAGCAAGCTTTCTTTCCACCCGTCCGCACCCCACACTCCGCCGCTTATAAAAAAGCAAGCCGCAAGACCCACAATCATTACACACTCATACGGAACCATTCAAACAATAGAAGAATATGATCAGAAAACTGTTTCTTTCAACATTTGCCCTCATTATGGCAATTGCCGCGACGGCGCAACCGAAGGTTTACGTAACGCGCGACATTTCTCCTGAATCCCTTATTAAGATTTACGAAGCTCTCGGACGCAAGGCTGAGGGCCGCGTGGCGGTGAAAGTGAGCACCGGAGAGGCTGGTAACCCCAACTATCTGCAACCCTCGCTCATAGGCGGACTGGTGAAGAAGGTGGGCGGAACCATCGTAGAGTGCAACACGGCATACGGCGGACGGCGCGGCACAGTGGAGGAACACATGCGCGTGGCGGAGGAACACGGATTCACAAAGATAGCCAAGGTGGACATCATGGACGCCGAAGGGGAGTTCAGGATACCCGTGCGCGACACCACAAACATAAAGTACGACCTCGTGGGAAAGAATCTGAAGAACTACGACTTCATGATTAATCTCGCACACTTCAAGGGTCACCCGATGGGCGGTCTGGGCGGAGTGATAAAGAACCAGAGCATCGGTGTGGCGTCGGCAAACGGCAAGGCATACATCCACACCGCCGGTTATCAGGACAAGGTGGAGGGTATGTGGAACCACACACAGAACCAGGACGGATTCCTCGAGTCGATGGCTGCGGCGGCACAGGCGGTGGCTGACTACTTCGGAGACAGGATTCTGTATATCAGCGTGATGAACAACATGTCGGTGGACTGCGACTGCGTAGCCACTCCAGAGAAGCCCACGCTCAAGGACTACGGCATCCTGGCGTCGCTCGACCCCGTGGCTCTCGACCAGGCTTGCGTGGACATAATATTCAACATGACCGCATCCGAGGGCAACGACAATGCTCCCCTGAAGGAGAGGATAAGCTCGCGGCACGGCACGCACACCATCGAGCACGCGGAGAAGATAGGGCTCGGCAGCCGCAAATATACTCTCGTAAACATCGACAGATAATCATAAAACGACAATAACATTATGCGAAACCAAACCAGACTGTACTCTCTCTCGCTGAGAGACGGGCGCACCTATGCGCTCACAGCCATCTTCATGCTCGGCAACATAGCCCTGCCGCAGATCTGCCATCTGGCTCCTCACGGCGGACAGATGTTCCTGCCGATATTCTTCTTCACCCTCGTGGGGGCTTATAAATACGGTTTCACGGTAGGACTTGCCACAGCCGTGCTCTCTCCCATAGCCAACTCCATGCTCTTCTCTATGCCATCCGCACAGATGCTTCCGCCCATGCTGATACAGTCGGTAATGCTTGCGGCAGCCTCGGTGGCACTCGCCCGGCACATGGGAGAAAGGGTGACGCCCGCCGCGCTCGGACTCACCGCCACGGCATGCCTGCTTGCCGGACTGCTCATAGAGCGCGCCATGATAAGTGTGGACCACGGCATACTCTCCTCGCTGGCACTTGCCGTGCCGGGACTGTTGCTCCAGACGTTCGGAGGATACTGGCTTATAAGAAAACTGTAAAACTGACACCATATGCTGAGAAAGACAAGAATAATACTCGCGGCGGTGTTCTATGTGCTCATCACGCTGCTCTTCCTCGACTTCACGGGCACTCTACACGCATGGCTCGGATGGACGGCAAAGATACAGTTCCTGCCGGCTCTGCTCGCGCTCAACGTGCTGGTGGTGGCTGCGCTCGTCGTCCTGACTCTCGTCTTCGGACGCATCTACTGCTCCATAATATGCCCGCTGGGCGTGATGCAGGACATCATAGCGTGGCTGGGACGCCGCGGACACCGCAACAGATACGGTTTCTCGCCTGAGAGGAAACGGCTACGCTACGCCCTGCTCGCATTCATGGTGGTGACGCTTGTGGCTGGACTGGTGCCGCTGGCTGCGCTCATCGCTCCGTACAGCAGCTACGGACGCATCGCCGCCAACCTCATGCAGCCTGTATATATAGGTGTGAACAATCTGCTGGCGATGGCTGCCGAGCACGTGGGAAGCTACGCCTTCTATGAGCGCGACGTGTGGGTGCGCTCGTGGGCGACGTTCGGTGTGGCTGCGGTGTCGTTCGTCATAATAGCCGTCATGGCATGGCGCGGCGGACGCACATACTGCAACACCGTGTGCCCCGTGGGCACCCTGCTCGGCATCCTGTCGCGTTTCTCGTGGCTGAAGATACGCCTCGACACTAACAAATGCACCGGATGCCGTCTCTGCGAGCGCAACTGCAAGTCGGCATGCATAGACATCAAGAACCGCAAAGTGGACTACAGCCGCTGCGTGGTGTGCGGCGACTGTCTGGACAAATGCCGTTTCGGAGGACTCACATATACATCGCGCAGACCTGCGAAGACCGCTGACGCTCCGTCGCGGAAAGGCGACAGGGCTGAGGTTGACACTTCCAAGAGGGCTTTCCTCTTGGGAGCGGTGACGGCGGCGGCAACGGCTGCGATAGCCGAAGACAAGGTGAAGTTTGACGGCGGACTGGCGAAGATAGAGGACAAGGTGAGCCCCGAAAGGCAGACACGGCTCACCCCGCCCGGCTCAATGTCCGCCCGCCACATGGCGCAACACTGTACCGCGTGCCAGCTTTGCGTCGCCGAGTGTCCCAACGACGTGCTGCGGCCGTCCACAAGTCCCGGAACGTTCATGCAGCCCGTCATGTCATACGAGCGCGGCTATTGCCGTCCGGAGTGCACACAGTGCTCGGAGGTGTGCCCCACGGGTGCCATAAAACCCATAACAAGGGCTGAGAAGTCTGCCATACACACCGGACACGCCGTGTGGATAAGAAAGAACTGCGTGCCCGTTACCGACGGACAGCCGTGCGGCAACTGCGCGCGCCACTGCCCGACAGGTGCCATCACGATGGTGCCGCTCTATCCGGAGGCACAGAAAGACGGCGGGAAGGACGAGGAAAAGAGCCGTCTGATGATTCCCGTGGTGAACGAGGAGATGTGCATCGGATGCGGGGCGTGCGAGAATCTGTGCCCTTCACGTCCGTTCCCGGCTATATATGTGGAGGGTCACGAGGTGCACCGCAAGGGATGACAGCACGCGCGCCATTTATAAAAAGCATTGCCAACACTCAGTAAAGCAACCAATATGACAAACATAAAAAAACATATCTCACGACGCGGATTCCTGAAGCTGATGGGCGGAACGGCTGCCGCGGCGACGGCGTCTCTTACGGGATGCAAGGACAAAGACCTGTCGACAGAAGACGACTACAGGAATCAGGTGGAGCCGCCGAAAGGAAAGATGACCTTCCGCACCGACCCCAAGACCGGTCAGAAGGTGTCGATACTGGCATACGGAATGATGCGTCTGCCGTCGGAAGAGCGCGGATCGGCACGCGAGAACGCCACCTCGCCAATAGACCAGGAACAGGTGAACCGTCTCGTGGACTACGCCATAGAACACGGAGTGAACTATTTCGACACGTCGCCAATGTACTGCCAGGGCATGTCGGAGCGGGCAACGGGCATCGCCCTGAGCCGTCACCCGCCACCAAGATGTCGAACTTCGCGGCTGAGAACCAGACACGGGAGAAGTCGATAGAGATGTTCGAGAACTCGCTCAAAGAGCTTCAGACCGACTACATAGACTACTATCTGCTGCACATGATAGGCGGAAGCGGGATGGAGGAATTCCGACGGAGGTTCATCTACAACGGCATTCTCGACTGGCTGCTCGAGCAGCGCGAGAAAGGACGAATACGCCATCTGGGGTTCTCCTACCATGGTGACGTGAGCGTGTATGACTATCTTCTCGCCAACAACGACAAGTACCGGTGGGACTTCGCGATGATTGAGCTGAACTATCTCGACTGGAAACACGCCAAGGATATCAACGACCGGAACACCAACGCCGAGTATCTCTACAACGAATTGGACAAAAGGCAGATTCCGGTAATGGTGATGGAGCCCCTGCTCGGAGGCCGTCTGTCAAACGTGCCGGAGCCTATCGCAGTGGAGATAAAGCGGCGCGCGCCGGAGAAGACGGTGGCTTCGTGGGCGTTCAGATATGCCGCAAGCAAGCCGCGAGTGCTCACAGTGCTGAGCGGAATGACCTATATGGAGCATCTGAAGGACAATCTTCTTACCTACAGTCCGCTCGTGCCGCTCAACGAGGAAGAGGAGAACTTCCTCGAACAGGTGGCGAAGAAGATTCTCACATTCATGCTCATACCCTGCAACGATTGCAAATACTGCATGCCGTGTCCGTATGGTGTCGACATACCGGGCGTACTCCTGCACTACAATCTGGTGAAAAGCGAGGAGCGGTTGCCCGAGGACAGGCGTCACCCGGACTACGCGCGGTATCGCCGGGAGTTCATTATCGGACAGAACAGG
>ERZ772884.942-NODE-942-length-20175-cov-3.553628_pt1 | contig 20175 bp, 14 predicted proteins | sample MGYA00580574_ERZ772884 | MGnify/ENA primary metagenome ERZ772884 (study PRJEB29015, sample SAMEA2737690) | human gut metagenome | biome: human gut; feature: human-associated habitat; material: faeces | place: China | collected 2012 ... | reverse complement strand
AATCCCCTTCCTTATACATCAAATAGCCTTGATCTACCAGATTATAAATGGTAAACAGCATCTGATTATAATCCTGAGCCGTATATTTAGCACGTTCAGTATAAAGAGTCCTGTACAAGTATAAACCTTCTCCTTGTTTGCATCCATCAAAATAGGAGAAGACTTTCCTGACATAACCAGGATAGTTTTTGTTTTCCTTCATTTATCTTGTTTTTTAAAGGCAGGCTCCACATCAACAGAAAAAGTAGCTTTAAAATTATTATTGATGCTTCGCTTACCGGTGTTATCATATCTGCTATTCGAAAATCATCCCGTCCTTCTTTACCGTTAAAGAAGGCTTTTTTCAACCTCTCCGTCTCTCCTGCAAGGAGAGCTCCACTTTCTCCCCAAGCCCCTCTTCCTCAGGAAGCGGGGATGTAACCGCCCTACTCGGTGCTCGGAACCGCAACGCTCTAAGGTTGGCGGACCATCAAAGGTCTGCGCCAGATTGTGCGGGATGGGACCGCCTAGGGTGGGCTGTTTACAACTCCCTATTCTTATACAAATCAACATTGATATAGAATGGAGTATTACAGAAATGTCATCTCCTCATTAACTTTGCTGCAAATTCAAAGAAATCCGCAACATTTTTAAAGTTGTCAAACTGCTGGCAATACATACTGGCATAAGGCTCAGGAAACCTACTACGTATATCAGCCTTTATCATATTTGCAAAAGCCTCCTTTGTGTAGGCTTTCCGCAACCCGCACATTAATTCTTTATCAGTCATAGAGTTTCACTACTGTCCCGTTAAAGTGAACTAATCGCTCTTTGAATTAATTGGAATACAGTCTTTTGCAAGAGATTTCAAATGTGCGACGATTTGATTTCTTAACTAAGCAGTATAATATAAATGCCTGCTATATTCAAAGTCCACATCACTAATATCAAAGAACTTTATCATCCTTTTAAATGGTTATTTGAATAATATTTAACTGATCCCGAGTTTAACGGGACACTAATGATATAATTTTTTTAATAATCATAAATACAGGTTGTCTTATAATGTCAAGTTGTATGACTAAAACACAGTGACCTCACTTAAAAGTTGAGGTTCAAGACTAATCATGTCTTGTTCTCTGTCCAAGTCATAGTAAATGAAAGAGCCTTCGTTTTGGAATAGGGTAGTATCCTTTGAATTCGTCAAATAAAGTGGTAACACTTTAGTAAATACACGCCAAGACGTCTTGCCACTCTTTACAACAGCATCGATATCGTCTATACGCGGCTGGATATTTATCTGAAATGAAACAGTTGCATAAGAAGCCAATTCTGCCACCATTCGCTCCTTGTCACAACCAAATATCATCAGATGAGTATGAACCTGTGCAGAAGGATACTTCTTACGTACTCCTTCTAAAATAAGTGTGTCTATGATATCTGACGGATAACATTCTTCAGGATAATCGCACATCATTTTATCTATTGAAGAGCGTTTGCTTTCATCCATTTTGTAATTGTCAGAAGGTTCTCTTTTATACACAATTTTACCAGTATATAGCCTTCCAAAAAGTTCTACCATGAAAATGATAGACTTTACATACTTGATTTCATTGTTAGGTAGTACTGTTATCGTTTTCATTTCTACCCTATTTTAATAGGTTAATCTCTTCTAAATATATCCCTGGTATATACCTTCTCCTTGACATCGTCCAGACATGCGTCATAGCGGTTAGCGATGATTGCATGGCTTTCCGTCTTGAAGGCATCCAGATTGTTAACGACCTTGCTGCCGAAGAAAGTGCTGCCATCTTCAAGTGTCGGCTCGTAGATGATAACCTCTGCGCCCTTTGCCTTGATGCGTTTCATGATTCCCTGAATGGCAGACTGGCGGAAGTTGTCGGAGTTGGACTTCATCGTGAGGCGATAGACGCCTATCACACAGTTGTGCTCTTTGGCGGTGTCAAAGCTGTTGTCGGCTGCATAGCTATAATAACCGGCTCGCTTCAATACGGCATCTGCAATATAGTCCTTGCGAGTGCGGTTGCTCTCTACGATGGCCTCTATGAGGTTTTCAGGAACATCGGCATAGTTTGCCAAAAGCTGTTTGGTGTCTTTCGGCAAGCAGTAGCCGCCATAACCGAATGAGGGATTGTTATAGTGGGTGCCGATACGAGGATCGAGACCAACACCGTCGATAATAGCCTTGGTATCGAGTCCTTTCACTTCAGCGTATGTGTCAAGCTCATTGAAATAGCTTACGCGAAGGGCAAGATAGGTATTGGCGAAGAGTTTCACTGCCTCGGCTTCCTTCATGCCCATGAACAAGGTGTCAATGTTCTCCTTGATGGCTCCTTCCTGAAGAAGTGCAGCAAATGTTTTGGCTGCCTCTTTCATCTTCTCTACGCCAGTCACAGCCTTTATTGCCTCGTTTTCTTCTGCAAACTCGGGGCGGTCAATAAGCTTTGGATAGCCTACGATGATACGGCTTGGATAGAGGTTGTCGTAGAGTGCCTTGCTTTCACGAAGGAACTCGGGAGAGAACAGTAGATTGAACTTCTTCGCTCCCTTTTGCGCATACTTCAAATAGAGGCTACGAGTATAACCCACAGGTATGGTACTCTTGATAACCATCACGGCGTCGGGGTTCACATCAAGCACCAGGTCGATAACCTCCTCTACATGTGTAGTATCGAAATAATTCTTTACGGGGTTGTAGTTGGTGGGTGCTGCAATCACCACGAAGTCGGCATCCTTATAAGCCGCCTTGCCATCAAGAGTAGCAGTAAGGGTGAGTTCCTTCTCTGCCAAATATTTCTCTATATAATCGTCCTGTATCGGCGATATACGATTGTTAAGTTTCTCCACCTTTTCGGGGATTACATCTACTGCCGTAACATGATGGTGCTGAGACAGCAATGTTGCTATACTCAGACCTACGTAGCCTGTACCGGCCACCGCTATTTTTATATCATTGAAGTTGTTCATTGCTATTTTTGTTTGAAACTATTCACTTATTTGTATCTGAAGTTTGGGGTGAGATAGTTTATTCTAATCCTAATTTGTGGAAGAAAATTTTATTGCGCATTGTCGCATCATCAATCACTTTCTTAAATGACATGATTTCTACATATGCGTTATAGCTTGATACATATCCAAAATAACCTTCATCATCAGGACTGACTGTCAGATTGGATTGCTCTGCGAACTCTCTGATTTGCGAAACTATATCACAGACAATATATACATAAACTGGCGTAGATTGCCTGTTTACTTTGACAGGTTCGATGCCATCGGGCATTTCATACTTTCCATCAAGTATTTTTCTTGAATATCTGAGAGCTTGCGAGATTGGATTATCTGCATCAGAATAATCCTTCCTTTTAGGTCTCTTGAATTCGATTACGGTTACAGGAGACGTGATGCTGTTTTCTCCATTTCTGAAAAACATCCTCTCGTTATAGAAGACCACTACATCTGGCTCTTTGTGGTCTTTTTTAGAAATCACTTTATCTGACGCAATGTAATGACTAAACACAAGTCTTTCATCCAAGAGCCACAAGTTATGATCTTCATAATCAACCTCTCTATCATCCTTTATCATAGGGAAGAACAAATTATGAAGTTCACTCTCTAAGTGAGCGCTACCAGAATCTGTTCTTTTGCGAAGTTCATTATAGAGGTCTATAACTTTCTTCCTGCTACAAACATAATGGGCTAAGTCATTCTTGCCTTCATCTGTTACTTTTGAAAACAAATCTTTGACCTGCTCCTTTATATTGTCTGTATTTATATCTTCTTGCGAAGCCAGAAGATCATTTATCTCAATACGAGACTTCTGTTCTTTCTCAAATTTAATTTTCTGAAATCTTAGTTCCAAATCTAAATCTGATATTCCTAAGGGGAGGTTTTCCATGTCCAGGTCTTTCAACAAGCTCTTGTTCCAAGGTGCTATACTCGAAACATAATCCAGTACTTTTTGTTTCTTTGCCTGAAATTTTTCTTGAATGTAATCCTTGAAGAATTTCTTCGTTATAAGACTAGCTTCTCTTTCGATTCGTTCAACGGATATGTCGGCAAAAATGTCTTCTTCATTATGGGCTAATGAGAAATCACCTCTTTCTGTATCAACATGGTCATCCAAATATTTTCCAATTACATAGGAACGGATAGCATAATTTCTTTGTTTCCCATTTTCTATATCAATCAAAGTATCTTTAAATTCAGGAACATAATTGTGTATGGGGCTATTTGTAACCTCTCGGCGGTGTGCTGTTAAAATCACTTTATTTGCCAAAGAGGAGAAATAGACTTTATACGATTTTACAGTAAATCGATGCTTTGTATGCTTTTTATCTTGTAATACGAAAGATTCTTCTTGAACAAACTGGATTGTATCATTCTTGCTTACAAAATCATTTAAGACAATAGGATTAGTTCCATCACTCTCTTTCAATGTTATAATAGGCATGCCTTCTGTATTATCCACAAAAAGCACCAAAAGGCGTTCCACAAGTTTTCTTGCTATAACATTTAACCCATTGTCGGCATTATAACCTTTCACTGCGGATTTCAAATGAAGTATTGTCTTGCAAGCAACAATCTCTTCTTGACACAATTCATTAGTTTCATTCTCGATAATTTCTTCATTGTGACCAAAGTCAAAAGTTCTATGCCAATACTTATTTTCAAAACAATAATAACTGTCAATAGACACTTTTTTAAAATACTTGAGATACATAAATCTTCCAAAACCTTTTCCACCAGATTCGTATTTATGTCCTGATAGATAGGTATCGAAAGAGTCTCAATTTGCGTCAGTAAAGCCAACTCCATTGTCTATCACATCAAAGCCAATGATTGAACCACAAACAGAATTCTCTTTATCATTAAAGCTTTTCTGACCATCTCTGATAGCTATAATATCAATAGAGCCATTAGGACGCTTGCCTATAGAGTCTATAGAATTACATACAGCCTCAATTATTGGGGTCAAATATGTTGTTTGGGCTTTAATGCCTTTCACTATTCCATAAATATTTAACTTGCTCATAGTATTTGTTTAATTACTGTCCCGTTAAAGTAGGCTAATCGCTCATTGAATTAATTTGAATACGGTCTTTTACAAGAGATTTCAGATGTTAGACGATTTGATTTCTTAACTAAGCAGCATCATATAAATGCCTGCTATATTCAAAGTCTACATCACTAATATCAAAGAACTTTATCATCCTTTTTAAATAGCTATTTGAATAACATTTATTTTTAAAGAACTATACAGGCACTTCTAAAAGTGCCTATATAAAGAATTGGTTAGAGCAAGGTTGTTAAAGAGATTCCTGTTGGCTTATCACCATCGAAGATATCAACAATTAGGGTGGTTGAGGTTTTGATAATCACAAATGGAGTCATTGTTTCGGTTTCATCTATGTAAACACGATCATCTTTCAATACAAAGTCTCCGTTCTCTGGAAAGATTCCTTTGGTTATCTTAACAGAATACTCTAACTCATCAGAAATATATTCGATCTTCAGTTCTTTTTTCTTTGGGAAATAGGTTAATTTATAATCACCATAGTTAAGAACCTGTTTTTTTGTACTCAATTCAACGGGAATGGCAGATGTGCGAGTAGCCATTGAGTCATCATTATCCTCGATTTCAACTTCTTTATTTTTTATGTTTTTCTTAGCTTCCTTCATACTAAGATTCATAGCGAACTCATAAATACTCTCCCATAGTGAGCGCGACAAACTAGGAACATTACCAATAGTGACATCCTCTATACCCATCTCAATACGCTTCTGTTTAGCTTCTTTTAAAGGTTGAGGATTATTAGTTTTCTCAGCAAGTGTTTCCTTTGCAAGTATCCAACGTCGTTCTACTTCATCCTTAAAATCTTGTGTTCCATACCAAGATTTTATTTGCTCATAATATATTATAACATCAATCTTTTTTTCTCTTTGCTCCAATATTTTGCCAAGCTCCATAAGTACAAGTGGAGCCAATGGTGTATTAGCATATTGCTTGAATGGAGAAATTATGCCATTAATACGCTCTTGCCCTCTATTTATCTTTGCATTTATCGAGTTTTGAAAATCCTTTGTCTGTATTTTGCGAACAACCTCGATTGCCTGAAAGAACAAAGTTGTATTATGTTCTTCGAAATTTACTTGTTCAATGTTCAAATTGTATGATTGACCAAATTTCAGTTTTGTCAAACAATCAATAGCCTTTACATTAAGGTCTTTGATACCTCTATTGGCAGCCTCTTTCATCAGTTCTAACGATTTTTCTTCATCAGAAGCATCTTGCAACATGAAAGGCAAGAAGAGTTTAAAGTCGTCATTCGAACCTACCTTATGTATAGCAATACTCAATATTTGTTTTTGTTGCAGCGTGAGATGCTGGTTATTATTATCATGGTAAAGTCTTAAGATATCATTTGCCCAGTCTGAATTACCTGTTTTTTGAGCATATTCTAAGTTCTTGGGATATGGTGTCTTTTTGTACTTTATTGCATAATATTCTGGCGGGTATTCAGACAATTGTTCCCATAGTTTCATTGCTTCATTCTCTAAGCCACAACGATATGCAAGCATAGCAAGAATATTGGCATCAACATCTACAGCTTTAGACATCAGATTATATATCAAATCAAAACAACTATGCAATACACTTGCATCCTCTTTGCCTGGTTTAACATTAGACAAGACATACTCAATCAGCACTTGCCATGGTCTTGGGTCTTCGTCTGTTTTTAGATCTAGATAGGTTATTGCATCAGCCAACACATTCTTCAACGCTGTTACTGTGACAAGTTGTCCAATGTTACAGCTATTCGTTAATCTTATATCATCAACTTTTCCTTCTAGGTTCTTAATTAATTTAAGAACTTTATCCGTGGAAGAGCTCTGTCCAAACTCCTTCCAATAGTAATCCAAAGCACTTAGATAGTTTCTTGCCAAAAAGAATTGATTTGCTGCCTCTATGTAATTTCCTTCGTACACAAAAGCCTTACCTAAACAATCATAATATTCTTCGTTATTATTACGTTCTTTATAACGACATGCCACCATTCTCATAAAAGCGGAATCTTCGCGCATCTCAGCATTCTTCTTTGTACGATCAAGTTCCTCACGAATGTCTTTTATAGTCATATCGTCAAAGTAAGCATACTCTTCCGTTGGCGGTTCGTTTATCCAACCAAGAAGATTATCACCACTCCATTCTGACTTCTTGTTATTCAAACTATCAAGCATCTTGTTTTGAAGGGCAATAATATCACTACGATTCTTATTATCGGAATCATTAAAAGCAAATGCCCAGAAAGAGTTTCTATTAAATTCATCCAAGATATAGAGTCTAGAAGTAGCTCTAGTTGCAGCAACATAAGCATTGCAAATCTGATATTTCAACTCTATATCTTCTTCCTTTCTATTGTTTTTATCACCTTCAGAAAACCAGTTTAAAAGATTGTCAATACCAAATTCCGAATTAACACCTTCAAGATTAAAGCCATAAAGTATAACATTTGCATATTCACAACCTTTCGCCTGTGCTGGTGTTAAGATGGTCAATCCCTGTGGTATTCCAGATTCAAAGTTTATTTTATCTTTAAGGGGACTATTTTTTATATACTCCTCAACCGACTCTCCTTCTGCTACAGGCACTATCATATTTACCAACTTTGTTGCTCCACCCATAGCTTTCCAAATAGACTGATTACAGGTAGGAGATATACAACGTATTGAAGGACCGTTAATGGCAAAATGTGGTATCTGTGGTTTCGAATACTCTCCAAGACGAGAAGCTCTTAACAACTGAATTCTATTTGCTAACTGTACAATCTGAGAAGTAGAACGGAAATTCTCATTGAACTCTATCGGTCTAGGCAGATTACTTTTATCCCCTTTATCCTCCAATCCTGTCATTTTGAATATCCTATCGACAAAATAGCTACGCAAAGAATCCCAACTAAAGCCTGTAGGATTCAAGGTTTGGAACTCATCGCCTGCAAATACAAAAGGTAACTTTCTGACATTGTCCACATTGTCCAACATTCTATTAGAGAATGAAGATATCTTGAGAATAAAGTCAATTTCAATACGTGTAAAGTCCTGTGCCTCATCACAATAAATTGCTGAAAAACGTTCATCGACATATTTATTTTCCAAACAAAACTTTACGATATCCTGATCATCCCAATAATCTTCTTCCGTCAGTTCCTTATACCATTTCTCCCAAATATTATCGTATACGAACTTGTACGTTTCTTGGGTTACAGTAACATAGTTACGACCCAATGAGTTGTAATCTTCAGGAGTTGTAACTGTATCAGCATTCCAACCTTTAATATAGGTTCTGATAACATGCCAGCATATACTAGGACCACATTTTTTTACTATTTCGCGTTCCTTAGCAAATCTTTCGAACCACTTTCTCTTAAAGGCTGCAAAAGAAATATATTTATTGTCTGCGAATCGAACATTAAGTATTTCTGAATTATACTTATTAATACATTGTTTCTGCAAGTCTCTAAAGACATAAAACATCTTATCCAATACCGGTTGGATTGCTGTTTTGTAGTCAATATTCTGACGCTTTAAAGCATCTGTATAGGTTGTATTTTTTTCATACAAGACCGAAGACAACTTTTTAGCATCATTTATCAATGTCTTACTATATGACAAATAGACTGGCGGCAACAAAACAGCTTCTTCTCCAGCTTGTTTTTTTGTTGTAAGATAACGAAGAAAAACCTCTGCGAAAAGATATTGGAGCACTGTGGACTTACCGCTACCAGCTCGACCTGAAATAAAGAGAGGATAATTAGGTTCATTGCATGCAACGACCTGTACTTGTTCTTCGGTAAGTACAAGATTGCTTTTACTCTCTTTTTCCATTCTTCTCCATTCATCTTTAGTATTCAAAAAACTAAAAGGATAACCACGAAGGAAATCAGAAGGACATCCACGTTGCTTTATAGTATCAATTTTTATTTTGTCTTTAGAATAAGGAGCACCAGCTAGTATCCAACTATCATCCTTATGATAAATAAGAATTGTGCGCTCTTTTATCTTGATTTCTCCCCAGCCTTTATAATTATCAATATTAGTCAATATATAATTTTCTATTTCTTGAGCTGCCAATGAAAATTCATCAAACGCATCAGTATGATCATCTTCAGAAGTAATGTCCTCTACCCACTGCCTAGTTTCATATATTGGATCTTTAAACAAAGTATGGTTTATAGATAGTAATGACGATATGAAGGAAAATTCAGCAGAAGACAAAGGCTGCAAATGAATTTGCGGTTTCGCATTACGTTTTTCTTTCAGATTTTTATAGATTTTATCAAGTTCATTATTTTCAAACTCTGTCAATTGTTTCTTTTCTATATAATTGGAAATTTTACCTTGTTTGATTTCTGCTTGATATTCATCATGACGATATGCTGCTCTAAAAATATAGAAACAATAATCATCCTTTATGATTCGTTGCCAAACAAATGTAGGGCGAGAACGCTTTCCATTATGTTTAGTTAGTATGAAATCATCTTTCAAAATGGAGGCCTTACCTGGTCCTCCATTTTGAATATCAGTGTTTAAATGCAAAAAAGAATTAAGCAGTTTATTGTAATCTGCTCCAAAGTTTTCCTTATCCCATTCCTTTCTCTTTTCAGACGTTATTATATATTTATATTCCATAGCTATATAATTATAGGTATTAATGGTTTTGATTTTTATGATTTGAAGTGAATTTTAACCCAAAGAAAGTAAAGTACCTCACTTTATTTTTCTTTAGAGAAATAGATCTTGTAATAATATTGACCTCTTGTCTCATCGAAACCTCGCTCAATAAATTGACCTGTCTTCATGAGATACAATTCAACAGTATCATCAAGTTTTATTTTGCGTATTTTTCTACTTACAGTGACAGCTTTATTATCAATTGTAAGCATATTTTCAATCTTTAAGTTTTCTTGTTCCTCATACATTTTTCTGTATTCCTGAAACATATCCAACACCTCACAATCTTTAAAAAGCTCACGCTGCAATTCATTCATTTCTAAGTGCTTAGAAGTTGAAACAATATCGACACATTTATTAATCAGCTCAATTTGTTCAGATTTTGTAACTTTGGTAGATTTAGACAACCTGTCTCTGACAAAATTTTCCATTAACCCCATAAGATTCTTGGACTGCGTATAAGGGGTTACTCTAGTTGCCAGACCTAGAAAATCTTGTTTCCAAAAATTAGGATCTTTACTCTTATCAATAACCAGACCAACAGGCATTGACTCAGTAAAGATTATCATGCAAGCTCTATCTATCTTTTGTGGAATATAACCTGCTTTTACTGAAATATTCATATTGCCTTGCATGTCAAAATGAGTCTCAATAAATTCGTTTTTGGTTTCAATTTTAAATATACCGACAGCATCACAATAAGTTTCATCCACCAATACATCTTCAATCTTAACTATAAAAATATCGCCATCTTTTATTGTAGGCGAAGTGGATACGCTATCCAAATGCTTAAATAATGAGATAGAGTTTTTTACAAAGTCACCCCCATTGTAGATATCTAACACGGTATTATAAGTGACGTTGTATTTCAAATCAACTGAATGAACAAATGAATATTCCGTTTTCTCATGAGTAAAAGGTTTAATAAAGAAATCCTTTAAGAAGTCCGGATTTACTTGTGTCATATCAATTTCTTTATGATTCACTATGCATTTTTGTCTATCAATGCTGAAATGATGGCAAATCAATTTGTCTATATATGCTTCTTTAAAAATCATAATTATATCTTTTTCTTAGATATTAATATATGCAATAGACTTGTAATCATATAAACTGAGTAGAAGAAAACTTTTACAATCAGAAGAATGACCACTATTCTATATACAAATAAAAACACTATATGTAATCCTAACAACACAGATTGCTCATTCAAATTTTTGAAATCGTTTATGAATTCATATTCAGAAATATCAAGAAAAAAGAATTGTTTCCAAAATATAATTGGGATGAGCAAAAGCAAAGTAAGTGTTGCAAAAAGAACATTAAACCCAATAGAATAAAAGAATCGAACTACGTAGTTATGCTCTTGCCTCATTCTTAAGATATCTCTAGAGGAGGGTCTTTCGTTAGCAGGCATATCATTTTGTTCTTCTTCTGTTGGTATTTTTGTTATATTTAGCTTGTCATATATCAACGTAAGAGCAGTAATAAAAAAGCCTATGAATATGGCAAAAATATCCTTTATATAGTCAATAAATTCACTATTTATCCCTTTAGGCAAACAAATTACAACAATTAATGATATTGTCAAGAAAAAAATATGAAAGCCAACTATTGACAATGTTGAGAACTTGTTATTATTTACATCTTTTGTTATTACTTGATAACCTTTTCGTAAAAATATAGATATAGCTTTTAACCATTCATTTAACATTGCAAATCAGGTCTAAGTTCCATCTTTATATAATCATCAAAAAGAGCCTTACAGTATTTATCTAATGCTGCAAAATTGACAGTTCCATCATCATTCATGTTGACTCTACCTTTCAAATAAACAACTGGCCTAATATCTTGGTCTTTTAGATTCCAATCAAAGACCTTAGATGATTTGGTTTCCACGTTTTTTGTAGAAACAGAACATTTATCAAATTCACTTAGCTGTTTTTTGAATTTTACAGTTCCAAAAAAGCGAGCCTGAGCATATTTGATAATCTCATCTATTCTTCCTATACTCTTATCGCCATCTCCCCTTGGCGTAATACTTACCTTTACGTCATAATCTTCCATTACATCCTTAATTGGATCATCATTTTCCATTTGATTATCCACGAATGTAGTTTGGAAAGACAACTTCTTCAAAACAGCACCTTTTCTATATTCATCTTGAAAATGTTTCGGTGCGAAAATAGACGTAGTAGGTTTTTGATAATCTCCAATGCTGAAAATTTCAGAAATATATTTTCTCGCGAAATTAGATATTGATTCATCTGCACTATCTGTATGAACCATCATAAATCCTTCATTATGGTTAAGCGGAAGATACAGAAATATATAATAATATTGTAATACAGGTTGATCAATTGCTAAGCTGTTAAGTTCGTTTTTATTTCCCAACTTTGCCAATATTCGTTCCTTTCCATAAGTTCCACCATTAAGAACACCAGCTATAATATGTTTATTAAAATCTGGTTGTGGTTTTTTATCCAAATGCTTGTTAATACGTTTATTGCTTATCAACGTCATTACTTTCTTAATAGAGTCGTTTTTAGCAAAATCTGTAGTCAATTTATTCATGAAATAAGAATAAATATTAGCAAAAATCACAGAGTCAGAATCTTTGATTTTACACTTTCTGTTTTCAAGCATAAACTGACGAAAAGTCTTATTCTCATATGTTTTATGCTTCAATTTAAAACGAAAAAATTCGATTTTAGGGTTAGCCATGATTTAAATTGTTTGCATTAATATTTTAATATACAACAACAAGAATCCCTAGCGTTTGCTCATTATGACTTAGTTTAAGAACGCTCAAAGTATTTTTGTATTCTTGATTCTTTTTTTACAACTGGTATCAGGAATGCCGTCTGTCATCATTTATTCAACGCCTACACTTACGGATACTTCTCTACCTCTGAACCAGTCTTGGCGTCTGGCTCAGGAACGTGGTGCCGTTGGGAGAAGCGGGGTTCTCGTTGGCGATAGAAGAAGAATCCGTACCATCCGGTTTCATAAATTCTTTTCTTCTTTATGTCGTTGGCTGCAACCATACGTGATGGTTGCAATCGTCTAGTAGTTGAAAATGATATAGCGTTCATAAATACCATTCAATTTGATGCGGTCTCTTGCAAAGAGACTTCTTGAGTCACAAAGTTAGTCATTTTATTTGAATCGGACGGCGTTATTTCGCAGTTTTTTTGAGTTTCAGAGTTTTTCGGAATGAATAAGCGCTCTTAGACCTATCAGAATCCAAGTACAAATAGCTTCCAAAGACAGATGCGTACAGACACGTCAGATCGAAGGATGAACTACGCAATATCTGAGTCCATGAACAGATAGCCGTAGGTAGTCAGCAGTTCCTGCTGTTCTGTCTGGTATCTGTTGCGTGTTTCTTCCGTCGGCTCGCTATCAATGAGGCGCTGCATCTCCTGAAGGACTTGTGTGCCAGCCTGCATGATTGGGGCGAGATGACGCTGGAGCTTTTCGAAGGAGGGGGCGTAGTAGTAGCCAATCTCCTTGATGATGAAGCTGAGGATGAGCCATGCCTCGGCGGGGAGCATCCTGTATTGCGAAAGCTCCGTCAGTACATAATTGCGCAGATAGTCGATGTTCTCGGCTTGTGGGGCGACGTCCTTTGTGGTCTTTATGGGATGAAAAAAGCGGTCTATAAGTGCCTCACGCTCATGGAGATTACGCTCGTAGAACGGCGAGCCGTCGAGGGCAGCGCTACCAGTCTGATCGACCTCCTCAAAGTGCTCAGCATGCACACCGGCGATAGCCACACTCATGCCACCGACATCCATGATAAGACGACGGTCGCGGTCGATGCGAATGACGTAACCTTCGAGTCCTGCCAGGTCGCCAGAGGTGATGCGGAGGAGGATGCGGTTGCGAGCATAATAATGGAAAGGCTTAAGAAGGAAACGGATACGATCGGGCTCCGTTTCGTTGATGCGCATGAAGGGTCGCATCTGCGAATCGGGTATCACAGCCGCCTTGCCCGTACTGCAGTTCTTGCAGAGATAGGTATGTGGAAAATTCCAGTTCAGATATTCTTGTAGTTCTTTTGGATTCCCTTGCAAAAAGACGAGTCCGCTGACGGTCTGCAGTTCCTGACGTTGCACGCCATGCTTCGCTCGCTTCTTGTAATAGCGCACAGTCTTATGCACAAAGTGGGGTACGTTGTCAGCGTTCAGCCTTGCTTCCACCTTCCTCACTTTGCTATGATGCACAAAGACATACGACCAAGATAAAGAATTAGTACCATCCGGTTTCATAAATTCCTGTCTATTTGTTTTTTTGCAAAGATAGTGCAAACCGAGCGCAATAAAGCTTGCTTTAATTGCCGAGGTGCAGCCTATCTTCTACAAAGATAGACAAAACTTTTTATTTCCGCAAACTTCAACCTTCTTTTTACTTTTTTACTCTTTTACTTTTAAAACTCCCCTTTTTACTTTTTTACTCTTTTACTTTTTAACTTTTTAAGATCATCCTCACTTTTAAACTTCCCATGCATCGAGTCGTACATCTGTTGTCCGTAGCGCCAGACGCCGACCAGAGCCACTATCAAGACATACATCAGCGAGAGCTGTAAAACGCTGATATACACGCCGTCAGCACTTGCGCCGGGCAGTGAGGCGACAACCTTAAGCAGAGTGTTCATCTGCGCTACGACCCACCCCACTCCACTCGCCAACCACTGCCAAACGATCGCCATCAACGTCACAAACTGACACAACGGCGAGAGCACGAACAAGAGCATGGCGGCATATATGATAAAGGTGGTGAGCGGCACGGCGACGATGTTAGCAAGAAGGAAATAGAAGGGCACATTGCCGAAGTAGTACATCACCAGCGGCAGCACGAAGAGTTGGGCGGCGAGCGAAATGCACACAAGCGAGACGAGCTTGCCGACAAATCGGCAGTGAGCATAGCGCACGTAGAAGCGGTTGTTGCGAAGCAGTACATGGCATATCACGATGCCCATCACAGCCAAGAACGACATCTGAAAGCCCACGTCCCACAGCATCGCCGGACTCACCAGGAGCATCACACTTGCGGCAAGGGCGAGGCTGTTCGCCGTGAGATAGTCGCGCTGCAGAAAGGTCATTGAGGCGTAGACGCTGAACATCGCCGCCGAACGCACTATGCCCGGCGACATGCCCACCATCAAGGCGAAGGTCCAGACAAGGAGAAGCGTTACGAGCAGTCCGCCCATCGTGTTGCGACGGCGCCCGAGCAGCAATGCAATCATGGCGTAGATGATGCCGAGATGTAGTCCGGAGAGGGCGAGCACGTGCGACACGCCTGCCTTCGAATACGTATCGCGTAGTTCGGCGCTGACACCTGTCTTGTCGCCGAGGGTCATTGCCGCAATAGTGGCGTACGAATCTTCGGAGAGGGCGCTGCCCTGCAGTCGGCTGAGCAGGTCGTAGCGCAGCGATTGCAGCGAGATAGCGAGGCGGTCGATTCGCGGCATAGCTTCGAGGCTCACCTCCGCACGTTTCCACTTGTCCGAGGCGACGAACGTGCGAGCCATGATGCCGCGCACCATGCGCTGTCTGCGCCAGTCGAAACCGCCGCGTTGTGCGTATGTGTCATCGAAACCGCTGAATACCGACTGCGCCTCGATGCCGTCGCCTACAACAATGTGGTTTAACGAATTAGGATTCTGAAAATAAGCGTTCAGCCTATGTCCTGCGAACCGCCCACTCACAACGGCAAGCTCGCATTTCATAGAGCGTCGCTTCTTGATAGGTTGCGACACGACAACCGCCTCGTACACTTCTTCTTCGCCCGTGAATGCACAGCGCAGACTGTTCTCGTACGACGTAATGCGCCACGCTCCACCCGTCATAACAACGCCGAAGATCAGCAGCGTCTGCATCATTTCGAGGCGCTTGCTCACGTGCAGCAGAACAAGTAGCGAGAGCAGACTGACGAACAGCCACCGCCACAGCGCAACGGGCACAACGTCTGCCGTCGCATCGCCGATGCAGATGCCAACAAGCAGGCATATTGCGATGCGAAGGAAGGTATGGAGCTGTAGTTTGCCGTTGAATTTCATTGCTCGGTCAGTAGATTTTTATATGCGGCGGTCGTGAAAAACATCACTTGCACGTAGAGCTTGGACACACAGCCTTGAACTCGCATTTCTCGCAGTGCGCCTTGCGGCTTGTGCAGACGTATCTGCCGTGCAGTAGCAGCCAATGGTGTGCCTTCGCAAGGTCGTCAGCAGGAATGTGCTTCACGAGCTGCTGCTCCACCTTCAGCGGCGTGTCAGCCGTGCGCGGCACGAGTCCGAGGCGGTGGCTCACACGGAACACATGCGTGTCGACGGGCATCGCAGCCTCGCCGAACGCCACAGCAAGCATCACGTTAGCCGTCTTGCGACCTACGCCCGGCAAGCGCAGCAGACTGTCGAAGTCGTGCGGCACCTCGCCCCCGTATTCACTCTGTATCATGCGAGCGAGTTCTACGAGGTGGCGAGCCTTGGCGTTGGGATAGCTCACGCTCTTCACGTATTCGTACACCTCAAACTCGTCGGCTTCTGCCATAGAGCGTGCGTCGGGATAGTGGGCGAAGAGTTCGGGCGTCACCTGGTTGACACGCTTGTCGGTGCATTGCGCACTTAGTACAACGGCAACGAGCAGCTGGAACACGCTGCCAAACTCCAGTTCGGTTGTCACTTCGGGATGGATGCCGCGGAAGTAGTCGAGCACATATTTATATAGTTCGCTTTTCTTCATCTTTTGTTGGTTCTATTTCGGATTGTTTCTGTAATACTGCGGTGCAACATTCGTATACACCATATTTACTTCACTTTATATGCCGTGCCGTTCAGTTTCACAATATATACGCCATGCGAACGCTGTGGCAACGACAGCTGCATATCTGTAGCCGTAACCGTTGTACGCAGAATTATTATGCCTGCAGCGTCATAAACAACAATGCGGTCGCCAACAGACGCGTTAGATATGCTGAGAGTTGAACCGCACAGAGCCACTAAAGGCTGCTTGCGGTTGGCACATTCCACAGACACTACGCAACCTTTGATTGGCACGAGTGTGCGCTGATTGACAGTAATGTCAGAACCGCTACCAACAACCGTAGCCTCAGGAATGCAAAGCGCATAGCTATCAGAGTCATTGAGAGGAAAACCGGCAAAGTCGGCCTCAACACTATATGCCTTGTCGTTATGCGAAAGCACGGCTGTGGCCTCTTTCAGCACATTACCGTCAGCATCAACCAACTGCAGGCGTGCATTCGGAGCGAGCTGCACTGGTGTGGTATACGTTACGTTCACCTCGTCAAGGACAGTAAGCGCAGAAGCGCCGGCAACGCTACACGACTCATATTCTATCGGGGCGAACGTACTATGATATTTGCCCACGAAATCTTTCCGAACTTCCTTATTCACAATATCTTCACGCTCAGAATGCACACTGCCCTTCGGCAACACGAACGAAAAACACATGTCTTTCTCAAAGTTGAGTTCTTTACCGAACGTGCCTTCCACATATCCTAAATCAAAATCGCCGAACTTCTCTTTTGCCGTAAAGCGCATTATCTCTATGCCATTACGCAAAAGCGACATCTCTGCATCGTCAAAAGCCCATACATACAAATAGAACTTGAAGAGGAACGACTGTGCCGTTGAAAAATTATTATTATAAAGGTCAAAATACTTGTCGTCTGCCTTATCGAAAGTGTCGCATACACGAATTTCTACCGCAGCTTCTTCATTAGCAGTTGCAGGGTCACCGTTTCTATAAAGCACGCCAGCGGGAATAACAGCCCTGTACGTCTTACCTACAGGCAAATCGAGTCCGTCCTCGAACTCTATAAAAAACTTGTCACAAGGCACTTTATATGTATGCAGTTTCTGTTTTGCAAATACTTCATCACCACTGACAATATAAGCATAAGCATCGTCTGTAGCAACCAAATTCTCATTGAATTCCCATTGCAACTTATTCACGCCTGTGTATATTTCAAGAGAAGTACCGAAGCTCCGTTCAATAACATTATGATCCGAGCATAAGACATACTTAACCGCACTAATACTTTCCGCAGATCTTGCCGACACATTATTCACATACAAGAAAAGCAATGAAAGTATTAACAGAGTCTTTATTCGTGACCATTTAACCATAGAAATAGGATATTAGTGAATAATTAATCATTAAGTTTATAACGCACAAATTTATAAATTTTATGGATATGCAGCAAGAAAAGGAGTATGAATTACGGGGATTATACCTGTGCTTCTGTGTTAATTATGCCTAAATCAATGGTTACATTATTGGCATGTTTCGACTGCTTGATATAAATTTGCACTCGAAACAACGAATTAAGAAAACGCTTATGACTGAATTTGAGAAAATGCGCAACAGCGAGTTGTACGACTTCAATGATGCAGAAACGATGGAAAGCATAAAGCATGCGAACCGACTCTGCAGACGCTTGCAGACGATGACGTCGCTGGATGCCAACTATCGCGAGGTTATCGAAGAACTTATACCAGGCATCCCGGCATCTACAACCATTAACCCACCGTTCCACTGCGACCATGGCAACGGCATAAAGCTCGGCGAGAATGTCTTCATAAACTATAACTGCACGATGCTCGACTCGGGCTTGATAACCATCGGCGCTCACACGCTGATTGGTCCTAACTGCCAGCTTGTAACGCCCAACCACCCTATCGACTATCTGCAGCGCAGAAAGACTGTAGAGACGGGCTATCCGATAACAATCGGCGAGGACTGCTGGCTGGGTGCCGGCGTCATTGTCTGCCCCGGCGTGACTATCGGCGACCGAAGCATCATCGGCGCAGGCAGCGTCGTGGTGAAGGATATACCCGAAGATTCGGTTGCGGTGGGCAATCCGGCAAGGGTTATAAAGAAACTGAAGTAATACTGCATTTGAATAGAAACAAAAAACGGATTTGTCTGTTTGCTTAGCTGCGAGCTGCGCAAACAGATAAATCCGTTTTTATATACTCTCCACCCAGCAATAAATTCCTAAGACAGGATTGCTTGGTTGGTGCAGCGGAGACCGCTGCACCCCTAAAGAGGGCAGTTCCTAACACAGGATTGCTCGGTTGGTGCAGCGGAGACCGCTGCACCCCCTGAAGGTAGTCTTCTAATAGGCTAAGTGGCTACGGCAAAAATGCCGCAGCCTCCTATATTAATACTCGCTCCAAGACTTGATGCCGATGTCCTCAAGCTTAGTTGTGCAGAACGCATAAATGAATGCGCTTGCGAGACGTGCGTTCGTGATAAGAGGCACGTTGAGGTCGATGGCAGCACGGCGAATCTTGTAGCCGTTGGTAAGCTCAGAGCTTGTGAGGTTCTTCGGAATGTTCACAACCATGTCGATAGTGTGGTCGTGCAGCAAGTCGAGAGCCTTAGGCTCGTCGCCCTCCTCAGACGGCCAAAGCACGTGTGTGTTCTCGATGCCGTTCTCGTTGAGGAACTTGCTTGTGCCGCCCGTAGCATAGAGCTTGTAGCCGTGGTCGATGAGCATCTTAGCAGCGTCGAGCATAGCCACCTTCTGCTTAGCGCCACCGGTAGAGAGAAGGATGTTCTTCTTCGGGATGCGATGGCCTACAGAGAGCATACTCTTGAGAAGAGCGGTGTTGGTGTCGTCGCCCAAGCAGCCTACCTCACCGGTAGAGCTCATGTCTACGCCGAGCACCGGGTCTGCCTTCTGCAGACGGTTGAACGAGAACTGCGAAGCCTTGATACCAACATAGTCGAGGTCGAAGAGGTTCTTGCTCGGCTTCTCAACCGGCAAGCCAAGCATAACGCGTGTGGCAAGCTCGATGAGGTTGATCTTGAGCACCTTGCTCACGAACGGGAACGAACGTGAAGCGCGGAGGTTGCACTCGATAACGAGAATATCGTTGTCGCGAGCCATGAACTGGATGTTGAACGGACCGTTGATGTGCAGTTCCTTAGCAATCTGACGGCCTACACGCTTACAGCGGCGCACGGTCTCTACATAGAGCTTCTGCGGCGGGAACTGGATGGTAGCGTCGCCAGAGTGAACACCTGCGAACTCGATGTGCTCAGAGATAGCGTAAGCGATAACCTCGCCGTTCTTTGCCACAGCATCCATCTCGATCTCCTTAGCATGCTCGATGAACTTGCTCACTACAACCGGGTGGTCCTCGCTCACGTTAGCCGCAAGCTGCAGGAATCGCTTCAGCTCGTCCTCGTTAGAGCATACGTTCATGGCAGCGCCAGAGAGCACGTACGACGGACGAACGAGTACCGGGAAGCCCACACGATCGATGAAGCGGTCGATGTCATCCATGCTTGTGAGGGCGCTCCACTCAGGCTGGTTGATGCCGTTGTTGGTGAGCATCTGCGAGAACTTCGCACGGTCCTCAGCGTTGTCGATGTCCTGAGCCTTTGTACCGAGGATAGGCACGTGCTGCTC
>ERZ772884.935-NODE-935-length-20271-cov-10.651217_pt1 | contig 20271 bp, 15 predicted proteins | sample MGYA00580574_ERZ772884 | MGnify/ENA primary metagenome ERZ772884 (study PRJEB29015, sample SAMEA2737690) | human gut metagenome | biome: human gut; feature: human-associated habitat; material: faeces | place: China | collected 2012 ... | reverse complement strand
GATGATTGATGTCTGTCCAATCGCCAAAATAGCCTGTGGGCGCTTTGCTTTCCACAATGATAAACTTGCCCGCATTACGCTGGGTATAGTAGAGAGTATGCCGCATGGAATCTGTGGTCGCATAGGCCGCACTGTTGATGACCGCGTAGCTGCCGTCGCCCTGACGCTGTACGCTGTAGGTGTTGTAGCCCCCGGTGGGCTGGTATTTGCCGGTCACCACATCCCACTGATAGATCTCATACTGGGCATCGGTTGCGATCTGGCTGCCGGTTTCGCTGTCGGTTTTCTTGAGGTTGACCTGCAAACTCCACTCGTCATTTTTCATGACATAGTCATTGTTGGTGTTCGCGGGTACCGAAATCGTTTGGCTGCTGCCGTTCGTGCCCCAGTACTTGCCGAATCCATACGGTACTGTGATTTCCTCATAGCGGAACTGGATGCTTCCCAGCTGCGCTTTAGCCGCTGCTATAGCATTGTTGACAGCGTTCTGGGCCTCACCCTGCAATTCCGCAATGGCGGCGTCGCGGGCACTGTTGGCGGCCGCATCAGCAGCCTCCTGCGTGGTGAAAGGACCAACCTGTCCATTGCGAGTGCCCGATGTTTTGGTAACGGCATAGTGCAGGCTCCAGCTTGCACTGGCATCGCCACCGTTCTTCTGGTAGTTGTCATCGGCGGTATGACCGCTGGTGGTCACAGTTTGCTTTCCGGCAGGGCTGATAGACCAGTTGCCGCCCTCGATGCTGCCGGATTTGGTTGTAGGTTCGATTTCAATCGTTGCACCGTCCACTTTTTCCAGTGTGGCAGTCTGAATCTTGTCGGTGCGCACACCGTAGGAAAAATCGAAACTGCCGCTGGCGGTCTGGGCGGGTGCCTCCCAACTGGCGTAGTATTCCTGCACAACAGGTTCCGGCTCAGGTTCCTCCTCACCGATCTCAGGTCCGATCAGGGCAACGGTCTGCCATCCTGCGCGACCGGGATTATAGATGTAGGTGTAGTAACCGCGGGCAGAGGCGTAGGTTTCCACGCCGTTCAGCAGCTCATCGGCAGAGGCAAGATAAATTTCCGCGGTGGTGCTTTCGGGGAAGTTTTCGATGATATACATCTGTACATCGTCATAAATTGATGCACAGAAATCCAAAAGAGAGATTTCTTCACCCTCGTCAGCGGAAAAAACAGCGGGCAGATCGTCCGCATCGCCCAAAGAAAGCTGGTTCAAGCCGCCCCAGATGCGAATCTGGTTGCCGTAGTGGTCGCCGGGGATGCACTGGTCTGCGTTGACCGTGGAAGTGTTCACATAGGTGTATGTCGGGCATCCTGCAGGCTGACCGTTGGCACCGTGGGTGCAGCAGTAGGCGGGTTCGCCGTTGAACCAAATCAGCCAAGTGCCGTTGACCTTGGCAACCTTGGTGATTTTGCCGCTTGTCACCGCAGGGGTGGGGCGCTCGGCAAAGGCGGCAATTTCGCTGTCAGGGAAAGGATACTCGGCAGTCACATTGCGGTCGATGGTCACCTGCAAGGTTTTGGTCAGGCAGCTGCCGTCCGGCGCGGTATAAACCAGCTGCGCGGTAAAATCCGCATCCGCCTGCACATACACGCCCAGCACCGCAGCGGAAGTTTCGCTGTACTCATTGTGCAGCAGGCTTTCTGCGTTTTCAGCGGGTGCGCCGTAGTAGTCCAGCAGGGTCACTCCGTCCGGCAAAATTAGATCAAGGGTACTGCCATCGGCAGGGTACTCCACCTGCGCCAGAATCGGCACAATGGCGTAGTCGGTATCTTCCAGCAAAGGTGTAGTCAGTGTCAGGTTGTCACTGTCCAGCGCCTCGGCGCTCAGATAACTATCCTGCTCTAAATCGGCATCCCACGCGCTAAGCCCGATTTTGATTTCACCGGTCGCTACTGGCAAACCGTAGCTGCCGATGTAGGAGCCTGTGGGGGCGTCCGGCATATCCGCGTAGAGGATTTCACCGTCAAAGGTGTAAGGCTCGTTTTCTTCAGCAGGCTCATCCGTGGTTGGTGCTGCGCTTTCCTCGGTAGTTGCTCCGGGGTCGGGGTTGCTGGCATCGGTCTGCCCGTTGTCGGTTTCGGTTTCATCGGTCTGTTGTTCCTCAGTGGCGACCGTGCTTTCCTGCGGCAAGGGCGTTTCGGCAAACGCGCCGACCGGGAACACGGAGCAGCACATCACGGCTGCCAAAGCCAGCGCCAGAAGGCGGTGGCTCCATTTTGTTTTTCGATTCATGGGTAAACACCTCTTTTATCTTTCGGGGGCTGTTTTCTCGCGCTCCAGCTGACGCAGACGCGAAGTAAAAATATCGATCAACCCGGCATGAGATTGCAAATTGGCGTAATACACCGCCTTGTCATACCCATCCGCATTGATGTCTTGAATTGTTCGCACAGAATCCGCCCATCTTCGATTCTGCGGGGAAATTCGCGCATCGCCATCCCGCACTTGGATGGCTGCTGCAACAATATAGCGGGTGCGCTCTGCGCCGTATCCTGCCAATACCTGCTGCACGGCACCGTCATCCAAGCACAAGCCGTTATAGTTGTAAGAAATGGCGTCATCAATTTCATCGCGGCATTCCTCGTTCAACTTCATGGAGGCGCGGTATTGCGGCAGTTCCTCGTGTTCGCGGGCGTATCGACCGGTCTGATAGTAAACGGGCGGCCAGTTCTTTTTCGTGCTTTCCATCAGGTCGATGTCGGCGCGATCCGCTATGCACAAGGTCATAACATCCAGTGTGTTGGTATCGCAATCGCGGTAGTCTTTGTAAATGTCCGCCAGCGGTGCTTGGGATTCCAACAAAGCGCGCAGCTGTGCAGGACGCAGCGAAGCATTTTCAAGAGCGATGAGGATATCCTCACGGGAGCTGTACTCATACGCGTGGTTCAAAATTTCTTCGGGCGGCTGTGCAAGCAGCCACGCACGGTATTCGTTTTGCTCCTGCTGCATTTTGTTGTACAGCTTAGCGACAAGGGGATCGTTTTTCACATCGCATCACCGTCCGTATTGTGCAGAATTCTTTCCCAGAAATTCCGCTTTTCAGGCTCGGAAAGACTGCGATAGGCGGTTTCGATCACCGCATTCACGACCTGCTCGGCGGCATCCTGCGCGATATGCAACTGTTTTGCCGCATTTTTCCCCATCGCAAGACGGTGCAGCAGATTCTCTAAAACCGTTATTTTTTGCTTTTGCAGCGCGTTTTTTGTGCTTTCGTCTATGTCGAGCGCAGCAACAGGGGTGTCGTATACGCTTTCCGGCACACGAAATACCAACTCGCTGCGTTCTCGATTGGGGGCAATGTCATTCAGCACGACCATGCAGCCGTTTTGCTCGGCTTTTCTAAGTAAAGTTTCAATGTCCATAGAATTCCTCCAATAAAAAAGCGCCCACAAATGTGAGCGCTTAAGTAAGATATTCAGTTACAGAGACTCAATCAGTTCAGAGATTTCCTTGACAGTTTCCAAGGTCTGCCCAAATGTAATAGCTGCTGCATAGGAATTGCTCATGCCGTAGCTATCCCATAACTGTTGCATAGACGAATCATCCCTTAGGTCATCCAAAATTTCTTTCCAATCGGCAAGATCTTCCAGAGATTCTCGCTTTTCAGCCGTATGCAGAACAGCATCCTTTAAGACTTGCGGGCGAATTTCTGACTTTCTGGTGCGATACAGCGTGTAAAGGTCATAAAAATCGCGCGCTCTTGTGGTGGTTGCACCGCGGCGGATAATGGTTTCATACTTTTCAGCAAGTATCGTTTCTATCGTATAAGCCATGATAGGAATTTTCTTTTCGGAATCAAAGCAGGGAAACTCATATTGTACCGCAGCAGGGGTGATTTTGTCGCCGGTGGTGATGTCGATTTTCATGGGTGTGTTGATTTTCCCATACAGAACATCAATATGGGCGCGGAAGTTGTTGTATGCATCAATTTCACGGATCGGTGCAATGGAACGATATTCAAAGCGGATACCGTCACCAACATCAACTGCCAAAATGGTTTTGAGGGCAGAAACGATTTCCTCTTCTTCCATATGGATACCGCGCACGGTGGTATCCATATCCATCGTAGTTCGACCCTCAAGCCCAACCATTGAGGAAATCAGAAGTCCTCCCTTGAGAATGAAATTTTTCTGATACGGCGAAGCCGCCAGTCGTTCCAGCAGACGTTCAAACATAAACATCTGCAAAATTTCCTGAGCGCGCAGATGCTTTTCGGCAGCAACATTGCGCGCCCAGCCTTTTAATTGTTCTGGTGATCTCACATCAGCACCTCCATGTAGGTACGCAATTTATCGTCAACCCCAAACTGTTTTCCATACTTTAGAAGTTTTCTGGGATTTGGTCTTGACGCAAAGTAGATCTTCAGTCCATGTGTAAACAGTTGCTTGTCGATTGCATTTCTGTCGCGCACCAAGTCGCAAATGCAGCGTTCACGGTCATACAGGATAACATTTCCGCCTTGTGGAGATCTGCAAGTGGTTTTGCCTATACCGTGAAGACTTCCTTTAACATAGTGAAACCGAATATTGGGATCGCGTTCTTTGATGCGACTGGTGTTATATCCTTGCGGCACACTGAATTCAAAAATGTGTGGCGTTCGGTCTGACAGTCCCCAAAAGTACATGGCACTGCCGTAAGAGTAGACAAGATTCTCGCTTCCGCTTTGCAAAAGCGTAAACTCGTCTGGAACAAATCCGGTCATTGTATATTGTCCGCGGGCAATGCGCGTCAGAACACCTTTGTCTGCGTATCGTTTTAATGTGACACGGTTTGTGCCTGCTCGCAATGCTTCTTCTGTAGTAACAATGCCGCCGTTCGCATCAGCTATCGTTTTCAATACAGCTATCGTAGCATTCACTCCACACACCGCCTTTCAAAAAGTTACTACTGTGCTTTAATTATAACATAATAAAGCACAACTGTAAACGGGCTTGTGGGAGATTTTCGTGGGAACTAGTTAAAGGTCACGACCCAATAGGTATATTGCCCCTCTGCCGTCTGGCAAAACCAGCAGCCGACACCCATGCTGGTAAAACTCGGCTCCATAATGTTGGCACAATGGGCGGGGCTGCCCTGCCAGCCTGTGCAAACGGCGCTGGCAGAACTCAGCGGACCGGCGGCGCAGATCTCGCTGCGGGTGGTCATACCGCTGTGATCAAAGGGCGCACCTGCCACAAAACTCTCACATCGGGCATCGGCAGCGGCGCTCAAACCGCTGTCCATCGTCAGCGGTGCCAGCCCACCGGCTGCGCGCATCGCGTTGATGTTTTCCTGCACCGCCCAATAAGCGGAATCCGAGCTGTCGATGCTCCACCACTGATCGGTGCCTGACGCCAAATCAAAGGGCACAGCACCATAGCTCATACTGACCTGCGCCGGGGCAGGTTCTGCCGTCGGCGCTGCCGTGGGTTCCGGCGTAGGGGCAGGAGTCGGCGCGGGGGTAGCGGCAGGTGTTGCCGAAGGTGTCGGCGCGGGTGTGGCGGTAGGTTCCGGGGTTGCTGTCGGCTCGGCAGTTGAAATCGGTGCAGGTGTTTCTTCGGCGTCTGCACTTTCGGATGTCGCTGCCGACAGCTCCGTCAATTCAGCGGATTCCGGTTCCGGTGTCTGTGCGCAGGCTGTCAATGCGGACAGCATTGCAAGCATTACGATCCATTTTTTCATCTTGAAAACTCCTTGCGGGGGCCATCTCTGACCCGGTTGCTTCTTCTTTCCTTCATCTTAAAACCTTCTACCTTTCTTGTCCACGCTGTCGATTGTCCGAACGACACTGTTGCTCTTCGTCCGGCACGGTATCCAGCACGATATCCTTTTCGTTCAGGTTCAAAAGTGCCTCCAACTCGGCAAGGCGCTTGCTCTTTTCAGCCAGCTCGTCCGCCTGGACAAAGGGCTGCGCCAGCTGTTCCTTGGCGTTTTCCAGCTGCTTTTGCAGCTGCACCAATTTGGATTCAAGGTCGGTCACGCTCTGCGGCAGGTTATGCAGGCAGTTGTCCAGGCGTACCGTGTTGCCGACCGCATCCGCGCCCAGCTGCACCGGGTTGATACCGCTGCCCACAAGATACGCCAGATACATTTTGTCCATCGCAAAATAGGCGATCTGCAAATCAAAGCCCTTGTATCGCCCGATGGAAACCGGCTCGGTGCGGTTCATCGCCATACCCAGCAGCCCCAGCAGGGCTTTGCCCGCGTCCTCGCGCTTGGTGTAAACCGTGTCCATCAATGAGATGGCGAAAACATCCTTGTCGTCCGCATCGCGCTTGGTATTTTGCTGTAGCAGCGCTGTGTCCGCTTTGGCGTTTTCCAACTGCTGGGCGGTCTTACGCATTTCTGCGGGGAATCCTTGTGTAATCGCATCTTCCAGCCGGTAATGCTCGTTGTTGTAGGCGGTTTTCAGGGTTTTGAGCCGCGACACCTGAATATCCAGATCCATTTTCTCTTTGATCATCGGATTGCCCGCTGCCAGCGCCTTGACCTCGGCATAAGACAGCGCTGCATCGTCCAAATCATCCGCACTGCGGGCAGGGCTTTTGCTCGTCATAATTTGCCCGATGAACTTCTGTTTGGTTTCCAAAAGCTGCCACATATAGCTGTCGAAGGAAGCTTCTGTGACGTAACGATACTCATATACTTCGGCATTGGTGTTGCCTTGGCGAATCATACGCCCGTTGCGCTGCTCAATGTCAGAGGGTTTCCACCCGCAGTCCAGATGATGCGTGGCCACCAGCAGCCGCTGCACATTGGTGCCTGCGCCCATCTTGCCGGTGCTGCCCATCAGCACGCGCACATCACCGCTGCGCACCTTGGCAAACAGCTCGGCTTTTTTCACCTCGGTGTTGGCGCTGTGGATGAACTGCACCTCGTTTTCCGGGATGCCCATAGTAATCAGCAGATTGCGCAAATCATCGTACACATTAAAGCCGTCTGGTTTCGGGGTGGATAAGTCACAAAACACTAACTGTGTCAATCTCTTGTCTTTCGTTTCACTCCAGATACGGTACACATTCTCGGCGCAGGCGTGGACTTTATCGTTGGGGTTTTCGGGCAGATTGGGGTCGATCAACCGCTGGTCCAGCGCCAGCTTTCTGCCGTCGTTGGTCACCTTGAGCATATTGTCCTCGGTGGGGTCTACATTTCCCGCGCGAATTTCCTCGGCGCGGTCGGCAAGGTCTGCCACCATCTGTTTTTGCTGGGGGCTTGGCGGCAGCGCCACATTGATGGGCTTGCCGCCCACTAATTTGGGCACCGGCAGGTTGAGCATATCCGCCGTCTGCACATCTGCCACCTGCTTGAACATACTCATCAATTCCGGCAGATTATAGAATTTGGAGAATCTTGTTTTTGTGCGGTAGCCTGTACCTTCCGGCGCAAGCTCCACGGCTGTCACGGTTTCCCCAAAGGTGGATGCCCACGCATCAAAGGAGGAAAGCCCGTGCTGCTCCAAGGTTTCCCGCTGCAGATACCGCTGCATGGTGAACAGCTCCGCCATAGAGTTGCTGATGGGCGTACCTGTGGCAAACACCACGCCGCGGCTGCCGGTGATTTCGTCAAGGTAGCGGCATTTCATATATAGGTCGCTGGCGCGCTGGCTCTCGGTTTGAGATATACCCGCCACATTGCGCATTTTGGAAAGCACTGCAAGGTTCTTGAATGCGTGGGCTTCGTCCACCATCAGGCTGTCCACGCCAAGCTGTTCAAAGGTCACCACATCATCCTTGCGGGACTGGTCGTTGAGCTTATCCAGCTTTTTCTCCAGCTGCTTGCGCATACGCTCCATCTGTTTGACGGTGAAATTCTCGGCGCGTTCTTCTTTCAGCTGTGCCACTTGGTTAATTACATCATGAATTTGGCTTTGCAGGTATTCGACCTGCCGTTCCTGCGACAGCGGGATGCGCTCAAACTGGCTGTGCCCGATTATGATGATGTCATAATTGCCGGTCGCAATTTTGGCGCAGAACCGTTTGCGGTTGGCTTTTTCAAAATCCGTCTTGCGGGCTACAAGAATATTCGCATTGGGGTACAGCTGCAAAGCCTCTCCGGCAAGCTGTTCGGTCAGGTGGTTGGGCACACAGATCAGGGTCTTGGAGCAAAGCCCAAGGCGTTTCTTTTCCATCGCTGCAGCGACCATTTCGTAGGTTTTTCCGGCGCCCACCACGTGCGCCAGCAGCGTATTGCCGCCATACAGAATGTGCGCAATGGCGTTTTTCTGGTGGGGGCGCAACGTGATTTCAGGTGACATACCGTGGAACAGAATATGGCTGCCGTCATATTCGCGGGGGCGCAGGGAGTTGAACCGTTCGTTGTATTCCTTTACCAGCATCTGGCGGCGGGTCGGGTCTTTCCAGATCCAGTCCTTGAAAGCATCCTCAATCTGCTGCTGTTTCATCTGGGCTTCCTGCGTGGCAGCGGCGTTCAGAACGCGGATTTTGTTGCCCTGCATATCCTCTTTGGTGTCGAAGATGCGCACATCCCGCAGGTTCAGGCTTTCCTCCAAGATGTGGTAGAAGTTGGCTCGCTGTGTGCCGTAGGTCACGGTGGCTTTAATGTTGCCGCCCGTATAGCTCTTGTTGGTCACATTCCAAACGCCGGTCAGCGGAATGTACAGCACCTTCACGCGGTCCCGCACATAGTAGGGCGCGTCCACCAGTTCATCGGCAAACTGCTTGATGAGTTCAGGTGCCAGCCAAGTGGCACCCAGACGCACGGCGATTTCGCTGGCCTCCAAGTCCTTCGGCTGCACGGTTTCCAGTGCCTGCACATTCACAGCAAAAGCGGGGTTGTTCTGTGCAGCCAGCTTTGCTACTTGCAATTTGTGGCGGACATCGCCGGAAAGATATTCATCAGCGGTATAGTAGCGCGGTTCACCATCAGATTTTTTTTCCAAGGGGTCGGCAAAGATAACGCCCTGCAGGTCGTTCACCAATGTATCTTTGTCCTTGCCGGTCAGCTGCTGCATATACCCAAAGTCGATGCCCGCGCGCTCACCGACACTCAGCGCCAGCGCCTCGCTGGCGGTTTCCACGCGCTCGGCAGGGCGGGCGGCGCGGATGGTGCGCTTTGAAAACATATCCGACTTGCCGATGAAGTTGCCCTCGCTGTCGAGATTTTCCAAGGAGCACAGCAGAAAATATCCGCTGTCATCCCGCATATCCAGCGATGCGCCACGGCTGTTGATGAGCCCAAACTTATTGTGGTAGTGGTCATACTGGCGGTTGAGTTTTCCTTGCAGCTCCGTGATGACTTCATCCGGCATATCTTCCAGCTGGGCTTGGATCAGCTCCCGTGTGGTGTCCCGCAGTTCGATCAGCAGCCGCATACGCGCTGCGGAGGTGGCACCAAGGGAAACCTCGCGCATAATGGCGTTCTCGCGGTAATAGAATTTGCTGTTACGGATACAAAAGCTGAAGTTGCGTACATCGGGTTCGGCGGGGATGCTGGCTTCGACAGTGCCGGATTCCTGCTCATCAATGTCCTGAAAGTGAAATTCAGCGTGCAGGTGAGACATCGCCTCTTTCAGCACATCGGGAAGGGGCTTATCGGCAAACGCTTCGCAGGTCAGGGTAGGACCATACGGACCGCTGACGGTTTTCAGTGTGCCGCAGACCATTTCGGGGTGTTCGGCAAAATAGCTATTTAGGGAAAGTCCATCCTCTCTCTGGGTGGTGTGCAGCCAGCTTGCGTCCTGCTCCAGAATGCGGTCACGCTTTTGCAGGAAGATAATGTCCGCCATAGCCTTGGTTCCGGCTGACTTAAAGGTAGAATCCGGCAGGCGCACGGCACCGATAAAGTCGCATCGGGCATTGATGTACTTGCGCACATCCTCGCTCTTTTTGTCCAGCGTACCGCTGGTGATGATAAAGGCGATGATGCCGCCCGTGCGCAGTTTGTCGATGGATTTGGCTATAAAATAATCGTGGATCTTGAAGTGCAGCCGGTTATACTGCGGGTCAACCACGCTGTAATCCCCAAACGGCACATTGCCGATAACCACATCAAAAAAGCTGTCGGGCAGGTCGGCTTTCTCAAAGCCTGTGATTTGGATGTTTGCTTTCTGGTACAGCTGGCGGGCAATTCTGCCGGTCAGACTGTCCAGCTCCACGCCGAAAAGGCGGGTGGTCGGCTCATACAAATAGCTGTGGCTTTGCCCAAAAAACGCGCCTACCCCCATACTGGGTTCCAGAATCGTACCGGCACCCACACCCATTTTGCGCAGGGCGGTGTACATTGCGTCAATGACTTCGGGCGGGGTGTAAAAGGCGGTCAGGGTGCTGCTGCGGGCAGCGGCGTATTCTTCCTCTGTCAGCAGGCTTTTTAGCTCGGTATATTCGCTGTGCCAGCTGTCCTTGTTGGGCTCAAAGGCATCGGACAAACCGCCCCAGCCGGAGTATTGCGCAAGAATTTCCTGCTCCTCGCCGTTTGCGTGGGGACCGCCGTCCGCCATACGCTTCTCGATGGATTTCAAAGTGCGAATCGCGGTGATGTTGGCGGCAAACTTTTCGCGCGGTGTGCGCGGGGGTGCAGGGTCCTGCGGCGGGATGTAGTTGTTCGGCAAATAGGCTTCCTTGAGGGCAATGAGCTCCGCAGCCTGCAAGACCTGCTCACCAAAACCAGACGAGGTTTCTTCTGCGGGTTCTTCTGACGGTTCTTCCGGTGTGTCTGTTTCCTCAATGACCTGCCCCTCAACCACCGTGTCGGGTGCCGCCAGTGCATTGTTTTTAGGGTTCGCCGCCAGCAGCCTTGCGAATTCCGCACGGTTGATGGCGCGCCCGATCAGCGGGAAACCCTCATCGCGTAGATGCACATCGAAGATGCCGATTTCCTCTACCGTAAAGGGGTGGTCGTTTTCCAGATAGACGGTATCCCCGGCCGCCAGCGGGCGCTTTTCCACGGGCTTGGGCTTGTAGCGTTCCTGATATGCTTCATACGCTGCTTCCGCATCGTCAATAAACTGCGAAAACTCAACGTCCTCAATGCCTTCCTTGGCAAGCGCCCTTGTGTTGTCGAAGCGCGCACTGTCCACAAAAGAGCCGTCAACCAGATACACAATCTCATTGCGCAAAAAGTTGGCGTACACCTGAATTTCGTGTTCACCGTCCCCGGTGGTGGAATAGGCAAGGTCGATGTGCGTAAGGTTCGAAAAATCCGGTTCGCCCAGCCCTTCTCGTTCACAAAAGTCCGCGATGGTTTTCTCCGCATAGTCTATCTCGGCTTGACGGGCGTTGCGTTTGGCTTGCTGTTCCGCTTCCCATTTTTCATATCCCTGCTTGTTGTTTTCATCCAGATATTGGTCGTTGTGGACCAGCAGGTGCAAACGGCGGGCAACCTCGTTCCACGGCAGCAAGCGGAAATAATCCGGGGCGTTATCGGATGCATAGCGCTTGATTCTCAGCCCCTTGGCATCATAATCCAGAAATCCTCTTTCGCCATCTCGGAAATCCCAAGTGCGCCCGCCGATACCGTATTCTTTTTTCAGCCAGTTGGCTTGCTCCTTTACTGTAGGCAATACTGTGGCAGAGAAAAATTCCTGTATGCGAAAACGCCCCTCACAAAAACCGCTGCCCATGACAAGAACATCGACAATGTCCTGCTCATCGATATGGGTGCCGTCATCCTTGATGGGCTGCTGCCAGCTTGCGCGGGGCTGTAATTGGCGGATGGTTTCCTGCTGCTGTTCAGGTGCGGGCAGACCGATGGCGGCGGCAGTTTCCTCGGCAAGGTTGCCGCGCCCCACGCTTTCCGGCAGTTCAATCTCATCGGAAACAGAAACAGCGGAGGGCGATGGCTCGCTCTCCGCTGTTGTGGGTTCGGTATTTACAGGCTCGTCACGATGGGCATTGCCAGTTCCGCCGCCTGCGCTTGCAGACTGTTCATGTGCGCCGTCCAGCCCAACGGGTCGTTGTTCTTGTCCGGTGCCGGGTTGCTGACCAGCAGCTTCGTGATGGTCTGCTCCACCTGCTCCCAATAGCGCTGCTCGGTCTGTTTCAGGTCGCTGTACAGCGTCCCGTCCAGCAGCATCTTGTCGTACAGCAGGGAGTGGTTCTCTTGCAGGAACTTCTCCCGCTGCAGACCGATTCTGCCGACCGGCGGTCTGTGCATTTCCTTCATTGCCATCTTGGGCACCAGATACCCGTTCAGATTCATCATATCCATGATCCTGCACCTCCTGTTGGTTCGTCTTGCTTACATTCTCATCATACTGTTTCGGCTGGGTCTTTGCAACACTGTCGATGCTCTTGACGACAGCGCCGATTTCGGCAAACATCTGCCGCCCTGCGCGGTTGACGGCATTGCCCAGCGCCAAAACCGCGGATTCGGTATCAAAGCGGTCAATGTCCGCAAAGGCGTCCTGCGGCACGGCGCTGTCGCCCAAACCGCAGCGCACCGCCGCCATATAGACGGCGCTCTGCGTGATGAGGTTGGCAAAAATCGCCGTTTGCTCCTGCGGCTTTGCCCATTCCAGCGTGCTGCCGATCACGGCATTCTGTAAATCGGCGTCCAGCTGTTTGCCGTGCTGTGCCACAAACAAGGCTGCCTGCAGGCCGAAGATTTCCGGCAGGCTCTCGGCGTTGTGCTTTTCCTGCAAGGCTTGCAGGGTCGGATAGCGGTTGGCATCGGTGATTTGCCAGCCCAATGGTTTGGAGGCTTTGCCGGAAGGGTGGGTGTCCTTGATGTCAAACAGATACCGCACATTGCCCGCCATATTACCGGTGCCAAGGGACGCTACGCCGCGCGCACCGCGGTTGACCCAGCGCCCGGCAGCACGGTTCCAAGTGTCGATGTCCGCAAGCATAGTAGCTCCGGGGCGCTGGCTGTAAATAAGCGCCTGATTCGGGAAAGCGTAATGCGTTGTATACGCGGCTGAGCGCAAAAACGCCCGCCAGCTGTCGGCATTATCTGCCACATCGGCAATCGCCTGATGTGCCTGCCGTAAAATGTTTTGGTAATTCGCCAATCGGTTTCATCTCCTTTGCGGTAATAAAAAAGCCCTGCACATTGCTGTGCAGAGCTTATCCATTCGCGTGATTTGATTTTATGCGGGGCGGTTGTTGCTGCGTTCGCTGCGTTTGATGCCCATAAACGGGGGAACCGAGGAACGGTTCAGCCCTTTTTCGTGCGCTTGTTTCATGGAAAATTCGTGTGCTGCAACCGCATCAATGAACGCGCGCTGCTTTTCGGTGGCGTGGTAGTAATCAACCTTATACCGTTTGCATACGGCAAAAAAGACATTCAGATACTGAATGTTTTCCTTGGTCATTCGCGTGACCTCAAGCTCGGTTTTATCCTTTTGCATAAGCGTTCCTCCTTTATGAAAGATAGGTGCTGAAAATCTCCTGTGCGCTTTCGTCAGCAATCATTAACAACTTAGGACCGCCGGACATAGGCTGTGCAATAGGAATTGCACCAAAGTCCTTTATATAATGTTCCAGCAATTCATCGGTTTTGGCGGCAAAGGTGACAATACCGCCAAGGCTGGCATCAATGGACAGTTGAATACCAAAAGCAATCATCATGCGACCGATGCCAAGATACTTTTTGGGTTGGGAGATCGTAGGGTTGCTCTCAGGATGAGCTTCAATATCAACGATATAAATAGAAATACCGTTTTCATCTTCTTTGTATGCACCCAAGGCGACAATTTCACCTTCGTCGGTTTTCGCTGCGTATTTCTCTAGGTTGGGATCACCGATGAAATCGCTCGTCCAGTCGCTTTGCCAGCAGGGTTTCGTAGTGGCAAGATCAGCGATGGTGGCTCGATCGATTTCAATGGGGATTGTTTTCCCAGATGCTTCCTCGGTAACAAAATATTGAAGTATCATCGTATCACTCCTATAGGTATTATATCGAATTACCATAAAAAAATCAACAAACGAAATGTGAATGATTTCATGATAGAAAAACCAACAAAGAAAATCCAATTCATTTATGGGTGTATTTTCCTTTGCCGAGCTGATTTTGTTATCGTTCTTCGCGTGCAACGCTGCGTTTCTTGGTTTGTTCCAGCCCCGGCAGCAAGTCATCAACCTGTTTGTAACCAATCGGTTCCACATAGTAGGCGTGTGCCTCACCGCCCTCATGCGTTACAATAATATCACTGACCGACAAAGAGCGCATCTTCCTGCCGTTGGGACGGTTTTCCTGATTGTGCAGGCAGTAAAGGCTGTCCAGCGTCTGCCAGCATTCCATCTGCCCGCGGTACACCAGCTTATAGGATGCAGCATTTATATGGCCTTTGGTGTAGTCATACCGTAAAAACGCAATCTCACGGTTGTTGGTCTGGTAGATTTCATACGGCAGCAGCTCGTACTTCTTTCTTCGCAATCCCCACGGAAAAATGGTGCCCTTTTCAAAGAGAAGAGGCTGGCTCAGATTCTCCGGAAACAAAACCGGAATGATGGGTTCGCCGCAATACAAAGAAGCGTAAATTCTGGTTTTGAATTTCTCTGCATCGACATACGGAATGCGCTCCCGAACGCATCCGTTGCAGTCAAGATATTCGATATAGCCAATGACCGTATCGTGTTTGTTCATCTCGGTGATTCTCCTTTATAATTAACGGCTCAACCTTTCCCAAAAAGAGATTTTACTTCCAAAGCGCTCATCCGGCGGGCGGACCTTGGCAACCGGCAAATCACCGGACAGCATATCCTCCACCTGTGGGAAGAACAGAAGCCGATTATAGCGCTCCGCCTGTTCTTTTGAAAGCCCCAACATTTTGGACTCACTGAGTCCACAAACCAGAAACCGCCCGCGTATCGTGCAACCATCTTCCAGTTGTCTGTTGTATTTCAGCCGGCTTTGGTTTTTACTGCACACAACGCCGATTTTCGATGTGCCGAACGGTTTCAGCAGCAAACTGTCGCCCTCGATTACCTCGGAAATTGCCGCCTGCGGGCTGTCAAAGGCAGCCTGATAGGGGCAGTAGCCCGGTTCTATAATCAAAACTCTTGTCATACCGCCACCTCATCGTTCGTAATCCTGCCGCTTGCGGTAGTAGTTTTCCAGAAGTTTCAGGATGGTACTTTCCATCTGCTCGGAGGTACAGCCCTTCGGGAAATAGCGTTCGACCTTGGATACGGCAATCGTGAGCTGCGGTTCGCGCGGCTTTACGCTGGGGGAACGGGCAGACATGATCCCGTGAATCTTGTCTTTCGTCAGAACACTTTCCTTGCTGGCAGCTTTCAGCTTCTGCGCTTGGGACAAAGACGGTGTGCAGCCTTTCTCTTCCATGTAAGAGAGAAATTCTTCCTGTTCCTCCGGCGTCAGGTAGCTCAGCTCCACCGCGGGGGTGGTTTTGAGTCTGCCGTCATCCACAAGCTGCATCAGGTCAGGGGTGAGTTTGTTCAGCCGGATAAAACGCTGAACTTGGTTTCTACTTTCTCCTGCTCCTTGTGCTACAACCTCATCGGCACGGAAATTTGTCCCAACTTGGGACAAATTATTTTTTGACGGTCTACCGGCTTTTCTTTTTACCGCCTCCAACTTCATTTCATACGCCTTGGCCTTTTCGCTCGGCAGAATATGCTCACGCTGGCAGTTGGAATCCACCATCAAAATAATGGCGGTATCATCGTCCATGTCCCGCACAATGCAGGGCATGGTGTCCACTCCGGCGCGCTGGCTGGCGTGGCAGCGGCGGTGCCCGGCTACAATTTCATATCCACCGTCCCGTCGCGGGCGAACGATGGCAGGTGTCATCACGCCATATTCTTTGACGCTGTCCACCATCTTGTCCATTTCTTCATCATCGCGCACCTGAAACGGATGCCCCTCAAAGGGGTGCAGCTCAGACAGCGGCAGGATCTGGATTTTCTCCAACTTGGCATCCTGCCGTTCTTCCTCAGTGGAAAACAAGTCATCTATCGAGGGCAGTCGGATGTTTTTTGCGAGATCTCTCACCCTTTTCCACCTCCTTTGCCAATGCTCTGTAAGCAGTGCTCGCCGGGCATTGCTTACTATAACGAAGTACGCTCTCCGATTTAGTAAGGCTTTCACCGACTCTGGTGCAGCGCGGAACGATTGCCTGATAAATGCGCGTGTGCGGACCATAGCTTGTGTGAATGGCTTTGATCATATCCCGTGTCATATTGGTACGGTGGTCTGCCATGGTAATCAGGACACCGTCAATCTCCAGTTTAGGATTGATTTTCCTGCGAATTTTACGGATGGTGCCAATGATACTGGCAAGACCTTCGACATCAAGAATCAGCGGCTGTACGGGAATCAAAACTCTGTCTGCGGCTGCAAGAGAGGCGGTGACAAGGTTGCCGAGTTCCGGCATACAGTCAATCAGGCAATAGTCGTATTGCCCTTGAAATGGTTCCAGCGCCCATTGCATTACGCATTCACGCATAAAGGTATTTGTCAAACTTCGCTGCAAATCAGAAAGTTGAATGTTGGCGGGAATGACATCTACTTTTTCATCGGTATGGATAACAACATCGGGTGGGTCTACCTCGTTGCAGGCAGCCTCAATCAGCTCTTTCAGGGACGCACCTTCGTTCCCCTGCGAACAGCCAAGGTATCGGCTCAGGCTGGCCTGCGGGTCGGCGTCCACCAGCAGTACTTTATAGCCCATATCTGCCAGTGCCACGCCTAAATTTACGGCGGTCGTCGTTTTGCCCACGCCGCCTTTTTGGTTGGCAATTGCTATTGTTTTCATACGCGCTCTCCTCGCTGTTTTTCAATCTTTGACTTGTACCAGATAAGGCTTTCGTTGTAGTCCTTACCTACGGCAGGCAGCCGTTTTTCCACATTGAATCCGCGCTCGGCAAGGCGCTGGGCAACCGTTTCGGCAAAGCGCAGCCCCGGCTCATCACGGTCAAAGCAGAGCACCACATTTTTCACCTGCGGATGCTGCTGCAAAAAGTAGTCGATGGGCAGATAGTTCAGCCCGCCCAGTGCCAGATAATGCACACTGCGCCACTTTCCAATGTCTGTATACTGCCGCAAGGTCGCGCCGGACATAGCATCAATCGGGGCCTCGTACAGCTCCACGGTATCGCAGTCCGGGTTTTCCGCTTGCATCAGAAATCCGTACTTCTTTTGGCTGCCGGTGACATCACCGCGGTAGGTGCCTTGGCAGCCACGTTGAAAAGCAGAACGCGGAACGCCGCCTTCATCCTTGCCCACAAAAACGCAGTTGCGGTAGTTGCCGCGCGTGGTCTGGTACAGGATGCCGCTGCCCACGCAGTAGCGCAGGACCTTAGGGCTGATACCGCGGTGCATCAGGTAGGCAGCAACGGCTTCGGCGTTTCGATCCGGGGTAGGAAGTGTAAATGGACGAGGCTCGTGCGGCTTTACAGGCGCTGCCTTAGCCGGTTGAAAAGAAACAGTGACCGGTGTCATCTCGTTCAGCAGACGAACCGCTGATACAAAGTCCATGCCCTCCACCTTGGTCAGATAATCAATGGCGTTGTTGCCGCCTACATTACGCGAAAACCAGTGGAAGAATCCATTGGCAGGCGTGATGATCAGGCTATCGTGCGTCCGAGTGCAGTACTCGCGATCCGTTTTGCGCACAAGTTCGCCGGGGTGATAGGTTTCCAAATACTGCATCACGGTAATTCGGCGGGCAGCTTCAATATTCTTTTGGTATTTTCCCATGGGGGTGACCTCCGTTTCTGTATGAAAAAAGCACTTTGCCTACAAAATAGGTAAGGTGCCAAGGATACGATTATTTGTTTTTAGCTGGCTATTTGTCACTTCAGCTGGCTGAAAGGGGGTGTGGGGGAAAACACAGACGGCACCCCATTTCCCGAAAAAAGATATACTTCCCCCTTGGTGTATAGAAAAGAATTGACGCTGCGACAAAAACGCAGATTGCAAAGCCCCGCCGAATAGAGTATAATCGTTCTATAAGGTAAGGCAGGTGAGCAGAATGCGATTTTTCCTGATGCAGCGCAATCATCAAGTGGCTGTTATTGAAATAGCGGAAAAGACCGGCGACATTATTGATGTGGCAGAGGTTCTTTCGGCGCAGAGGATTCCCCTTGGCGCAAAGCATAGCGATGGCAGCTTTGATGTTCTGTCCCTGCGCAAATGGTGGGCAGGGCGCGGTATCCCGGCAAGCCGTTCCGGGCTGGAGCGCGCCTTGGAAACGCTGCATATCCCTTACGCTGAACTTCTGCTTGTCAAATGCAGCGGGCTGAGCCTTTCAGACCAGTATTGGGTCACGCCCTGCGATGCCCCACAGAATTGGCGAGATGTAAATTTCTACGAGAACGACTTTTCTGACGATGTGGGACGCGCTTTGTTTGGCGAGGGGGTTCTCTCGGCACAGCCGGATTTGTGTTCCCCCTGCAATACCTCGGATGGCTTTTTGCAAAAGCGCTGGCGCATTGCGGACGGAAAACGAATCCTCTTAAAAGCAGGATCGGGTATTTACAAGCAAGAGCCTTACAACGAAATTGTTGCCTCAGCTCTGTATGATGCGCTTGGTATGCCGCACGTTCCCTACTGGCTTATAGAGCAGGGCGGGCAGGTCATGTCCGCCTGCGCGTGCTTTACCAATGACCACACCGAGCTTGTCACCGCCGCCCAATTTATGCGGCTGCTGCCGCAAGCGCAGGGTGTTTCCAATTGGGATCACTTCAACGCCTGCTGCCGGACCGTCGGAATTTCTGATGCAAAGAAAGCGGTCTGCAATATGCTGGCTGCCGATTTCATCTTAGCCAACACGGATCGCCATCTTGGCAATTTCGGTTTCCTGCGTGATTCCGAAACGCTGGAATGGAAAGGAACAGCGCCCATCTATGACAGCGGCACAAGCCTTTGGCAGATGACCCTCACCCGCGCGATCAATGCGGAAGCCATGGTTCCCGCAAAACCGTTTGAAACCTCGCAGCAATCCCAGCTAAAGCTGATTGCGCCTTATGTGGATCTGCCGCTGGAGCGCCTTGATGGATTTTCCAATAAAGCAGAAGAAATCTTCCGAACAGCCGCCCAGTTTGATGATGGACGAGCCGCGAAAATTGCCGCCGCTGTTAGTGGCCGAATTCAAATGCTTCGATTTAATAGGGCATAATCTGAAATAGCTCCAAAGCATACGGTTTGTGAAATGACTACAAATTGTAGGCAGTTAAAAATTACAGAAGCTATATGTCGCTGCCTAATGCCGATGACAGTCATGCGCCAACTGGTGACAAATTGTCAGCAGTTGAAATAGGGCTATAAAAACAGCGCCCTCCGTTTTACATTCGGGGGACGCTGCTTTTCTCTATGGCACTCATTTGGCGGTGGGCTTTTTTGTCGATTTGCCCTGTCGGCTGAATTCTTTCGCAAGGTCAACCATCTTTTTAGAAGGTCGATAGCTGTCCAGAATATGAGGACTAAGCAGAAAATTCAGCAGACAAGATTTGGGAATCATATACCCACCACTGATTTCAAAGTATCGGATGTAACCGTTATGGCACCAATTCGTCAGGGTGTTGTGGTGATAGCCGGTAAGCCGGCTTGCTTCGGCAACACTCAGCACATCGCTGTAGGGCTGCGTTTTCAGGGTAAGAAAGTCCTGAAACTTCTTTCTGCTTTTGGCGGTATCCAGATTTGCCCATTCCCGTAAGGTCAGCATTTTGGGCTTGCCGCCTTTGTTCCAGCTCGCTGAGTAATACCCGGTCGGTGCCGAGAATTTTTCCGGTTGGGATTGACGCTTTTTAAGATACGTGATAACATCTTTTGTATTGATGATGTACTGGCGGGTTTTCTTGCCGGTATCTATGCAGGGAACAAGCCCGCTTGTCAGCAGGTAACGCGCCGTCTTTTTGCTGATATGGCAGATGACGCGCATCTGCTCCAGCCCGATTTTTTCAGGGTAGTTTGCCTTGATTTTTGCAAAGTCGTAACTGTAATCCACTAGAATCACCGTCCATTATTCGAACTCATCAACAGCAGGCAGGGACGGTTTGATTTTTGTGGCAAAGGGGAATTTGCATAAAATTTAGTCAACGCACTTCTGTAAATGCCCATAACAATAAGGAAAATTGAGCTTTTTTGTTCTCTCCTGTTTTTCTCTCCAACATCTCTCCAACGTGCCAAAAATGCCTGTTTTTCTCTCATTTTTCCCGAAAAATCGGCATTTTGAAATGGGTTCGAATTGCGACGTTCTGACGTTAAAAAGGACTTCTTTTTCAACATTTTTCGTCGTAGGTCGGTCGAATCATCTTCCGACAACTTCCGCTTTTTTCCGACAAATACCGTCAGTTGCGATATATACCAAAAAACTCGAAATGCGATAGGGCGTTTGTAGCGCCGCCAGAGTTCAAATCTCTGATGCT
>ERZ772884.933-NODE-933-length-20333-cov-2.875037_pt1 | contig 20333 bp, 37 predicted proteins | sample MGYA00580574_ERZ772884 | MGnify/ENA primary metagenome ERZ772884 (study PRJEB29015, sample SAMEA2737690) | human gut metagenome | biome: human gut; feature: human-associated habitat; material: faeces | place: China | collected 2012 ... | reverse complement strand
ACTGAATCCTCTTTTGCCAGGATTGTATTTGTCTCTTTCTCCTGAGAAGTTCTTCCAAATAATAAGTGCACCTTCAATATTAATGTTGTTTACGTTTGCCATGATAGACCTTCCTTTCTATGCTGCCGTTTTGGCATGTTCATCAATTGCAAATTTTTCAAAGTCACCAAATTCAGAAATTGTCTCGATTGCTTCATTAGCAAGTTTATCATAGTAAGACATATCGATCTCATTCTGAATATTGTTTGTTAATACATCTTCTGATTCTAACCAACGATAGCCCTTTGTTCCAGACGGAGCGAAGTATTTGTCGTCTTTCATGCGGAACAACTGAGCACCGCCACATCCTTCTTTAACAGGACAGAATCTTCCTACTTTACCAACGAACTTGTAATCATGTTCTCCTTCAGGTAGATTCTCATTGAAGTCGAGATCCAGTTCACCGCCATTGCTAACTGCAATTGTCTGGCATAGGTCATCAAATTCAATCTTCTCGTGAGTAAAGAGTTTCTTAAATACATATGGTACTGCAAACTGAGTTCCAGTTGCTGTCCATCCTTCACCTTTCTCATATGCAATATAGACCGCATTGTTAACTAAGCAGATCTTCTCATACTCAGCTTCGATCTCGAATGTATATCCATATTTCTTTCCAAAGTCATAGATAAACTGCTCAACTTCTGGAGTTGGATTATCAATCTTGATGGAATCTGTTTTGATGTGAACTACGTGAGCCCCAAGTTTCTCAACTTCACCCTTAAGTGTTGCCATAAATAGTGATCCACGCTTAGCAACAATATTATCAATGTTTCTTTCATCCTTAAATAGATTAGTGAAATGAGCTGAAGTTAATCCATATACAGAATTGATAACAATTTTCAACGCCTTGGCTAACTTATCCAGTTCTTCATTAGCAACATTCACAAATCTAGCAAATGCTCCGCCAAACAGAGTTTTCAGTGCTTCGATGTCACGATGCTTAATTGCAATACGAGCATCAACCAAATCCTTGAATCTAGCAGTATACTTCTTACCAAACAGATTGAGTGCAATTACTGAATGGGGATGCATTGATGCTATATCAAATGTTTTGACATTTCTGTACATTCCAGGATCAGCAATTACTAATCCGCCTTCGTTGAGCTTGATTCCTCGATAAGTCGATACACCGTGATCATATACATAGCCTTCAAACTTATTCATTTCGTTGTATGTTTCATTGCCGTCCATGTCGACAGAGATACCTGTAGAAAGATCGGTGTATATGAATTCTCGCTGTGGGTTCTTGTCTTTACCAAAGATCAGTTTACCAGACAACATGTTGTTAGTGTCGTTTGGACATCCACCAGCAATCTCAGCCAACACACATCTTGCTTCAAAGTCTGCAATGTTAGCTTCAAATGTTGCTTCTGTTGCAATGACATCATTGTCACAGTATTCTGCAACCTTAGGCCACAGCTCTTCTGGTACAGGCTGATCCCAAGGTAAAGCCCATTCCTGATGGTGAATACCTAATTCGATTTCCCACTTCTTTAAGCTCTGTTTCTTAGCACAGAAGTCATAAACATCCGTGTAGCTTAAATTGTATGCTGATCCGAAGAAAGCATTCGGACTCTTAGAAATAATATCTTGCGAGAGCTGGAATAAAGCTTCCAATGAATAACCCATCATTCTTGCATACAGAATGTGGTTATCATATCTTCGACAGTTGAATCCAACAAGTTTCATTTTGAGGAACTCTTCTACCTCGATTGGCGGCGGATTGATCATTCTATGACAAGGCCCGGGTTCACCTCTGTACTTCCAGTTAACAAGTAATAAGTTTGGAAACACCTCAATATCAAAGAATGCGATTCTATCATCCTTTGGAGAGTCTGCTCCAGCAACATCATCTGAACAATAATGAATCTTTCCAACCTGCTCAAGACAATAGTCTGCATGATTTGTACTTGATGCTGCGAATGCCACTATATCGTTACGCATGTCTGTTACGTCGTAGTGCTCTCCAGATTCGTACGCGTCATCCAGAATCTTTTTAATGAAGTCAACACTTGGCTTAGTTCCAGGATGACTTTCTTTCCGAAGATTCTTTTTAATCAATGCTCGAATCATCTTCTCGCTAGCAACTACTTTAAAGTCTATCATATTGTCACTCCTTTTCTTTAAAGGTAATCCCGAAGATATAGTAGCAATAGCTAAGGTGTTGCAAGCTGTTACAATTCTTCGCAATGCTCCTTTGCCACTATAAACTTTGATTTCGATATTGTCGCTATATACATTATCAAGTTGCTTCGGGTCACCACTGTAATAGTAATGCAGATGAACTCCTGCACCACTCTTTGAGAACTCAGCATATGTAGGCGGCCATTTTGACGCCGCCTTTAAGTTCAGTTCTTTAGACTTATTGCCATCGGCATCTTTTAGATCAAAGTCAATCACAATCAAGTTCTCTGGAACTCTAACATAATGTAACTTGCTAGTGTCCAGATCTTTAAGAGTGGTTCCAACTCGATCCCACGCTTTTGATGGCGCATCGCCTTTCGCATATTGAGCCGGACAGTTCTTGCACGCTTCGTCTAGAATCGATTTAGTGCTATCCATTTTAAGCCATGACTCTTTGGCCTTATCTGGTGTAAGCTCTTTTTCAGTGAACTTATCTTTCTTGAAGCCTTTGTAATAGCTTCTAACTCTTGTTCCATCATCCAATGTTGCTCTGTCAAGAAATTCTTCAAAGTAATCCTTTAAGTCTTCCCTAAACTTATACATAGGCATCTTATTTGGAAGTCCAGTATTGTCACAGTACTCTTTGTAGAGACTATATGCTGCTTTTAATGTTGTACCATTATCCTGTTCAAAGAACGGATAGCAGCTCTCGACAAAGTTGAAGAATACATCGGTTTTAAACATCATGTCTAATGGCTTATATCCATCATAATAATGCTTACCATATTTCTTATATACTTTCAGACAATGATTAGCTATAGCTCCAAGTTCATACTGAACCTGCCCCATGCATTCCTGATAAGTATCTGGATCAAGTAACTCGCCAGTTGGCTTGACATCTATAAGACGTCTAATAATACCCGACTTTGCATCAGTGATTTTGACTGGTCGGTTCGTTCCCATAAACAGCATACTGTTAACTCGCATTGGATACTCTGCTTTATATTTTTCAGAAATGCCAATTTCCTCATGAGCAATTATAGAATTAAGAAGGGTGTTATCTTCAATTCTACTTAAGTCACCGTCGTGCTGTATCATTACCAGCGGATTATCTTTGAACGCTGCTGTTGCAAACGATTTTGACGAGTTGGCTAAGTCTTTAGCATTAAATGTTCCGCAATATCCATCAAACAGCATTTGGATAATATTAAGGATTGTTGACTTACCGGTTCCAGCTTCGCCATAGAATACTAAGAACTTCTGAATCTTTTTAGAGTCGCCAGATATTACTGATCCAATGGCCCACTCGATCTTTCGCCGTTCTTCCGAGTCGTACAGTGTTGAGATGATTTTCTCATAGCCTGGTATCTTACCTTCTTTGATGTCATATGGTAAGGTCTTGGAACGATAGTCCTCTTTGCTTGTCTTCTGGTTTAGGAATGTAATATCAGAATCTAACTGTATTTGAGACGATGGGCTAAGCTGACAATACTTCTTGTACTTTTCCCAGCGTCCATTATCAAAGTCCCTTAAATAGTCCTTTTCAATTTTGCTGGTTGTAGTTTTACAAACCTTTTCAAACGTTTCATCAATTAAACGATCCACATAATCAATAACATCATATTCATCAGTAGACCATCTGTTCTTCTTCTCATCCCAGATAGCATAGAACGCCTTACCTTTGCATAACAGATTATCGACTTCTTTAGAAACAGCGAACGTCGGGTGAATGACCGTTGCATCCCTAGACTTGACATATGAACTCTTAATTGTTACAAAATTCATACTTTTCCCTTTCCTGACCATTTGGGCACAAAAATGTGCTTTCAAAAACTTTTATATATTTTCATACTTTTCTAAAAAGTTTTTTAAACTATATAAAAAATGGGTTTTTGGCCAATAAGGGCTTAAAATACCCCTAAAAAGCCACTTTTTCACCAATTTTTGAAAATCACTGGTCAAATTTATTTTGCGTTTTCACCCGTTAAAAAGGCATATAATTGGTCAGCAGAAGCCCCTCTAACCACTGAAATCAGTTGCAATTTCCCTTTTTGGTCATTTTTGGCACATTCTCCAGCGACCGATAACCAGCTTTCCTGCTTCCCATCAGACGGATTATACTGCAAAATCAGCAGTTTTCCACCCTCTGAATTAGGTATAACCTTACTAACATAGTCCTCATTGTTCTGCGTATTCGCCATAATATCTACCTCAACTTTCTTTATTTTCTATCTAAATCGCCTTATTATTTACGATGATATCGTGCATTTTATCTGCCTGATCACCTTTCCAACATGCTACAGCTCGCAATCCAGCACTTTTGCCGCCTTCAATTTTCTCTTTGGCAACAGTAAAGTAGCTAGGACTAGCGCCATCAGAAGGATTGTATTGACATATAAACATCTCAGATTTATCCATATTAGGAATAAATTTCTTCGTATTTCCCATCATATTTACCTCAACTTTCTTTATTTTTCTTCGCAACTCATAAATTTTCCAGCTTTCTGCTGAGCATTTTCGATCTTATTTTTGTCATCAATAATCTTCTTAAGACCATCAGCAACGTTCCCCGAGCACCGCTGAAAAAGTACCTTTCCTTCGATTCTATCTTCATCCCTAGACCCTAAGAGCTCCGACATAGACTTCTCGTTATATCGTTCCATCCCTACACCGACTACAGCTATCTTCTTATCTGGCATATATTTACCGGCATCAACAGTTACTCTCGGCTTATGCGCCCACACCAGCTCATTCTTACCAAATGCTTCCGCAAGAATAGTAAACAGCTTTATATCATTTCTACGCTGTTTGGAAGTACCCGCAAACGGCTTTCCTGATTCTTTTTCCATTGTCTCAAGGTTCTGCGTAACACGTATCAAGGCCTCCAAAACCATGTCGTGCTGAGCCGCTGAACTGAATCCCATAAATTCTTTCTTTGTCATTCTTCTTTCCTCCCTAAATCTTTAACCCATTCTAATTCACCTGCAGCGAACGCAAAAGCAATAGCGTCAACCACGTCAATAGCTGAATCTGAGAACACACCAGCTGGTCCAGTCTTCTCTAAATATCTAGCAGCATTTAACACGGCACTACGGCATTCGTCACGAGTGAAGAGACTTTCTACATACTTCTCCACCTTAATTTTCTTGAGCTCCTTGTCCGTTAATCTGTTGTTGCAACTTTTCTTAACTATCATAAATGGATCTCCTCCTTATAATTTGCGTTGAGATACTCACACATCTGATCCCAGATCTGCATACGTCTCAAGTTCTTTTTAGTTCCTTTGACCCACCATAAGCCGCCTTCTCCATCTTGCTCATACTTACGTGCAGCGCATTTTTTTAGGATATCTTCATCGTCTTCTGAGCAGTCCAGATAGAGACCAAGCGAGTCGATCATAACGTTAAACCAATGCGGCGTACGGTCTCCAAATTCATCGTTTCCCATAATGGAATCTTCGCAACGAATGGCTAAGCCAACCATCATTTCAAGCCATGAACACTGCTTATCAAGCAATGCTTTTCTGACTTCTGGATAGCTATAGCCACACTCATATGCGAACGTAGAACGAAGATCGACACCGTCTGCAGCCCGGTTAGCGTCAAGTTTATGGGACCATTCGAAGTCGGTTGAAAAAAGCCATTTGAACCCCTGGATGTGCTCATTTTTCGCTGGATCAACGGCGATTTTGCTTAAAAGCCACTCGAAATAGTCCATTTTGACCCTATTTTTGTCGATTTTTGTCATTTTTTTCCTTTCTAGACTGTTTTTCAGCCTCTTTTATAGCTTTTTCATACCTGTAGACATTATGTAATGTGTCTGGATAATATTCTTTTATCATAATGTGACCTCCTCTAAGAATTCATCATAAGTCATGTCCTCGTACTGGATACAGTCGATTTTGACTCCTTTACGAGCATTCTTTACGTACAGGGTATCGACTTCGAATTCACCGAATGATCCTAAGTTCTCTTCACCAAGAAGCTCAATACCGTCCATAATCTCTTCAGTACCATCTTCTGAGTAGACCTTACCCTCCTTAGGTAAGTAGTTCCATACAACTCTCTTAAGACCATCATCTTCCATGTAGTCACTAGGATCGATAATTACAGGCCCAATAGCAGCTTCAACACTCTTTTCTACATCGATTTCGTCGATTTTCTCGATGTCTGGAGTACGAATCTTGGCATAATTGATCCTTTCAACCTTTCTATCAGCCTCATCTTTGCCTGTATCTACGCTAGAAATGCTCTTTTCTGTCGCTGAAGCGTACTTTTTCAGGGCTTTTTCAGCATCATTTGCCAGGTTTTCCTCCATTTCCTTCAGATCTTCACTCTTTTTTTCGGCTTTTTCCTTGTGCGCAGCATCATAATCAGCCTTAAACTGGTTAATTTCGTTGTCAATGTAGGTCTCACAGGCCTTTTTCATGCCAAAATACATCGCTGTAGCACCACCAGCAGCTCCTAATATAAAACTTAATATTACTTTTCCACTCATTTATTTTTCCTCCTGTTCTACCAGTTTAACCCAAGATACCAGTAATGAAGCATGACGCTCAATCCTGTGAATAGTTGCATAGTATCCTAAACTTCTTAAATACCCGATTATAGCCATCGTGATCTTCCTGTTATCATCCTCAGACACAGCCAGTCCATGCTCCGCAAGTTCGATTGAGACATCGTACTTACCAGCTTTAGCGGCTTTTACAATATCCTTCTCAATTGACTCAAGATACTCTTTGCACACGTCATTCACAAAGCTTATATCGTAAGCCTCTTTTGCACTAATCATTTTGACACTCCTTTAAACTTAAATCTATACCTAAAATTCTAACTTCTTTTTCCTCCTTAAGATCCCTAGCCATCTCGTCATTTGATACAAAATACTCACTTCCACAGTGTACACAATGTATCATATGTCCTTTTACTCCATACAGAATGAACGCCCAGTCTTTAACATCTGCAGAGTTACATTTCTTACATCTCATTTTGACCTCCCTAGTTTAATTTGACTGACCACGACAAAACTATACACAATCCGAGCACAATAATCACAAGCTCTGAAATCAGATCAATGTCATGGTGTTTGTAAATGTACTTCACGGTGTGCACAACACCTGCAATCATTCCTAAGACTAAAAGCATAATGCTTATAGTTCTGAAAAATATAAATAAACTACTCATTTTGACCTCCCTAGTTAACCGGAATAAACCATGATACTCCTGAATATATGAACACGAAGATAAGGAAAGCTAATGTAATAGCCAGTCCAACATCATGTTTTTTAAAAATCTGTTTTAACGGATTCATAATTCCTACGGCAACAAACCCACACAAAATGAGTATGTTTAAGCCTCTTACAAGGATGATCATACTATTCAATTCTAATCACCGTCCCTGTCTGGATATTGACATAATACTTGTGGTGCTTGTATGTAACTAAGTCACCATCCCAATCTCCACCATCGTTAAACAGTTTGCACATGATAGCTGTTTTTCTAAACCAATCGATAATTCTCTTCATTTTAATTCCTCCTATTTTTGAAAAATGAAAGGAGATGCAAACGGGATATGAACCCGCATCTCTGGTATAGGGAATACCAGTGCACTGCTATTGTGCTATTACGCATCTCTTCTCATTATAACATGTGTTTTTTCTGCGAGTTATTCAGGTTTGTTCATTGGAAAGTTTTCATCCCTAGACATTTTTATCCAGTTGTAGAATCGCTCAAAGCAATTAGGGCAAAGATCCATAACTGCTGGCATGTCAGTAAGCTTATCGCCACTCTGTGTGCTTAACTGAGAAGCTGACGCCGGAAACTTGTTTTCTCCAGCCTTGTTTTTCCACCATACAGTAATGCCATCATATACCGGGTTCTCTTTTTCACTGTATACATTGCCACATAAATCGCATTTACAAATTCCTCTCATTATTTGTTCTCCTCCTTAAATGATTTAATCCAGTCACAGAACCGTCCAAAGCAGGCAGGACATACATCCATCATCTCTGGAGATCCTTTCATTGTTTCTCCATTCGGTTCAATAATATCATACTTTCGGTTTCCATGCATAGTAGTGCCAGTCTCTTGATCAGTATACCAAATCATGATTCCATCATAGTTCTTGTTCTCATCTTGGTGATACACTTTTCCACAAATATCACATTTACAAAATCCAATCATGTCTAGACCTCCTTAAAATTCTTTATAGTATTTTGACGTAAGTTTCTTGATTTTCTTAATAAACGACTTACTTTTTCTGCTTTTTGCATAATTCGTTTTGTTAGTATACTCTTCAAAATCAAAGTCTTCTTCGCTGCAATAGTTCCACGTAGAAGTAACGTATACACTTTCCCTAACGTTTCCGCCATAAGCATTAGATGCTGTATAATCAACTCTCCAAGTAATAGTCTTGTAACTATCAAGAATGCCGCATGCCGAATATACATTGAAATTGTCCTTATTTAGAACATATTTAACCTTACTAATTTTCTTTATTTTAAATGAGTCTGGGTCCCACAGTTCATTATTCTGGAAGACAGCTATTGTGTAAGCTAAATTCTTTTCATCCTTAGTGTATTTAGTTTTGGCATTTACTGGTTGAACAACCGTTAAACACATAACAACAGCAAGTAACAAATATAATCCTTTAGTAATTTTCTTCATTTTAATTCCTCCAATTTTTATTCTGATTTTTTATTCTGCTCTTCTTCACGTCTCTGGCGCATGAAGTCATTTAGCTGAATAAGTATCTTCTTTTCAATAATGTCACCGACACCAGGGATAGTTGTGAGTCTGTTATGCTTGACCCACTCAGTTAATTCATTAAGATCCTTAGCACCTCTCTTAACTAAGAATTTTCTGGTTCGAGGTGTAATAGACTGTAAATATCTGAGATCGTATGGATCTTTATAGACCTCTTCACCACGGAATAGCCGTACCTTAGTAATTATCTCGTATATTCGCTGCGTAGAGACATATTCATCAATTGCTATCATACGAACGCTATCGCCATCCCGCCAACGTTTAAAGATGGCTAAGTCACGTTCGGTTACGGTCCAATTTCCCATTTTTCTCTTTTTGTCGCACATAGAAGAATCCTCCTTTAATCGATTACTTTCTTTATAGCAATATCAATAGTTTTCTGTATTGGTGTAGCAACATCAGTCACATTGTCAAGGTCGCTCTTTGTCACAGAGATGCTGAAGACCAAGTTATTCTTGCTGGATTCGAAATGAATTCCTACAGCCGTCATATAGACCTCTAATTCTACGCCTGTCTCTGACTTGATAGCATTCAGATCCTTGAAGACAGCGGAAACATTGTCGAGCATATTTGTTACAATATCATGCTCTACACTATCGTCTTTAGAGAAGTTCACTTCAGCACTGCTTGTCGTGACGTCGACTTCTGCTATCGGAACAGACTCTGATTTAATCATTTTGATGTAATTGCGGATCTCTGCTAAATGCTTGGCTACATTTCTTGTGCCATACTCTTTCATTTCTTTTTCCTCCCATTTTAAATTATTTTTGGCATCAGATTTACACATCTTAGCCCAATCTACAAAACGGTCAAAGCAGCGTGTACACATATCAATTGATGTAGGAATACCAGAATCAGCTCCATTTCTGTCGTAAATATTACTGTTTCTAGACAAGATACAACGCCCACCATTAGCTCCATAATAGAATACTGTTAAGCCGTCATATCTTTCGCTGTCAGTTTCTTTATAAAACTTTCCACAAATATCACACTTAATGAATCCTTTCATTTTGACTCCTCCTTATTCTGTCAATTTCTTCACAACAGTAGTAAGTGCATCAGCTAATACCATCGTTACATCTACTGTATTCTCGAGTTCCTGTTTTGGTATAGTGATACGGTAAACGAGATTGTCTTTAGAAGACTTAATGTTTACACCATCTGTTGTGACAGTAGCAGCTATTTTGACACCGGATTTTTCCTGAATTGATTTCAGTTCTTCGAAAATATTTCGGAATACTTCGGCTTCTTCACTAGCATCAACATCTTCTTCATTGTCGTTTTCAACATTGAACTGGAATAGTAAGTGATCATTTCTAGGATCTTTATATAAGTCTACTGATTTGATACCATATATTTTATCCCCTAAATCATGAATACCGAAAGCCTCTAAGATTTCTAATTCAGCCTCAATATTCAAGCCGTGAAACATTTTGTTCCATATCATATTTCCGGATAAAACACCATCGGTGCTTCTAATAAGTATCTTAAATCTTTTAAGCGTTGCACTAACATCATCTCTTTTACACATGGCTAAGTTACACTTTAAGTAAATCTTTTTCATTTCTTTTCTCCTTCCTTACGAACAGATGCGCCAAGCATTTACTGCACAGACTTCGTGCTGGTATACCTTGAAACCATTCTAACTCTGTGAGCTCGTTTGGATCGCATTCCTCGCCACATCCATCGCATCTATACATTTTTAGCTCCATTTCTGAACTTATATCCTGAGTTGCTAAACGAACCAGCACCATAAATTTTGTCTAGCATCTGTTTAATCTGCTCAGCTGTCATTTTCGGATTATCGGTGTCACAGTATCCAGTAGGTCTTCCAATATAGGCTATAACTGGCTTTCCTTTGAACTTGAGCTGGCCGTCCATAATCAGATTAGTATTGTACTCATAAACTGCATGATCCTGGAAATAGTCTATGACAGCGTCGAGATCATCATGACCGACAGCAACGTAATCTGCATCTGGATTTTTGTTATACGCTGTAGCGATGTTGATTGAAGCAGTTGCTATGCTTACGATTTTACGATTTGTTCTTTTCATTTTGACTCCTTCCTACGGTCCTAGACCGCCCTTAGTAGCACCACTGCTGCCAAGGGTAATCTAATACACCGTCTCTAAACATTATTTGTTCATCGATTCATCTCGGTGATACTTCTCCGTAGATGCAACCATCACAATTGAAATCGATCAGTAATACTCTCTCATTTTCACCGGTCTCCTCGTTCGGGATCATAACCCACTTGGTAAGGAATGTTACATTGTTGTCAAACTTACCGTACTCTGGGTCTTTCTGACTACGATATTTCCATCCGTGAGTCAGACCAATGTCAGTAGGCTTTAAACCGATCATACGGTATACATCATTCAGTGTCAGGATGCCTTCACATTTCAACCGGGTATCTGCTTCTTTCTCACGCTGAGCGAGCATAAATTCATTTTGAGGGTTGTCATTGAACCATTCAGTAGAATTCTCTTTTGTGAAGAGTCGTGCGTATGGTGAGCCACCGAAGTTTCTGATAATCTCCTGCTCTTCAGTTACTTTCTTTTTCTCACCTGTCTCTGGATCTGTCTCAGTCTTCTTGACCGTCTTCTTCTCTGAACCGTACAGCATTTCCTGATCAACTTCTTCACCGTACTTGTTAATTACATTTTGACGGTATGTCTGGTAAGCCTTAGCAATTGCTGCACAAGATGCTGCTAATGCTGCCTGACGCTGCTTCATAATGTGATGAGATCCGAGAATAAGACCTACAGATACTGCTTCAAGAATTACAGGTCCCGCATAGAGCTTAATGTACTCCAGTGCTGTCTTACGCTTTAAGAGAACCATATCATTGGCTGCATCCTCTCTTGTGTAAGCTGTATCGAGAGATTCTGGATCTTCTTCATACTTTGCTGCTGTCTCTACAATCTTCTGTTTTGTTGCTTCCTCATTGCTCTTTACTGCTGCCACTTTAAGAGTAGCTCTCTGTGTCATGATCAGAGCTCCAATACCTGCTCCGATTCCTGCAAATAACATGATCTCCGGAGAGTTCATTTTGGTCCAGGCCTTAGTATGACCCACTACTGTTGATAAACTTGTTACTGCTGTGTCTAATGCTTTCATTTTAATTTCCTCCTTGTAAATCAATAATAAACTCTAATGCATACTTTCCTGCTTCGTCAGTAATGTGGAATCCCTTAAAGACCTCATTCCACGGTATAGTTACTGATAAGTTATCGTCCTCTTTAGAGAACATAAACTTTGTCTCTTCCAGAATATCCCGAATTGAGAATCTATGGCTGTTGTAGCTAAGATATCTAAAGAACTTGATAGCGAATGTGTCTCTGCCGCCTTTATCGTCGAACAGAAGTTTCGTACATGTTCCTTCTGGCATATCTGTAGAATAGTATACTTCTACACTTCCCCAAACTGTAGACTTGTATAAGTTGCATTTATCACTCGTAGCCTGCATCTCTTCTAATGTGTCTAATGCATCCTTCTTGTAAACTAAATCCAAGAAATATTTATCTTTTATAAAACGCAGTCTAAACTTTGCAAAGAGATCTTTCCATGGAAGCTCAGTACTGAAATTGTCTGTGCCATCTGGATCAATGAAATTTGTATCAGCCAAAACATCTCTAATAGAGAATTTATTTTTCTTGAACTTGTTAAAGAAGTTGCTAATAAACATGTCTCTAACCAGTTCACTCGTAAATGCAATTGTGACACATGTTCCTGGATACATCTGAGTAGAATAGTACACTTCTGCATGTCCAGAAATCTTTTACTCATAGATAATACATGGACCATGTTCAGTCTTGATTTCTTTTGGGGGCTTTGAATTGGAATTTTTGTAATAGAATACTAATGCAAAATTTCCATCTTTTTTAGTTAATGCGAAACTTGTAAAGATATCCTTCCACTGTACTTTCTCTGAGAAACAATCGGCTGCTTCTGACAGAGGTACAGAAATATCTGATAAAACATCTCTGATAGAAAACGGCTTATAATCGGTGCTTGTAAGCCTTTTAAAGAAGCTATCAGAGAATCGTTTTCTAGCAGCTCTGCTGTCAAACAGAATTGTTGTACATGCACCAGGATACATGTTTGCAGAATGATATACTTCTACATGTCCGAGATCATTTGATTCGTATATAACACACGAATCTTGTGCTTTGTAGTTGAATATCAATTCATACTTGCCATCATCTTCATTAATAGATAAGTCATCAAGAACTCTATCCCAGTATACAAGCTCGTCCCATTTGTTCCACTTGTTACCTTTTGTGATTTTGAATTTCATCTCTAATGCGGCATCTGCAATAGAAAACTCAGTATATCCTTCGCTAATCATATTGTAAACTACGCTCTGGAATTCTTCTGCAGCATCCCTAGATTCGAAAACTAACTTTGATGGCATCCCATTCGGTTCCTTGGATTTTGCAAAGATTGTCATGTTGCCGTACTCATTGGAAAACCATGTCTCCCACAGGATCTCTTTATTGCCTGTATCCTGAGTTGATGTCATATCATCGATAAGGTACTGAAGATAATTTTGTGCTTTCTTCAGATCCTCTGGTCCATTTTTCTTCTGGAATCGGAACTGATACTTTAACGCATTCCATAATAATGCGGCCTGCGTCCCTGGCAGGTCCTTAACTACATCGTTCAGAATATCAATAGCTTCCACGCCTGCAATATTCTGATAATGCTCTGGATGATTTACATTGTTTGACATTTTCTATTCCTCCTTATGCTCTCTGCATTTTAATTGAAATAACCGTAAGATCCTTTCCACACTGTGGGCACAATACATAATACTCAAATAATTTTGGAAGTTTTTGTAATACTTGGCGCGCACATCCATCAGGTGTCTTGTGTGGACGACTCTGAATATCTTCTTTCTCATAAGAGAACTTACAACCGCAGCTATTGCATTCGGCCACGGTTTTAGTTCCTGGTTCAATAATTTTGATCATTTTCTATTCCTCCTTATTTTACTTTGTGCTGCTTGCCGCAACGTGGACAATTGATATAAGATATAACTGCTTTTAACTCATTTCCAGCATAAAGATTATAGTTCTGAATGCTCTCTTCACCATAAGCGAATCTACAGCCACAGTTTTCACACTCGCCAATCGTCGTGTCTCCAAGCTTTATAACATTGATCATTAGTCGAGTTCCTCCAATCTTGGCATCTCCAATACGTATCCACCGTCTCTAGACTTTCTGATATGTGCTCCACCAAGCTCATACCATCCATAACGGAAGTCGTTTGCCTGTGTAGGAATATCAAGTGATTCGAATACATCACCGACTGATACAGAATCATACTTGTCGAGATACTCAGTCAAGGTATCCAGTAATGTGTCTGCATCTGCCCTGCTATCGAACACAAGGTTATCCATTTCATATCTAGCCCTGCCTCTAGGAGCTGATCTACGTTTACTGTGACTGCCGAATCTGTCATCATACGGTATACGCTCGATGCTTGTACGACTAATGCTGCTACATCCACGTGATCTACGTCTGGTATCACCGTATAATGCCATATTGATAGCACCTTCGACCATGTCTACAAATGTATCTTTTAATGCTGGAATAAGTACATCATTGTAGATATATGATCCAACACCTCCAGATTCATCGCTTAAGAATGTTTCACCGAATTTCTGACCCATGGATTTTTTCTGAGTTGTTACTCTGCTCTTTACCACCTTTTCAATCTTCTTACGCTCTTCGGCTTTAGTAGGTTTTTTCTTTGTAGCCTTAGCGCCAGTTGTAATTGAGTTACTTTCTAATCGTTCCATTTTGGCTCCTTTCTAAACAAAAAGTCTAAGACCATGTTTCCATGATCCTAGACCCAAGATTACAAATCTTTTTAATTCTTACCTTTTGTGTCTTCTTCGTCACAATCATCATCCGGCTCTGGATCTTCGTCCTCTGCTTCCCGATAATCTGCGTCCTTAGAATCCTTCAGTCTTTTCAAATCGGCCTTCTTTTCTTTTGCTTTCTCGACCAGCTTCATGCCTCCCTTATACGCTGCTTTACCCAGCGTATAAGTTCCGACAGCAGCCAGAGCAATTAAGCCAATTCCAAGTTTACCTAATGAATCGTCTTTAGTTTCCTCAGTTGCAGGCGTCGTAGAAATAACGTCCTCTGATACCATAACCTCTGTGTTCTTGTTCTGTAATTCTGACATAATTTTGTCCTCCTTAAAATATTTTTATATCTCTCATTATAATATATGAATTTTTTGCGAGCCTACATTATCTCACGATAGTCAAACCTCGGGTTTGCAAAATATCCAACAGTCAGGCACGGCTTCCCGTTTCGTAATGCCGAGTCGAACTGAACATCCAGATAAGTGTCAGGAGTCCATCCTACATCATCACCAACTTCCACATGGTTTGCGTCTACTTCGTCGTAGAATTCGTTTAGAGATATAAACATTTCTCCAGAGAGGAATCGATCTTTGATCCTGCTAACGGCCTGCAATACATCATTTCTTGTTGAGTAGAATATATTGCCAGTGAACAGATCAATACAAACTTCTTTTCCGTCAGGAACACCTTCGAACTTAGATTCTGGGATCTCCTTTACTTTCTCGTCTCTAGCAGCTTTGGTAGCTTTAGTATCAGTCTTCGATGATACCTTAGCTACGTTTCTACGGTATCTGTCGTACGCATTTGCTGTAAACTCATACATTGCCGTCATGGCAGTGAGTCTAGCTGTGCTGATCTTATACGACCCGACAAATGCTGAGATGCTTAATGCTCCTAAGATTACTGTAGGGACATAGCACTTCCAGCAAGACTTTATAATCTGCTTAGGTCCAAGTTCTTCAAATCTATAAGTCATATCGGATTTTGCTACAGACATTGGGAGTTCCTCGTATTCAATCTCTCCTCTCTCATATCTGTTTGCAATCTCGTCATCCATTTTGTCGATTGCTAATGGCGTAGCTTTGACCGCACTTATTACTGTAGCAGCCAGCCCCCCGATTCCAGCAATCATAAGAAGCATTGGAGCATTCTTATCGGCAACTACTGGTATTTTGTTTGCCTCTTTAATTAAGTTGTTTAAAAAGCTCATTTTGTTTTCTCCTTTCTTATATCATGCTTGACTGATACTCTAAATCTTTGAACCAGCCTTTGGCTTCTCGTTTTTCTTTCTTGGTTGCCATAAATAATCCATGTGGTAAATTGAGATATCGTATATAATACCCATCTGAATTTTCGAATGGTACTAACTGAATGTCAATCCAAGGATCAACAGTATCATATTCATCCATATCAATCTTTGACCACCCAACAATATTTCCAAAATTTGTAGGATGCAAATCAAGATCGTTTCTAAATTCATTTAGAGTCACTGTCTGATTTGGACTCATCACTAATTTTCTATTTAATTTTAATATAGCAGATTCTGCTGTCGCTTTATCTGTATAGAACCCTTCGTCCGTCAGGCTATCAATGAAGAATGTCAATCCAGTAGTATCAACAAACTTTGCTTCCTGTTCAGAGATGCTCTTGTATAATGGTGTTTTACTAGCTCTGCTAGCTTTCCAGATGTCTTCTTCTTTTTCTTTGCCTACCTCGTGTACTACTTCGTCCCTATATCTCTTAAAGTTAGCCTGTAAAAGACTCATAGCACCTGCTAATGCAGCGAGCTGTTTCTTATTTAAGAAGTTTGATCCAAAGATGCACCCTATTGTAGCAGCGCCAACTACAATAGACGGAGCATAAATCGGAGCTACAACCTTTACTTCTTCAATAAATGTAAGCTCTCTATGCTTCTTTTTCTCGACCTCATCGATCTTAAGTGTCGCCTTTATAGATGCCTTATTAGTAAGCACATTAGATACGACTACGCCTATAGCCGCACCTATAGACAAGATAGTAGGCATGTTTCTTTTAATAAAATATCCCACCTGTTCAGTGTTCATTTTGACTCCTTTCTAGAAAAGCTTAAAGGCCATGTTTCCATAGCCTTTAGCCGATCACTTAATGATTCTCACAATGTTTAATGTTGAAATCCACTAATGCTTTGAGGACCTCAGGGTTCTTTACTCCGTTCAACTTCTGTTTAGTTTCTTCTTTCATTTTAATACTCCTTTCGTGTTAAACAATAAGTTCTCATTATAATACATGATTTATTTGCGATAAAGAAGAGAGGACCTGAATTAGTCCTCATCCTCTTTTGAGTCGGTTGACTCTATAGCTTTTACCCTTTCATCGACTGCTTCATCGATATGCATCTGTGTTAAACAGATTCCTAAGAATCCTGCTATCGCTGTGCATCCGATCTGTCCAATCTTTAACAAAGTTTCTTTGCTCATTTTATCACCTCCTATTATATACTATGATTTAGTTGCGAGACGGTTGAGTTCATTCATCATGATGTGTATGCCTTCAAGCCTGCCTGTTAAACGTTCTGTTTCATTAATAATTTTCAGTCCTTCTGCTGATTCTTCATCTGGTAATGATTCTGCTTCCTTGTTTAATTCTTTTGCTCGTACCAAGATTTTCTCTGCCTCTCTGTTAGCAAAGTCAATCATTACTAATAACTTATTGGTTTCTATGATTTTTTCTACTGTCATATTTAACTCCTTATAATTTACTTGTGATCATGTCTATCGCATACTATCATGACTATAAACGCGGTTAAACATGCTAATAAGAATGTATCCATAATAACTAACTCCTAATAAATATCAATGTGGTCTACTTCGCTTTGCCATTGCGGGTAGGCGTATGCACAACTGCCATTTCTCTTAACTTCCGATGATAAGCTTGATTCGTTGACAACAAACTCTACAATCGATCCATTTGTATTTTGACGTCTTGTGGAATCAGTATCCTTATCGGATTTACAGTCGGCAAGAATACCAGTTATAGTTGTACCGTTCTTCAACACAATATCAATGTACTGTCCAACTTGAGTAGTGTAATACGAGCCTACAGCAATACACCATCGTCCATCGTATGTCCAAATGCCAGACGAATCGAGTCGATATTTTGATTTCATTTCGTGCTGGTCCGTCCCTACACTCGTAATGCAATCTGCATCCATGTACGAGAAGAATCCATTTTGATCTGGAACTGATTTAGTCTCCCCAATAGGAGACCCTACAACTGGTGTATCATTTTCTTTCACACTGACAGCCGGTTCAAAGTGGTACGGTGCCATGTAAGTATCTTCTAATTCAGCAGTTTTCTTTTGCAGTTCTTTTACGATTCGGTTGGTTTCTTCTTGCTGTTTATCATACTCGTATCTAGTCCATGCTCGAAACGATCCCAGAATCACGATCATGATAACACAGATTATGAATAATTTATCTTCCTTCTTCAATCTCTTTTCTCCTTTCTAGAAAAGCTTAAAGGCTATGGAAACATAGCCTCTAGCCTTAACTTTTGTTCTCAGATCTTCGTTTTAGGAAAGATCCCCGGGAACGCCTTACTGAGTATTGCACCTCCATTACCTTCGAAAACCATAACTCCGATGCTCAAACCAGTCCAAGCTGCCAGCGTCAAGCCAGACTTGATCATTTCCAACTTTGAGTTAGTTTTGGACTGTAACAGTTCACGTTCTCTAATATCAAGCTCCCGTTCTTTGTGGCTAATCTCTTTTTCAGATAAGCGTTCTTTACTAAGGATCTCTTTCGTTTTGAGATCGTACTCCTGTTTAAGTTTATCCTCTTCTAACTTCAATTTGTAGAAATCGACCAAGTTTCCGGCAATAGCGTTTCGCTCGTCTCCGATTTTCTCATCAAAGAGTTTATTGTCCTCCTCGATAATTGTCTGTTCCAACACTTCTCTTAAGTCTGTAGTTCCTTCTTCTCTTGCCATTTTAAACTCCTTTCTAATTTACAACAAGTTCTCATTATAAGCCTTGTTTTATTTGCGTTTCTGACATACGCTGTACCTCGAATGTTACAGTATCCGATTTGTATATCTCTTGAAGCGCACCTTTACCTTTAACCTCCAGGGCACAGTAGTATCCATTATCATCTTCGTCCCTAGCGATTTTGATGATCCCAGGACAAGATATTTTCACCGTATTTCGACCGACGTGCAAACCTGCAATATACCCAATAGTTACACATATAATAGCTACTAAAACATTCATTTTGATTTCCTCCTTATTTATGAGTCTTAGGCATTGTACGTATGAAATTTTCAAAGTCAATATTGTTTATGTCTCTCTTTATGCGTTCGAACATCATATGTTTATACCAAGGATAGTAAAAGTATATAGTATGCGTATATGAATCAGTCATAGCATACAATTTTCGTATTTTATGAGATTTCATAGTTAACTCTGTCATACGTGATGTATTTTCACAGTTTGCAATATTTGCAATTGTTACACTACCTATCATTTTGAATCACCTCCATCTTTGCTTTCAAGATTTCTTCGAATGACTTCGTAGGCGAATCTTGCATATGCTTTTTTGAATTCATCCGAAGAAAAACTTTTCCCTTGTACGAATGGTTTTCCGTAAATATCGGGTTTACGGTAATATCTGTAAGGTTCTTCACATTCTTTCACCACCTTTTTAATTTTGTGGACATGACAATAGTCATACCACTTATAATAGAAGTAAATGCTTACTCGTCCTGCCTCAATGACGATTGTACATATAGGCCATCCAAATTCATCAATCATATTTTTGACGATCTCTGGTGCTTTGCCAACAGCAGCCACGCTTACACATGTTTTAAACATTATTTTCCCTCCTTCATAACCTGATATATCTGCTTGAAACCATCATCGTTGAACTCGATTGCATGGGCAATATCTTTTGCAACAGCTCTAGCGTCGACAGGTCCATTTGGTAACTTACCTCCTATTAACGGACTCTTGCCAATTGTCTTCATAACAGTATTCAGTTCAATGTATTTTGACATCTTTACAGCCTTGAAGCCAGATAAGTCAACGATACCTGTTCCAACATGAATATCAAATACAGTGTTGTCCAGGTATACCATCTTCTTATCGAGATCTTTTCCAGAGAACGGAATAATCATACTCTGATCATTGTCCCGATATAAGAATACAGCAGACAACAGGTCTCCACAGTCCGGAACTAACCGAATAGAATTGCACTCAGATGCAACCTTACTCTCATGGAACTTTCCATCCAAACCAACAAAATCCTCAACATACTTTACTACCATTTTTATTTCCTCCTTAAATTTAAAAATATAAAAAGAAGAAGCCCGTGAAGGCCCCTCCTATTTTTTGTGATGTTTTTTCCAAATGTGTTTGATAATAGCATAGATTATTAAGCCAGCTACTATAACATCTCCGAATGATAACAGTAATGAAATACCTCCTGCTAAAAGTAGTACTACTCCTACTACTATCACTCCTAATAAAATAGCTCCTAAAATCAATAATGT
>ERZ772884.927-NODE-927-length-20466-cov-4.812405_pt1 | contig 20466 bp, 36 predicted proteins | sample MGYA00580574_ERZ772884 | MGnify/ENA primary metagenome ERZ772884 (study PRJEB29015, sample SAMEA2737690) | human gut metagenome | biome: human gut; feature: human-associated habitat; material: faeces | place: China | collected 2012 ... | reverse complement strand
ACAAGCTCCTGCGCCAGCAGCGCGAACGCAGCGCCAGCCAGCGCACCGGCGCGCTCTCGCAGCGCGAGCTGTGGAAGATCCCGCTCGATGCCAAGGACGTTTTTCGCCGCAAAGCACCGCCGTCCAAGCGCGAGACGGCGTTTTACCTGCTCATCGACCGCAGCGGCAGCATGGGCGCCGGTATCGGCGACGGGACATCCAAGCTCTTTACGGCACTGGCCACGGCGGCCGTGCTCGAGGAGGCGCTCAAGGGCATCGCCTATACGAAGATCGTCGCCTTTGACGGCGGCACGAACGCCGTGGAGCACTGCGTCATCAAGGATTTCGACCAGAAGGAGATCGGCAGCCGCTGCATCGACGCCATGGAGCAGATCGCCGCCGGCAACGGCAACAAGGACGGCTATTCCATCCGCGCCGCCGCGCTGGATCTGGCCAAGCGCACCGAGCGCCGCAAGATCCTCATGGTGCTCTCCGACGGGCTGCCGTCCGGCTATTTCAGCGAGGCGGAGGCGATCGATGACGTGCGCACGGCCGTGCAAGCGGCGCGCCGCCGGGGTCTGCTCGTCATCCCGATCATTTACACCGCGCGCACGGACGAGAACGTGGATGCTTACCGCCGTATGTATGAAAAGAGCATGATCTTTGCCGATTCCGTGGGCATGCTCGGCGAGTTCGAGCGCCTGCTCATGAAGCTGGTGCGCTGAGCGGCGGCCGGGGGGTGAAATTGCTTGACAAGCCCCGTGCGGTGTGCTATGATGACTCCTCGTTAAAAGGGAGTAGTTACAAATGTATGACCAACAATCTCCCGGCATCCGCCGGTGGTCATGCGCCTATTGTGATAGGTAATGAGACTTTTAGCACATCATATTTATGATCGTGCCGAAAGTCTCATTTTTTGCGCGATCACGAAGGAGAATGCGTTATGAACCTCGATTTTACCGGCAGTACCCTCTTTCTTGTCCTGCTGCTGTTTGCGGCGGGCCTTGTGTGCATCATCAAGGGCGGCGACTTTTTTGTCGACGCCGCCACGTGGATCGCGGAGGCCTCCGGCATCCCGAAATTCATCATCGGCGCGACCGTTGTGAGCTTTGCCACGACGATGCCGGAGATGCTTGTGTCCGTCTTTTCCGCGCTGGAGGGCAATGCGGACATCGCCATCGGCAATGCCGTCGGCTCGGTGACGGCCAATACCGGCCTGATCATGTGCCTGTCGCTGATCTGCATGGAGTGCACCATGCCGCGGCGGCAGTATGCGGTCAAGGCGGTGCTGCTGCTCGCGGCGATCGCGGTTCTGTTTGGCTTCACGCGCGACGGGCAGTTGTCCATCCTTGAGAGCGTTTTGATCCTTGTCATTTTTGTGTGCTTCATTGCCGAGAGCCTTGTCGCTGCACGGCGTGAGCAGTCGCTTGAGGCCCCGGAGCAGGATGCCCGCCCCAAAACGGACGGCCGGACGGTCGCGCTCAATATCGGCAAGTTTGTGTTTGGCGCTGCGGCCATTGTGCTTGGTGCGCAGCTGCTGATCGACAACGGCACCGCGCTCGCACAGATGCTCGGCGTGCCGGATGCCATCATCGGCGCGACCATGATCGCCATCGGCACGTCGCTGCCGGAGCTTGTTACGACCATCACGGCCATCCGCAAAAAGCAGTCGTCCCTGTCGGTGGGCAACATCATCGGCGCGAACATCATGGATCTCACGCTTATCATGCCGCTGTGCGCGCTCATCCTCGGCAAGCCGCTGCCGGTCGAGCGGCAGGGCATGCTGCTGGATATTCCGGCGTGTCTTGTCGTGTGCGCAGGTGCGCTCATCCCGGCGCTGGTGCAGGGCAGGTTCAAGCGCTGGGTCGGCTTTTTCATCGGCGGACTGTACATCGTTTATCTCGTCATCATGTTCACGTGCTTCGGCGCGTAAAAACCGGCGCCGGCCTCTTTTTGGAGACCGGCGCTTTTTGCTGTGATATTTGCTGCAGACAGAAAAAACCCCGGAAGCCGAAGCTTCCGGGGCGTGGTGCGCGAGGCGGGACTTGAACCCGCGAAAAAACGGCCAAAAACATTGAAAATACAGCGTTTTTTCTGATGTGTCGTAAAATCTGTCGTAAATCATCAATTAAAGAATGCTTTCATGCGGTTTATATCACGCTTCTCATCGGCGGCTGCAAGCTTGACGTAAATGTCGTGTACGGTTTTATAATCCGACCATCCACCAACCTTCATTGTCTGCTGTTCTGACCATCCAAGATGATATGCAAGTGATGCAAAGCTTCTCCGCAGACCATGCACGCCAACAAGCGGCAAATCGTTTTGTGCGCAGATTCTGTTTATCTGGGCGCACAAAGTGTTTGGATTGGTGCGAATATACTGTGAACCGGATGGTGTTGTATTCTCCGCGATCAACTCGGCAAGGCGCGGTATCATGATTTCAATTTCCCTGCGCGATGTCGTATTTTTGTTTTCAGCCTTTTGCACAAGGCGATTGTCTTTATTAAAGACGGCGCTGCCATGAACTAATATCTTCCCGCCATTGATCTTGTCTGGCGTCAGCGCAAGCACTTCGGACCGCCGTAGGCTGTGTAGCGCAAACAGCGCACCAAGCTCACACGGTGCTCCGCGCACAGCTGTTAGGAACAGCTTTATTTGATCGTAATCCAGCCATGGCAGTTCATCATGAACTACTTGCGGCAGCGTTGTAACATCAAAATCGACCTTATTACGCTTCAGAACGGATTTGACCAACCGCCATTCGTTCCGAACGGTCTTTGCTGAAACCCTACCAGCTTCGCGGTTGACCGCTGACTGCCAGTTGCTTACGGAATAAATGTCTGTATCCATTACATCTGCAAAGGCGTTTCGCTGGATCGTGTAATAGCCGCGCACGGTGGAAGGGGAAAGCGCGTTATCGCGATCTGCAATATAACTGTCTATCGCTTGCCGAAGAGTAAGCGGTGGGCGCTTTTTTTCTGCGTCAATGAATCCGGCGCGGATCGCCAGCGCCTTTGCCTTAGCTTCTGCTTCGGTGTCCTCGATGACGGTCACACCTTCGCGGCGCAGATCAACATACCACTTGTTCCCACGCTTTCGCGGCGTGGGTATTTTTATTTCATCTTTCTTTTTGCGTTCTCGGATTAGCCTTTCGCCGCAATATCCGCAAAACACAAAATGCAAGTCGTCCGGAATTTCACGCTTGCAGCTACGGCATATCATGCTTTTTCTCCTTTGCTTCCATAATTTTTAACAATTATCACAGCATAAAATGCACAAAAATGACAAAAATAATAACCGGTGTTCTGATACCAGAATTTTTCCGCAAAGCAGCGCATTTAAGTGATAACATTACATTATGGATGGAATATGGGTGAAATAATTTGTAAAGTAAAATATTACAGGACGTTTGAAGGACTAAGTCAGCGTGAACTTGCATCGTTGTCCGGCACGGCTGCAAGCACGATCTGCGAAATTGAAAGCGGTAAGCGCATACCGAATGTGCTGCTTGCTGTCAGGATTGCGCGTGTATTGGGAAAGCAAGTGGATGAATTATGGGAAGATATAGGGTATTAAAGGGGATGCGGGATGACATATTCAACATTTTTGAAAAATGCGATAATTGAAACTGTTGTAAATACAACGGATGAAAAACTTCTTCAATATATCTACACCATGTTAATGTCTGCTACTCCTGCGGAAACGCTTCAAGCAGATTCTTAACTGCTTCAAGCTGCTGGGGCTTCAGATTGCTGATTCTCATAATCAGTTGTCTGAAGTCCTTTTCTTTTTTTATACGCTCCACAAGGTCAAATAATTGGTCGTTTTCTTTTTGTGCAACAGGTCTTTCCATAGGAATATCATATCCAGCGAGCCACATTTCAGCAACATCAAGCGCTTTTCCCATTTTGTAAAGCGCTTCCTGCTTCGGCTCGTATTTTCCCGAAACATAACAGTTGATTGATTGCTTACTTATTCCGGACAATTCTGCAAGTTCTACTTGCTTCATTTCCCTTAAAGCCAATGCCTCCTTCAGTCTGTCCGAAGATTCTGCAATTTTTCCGAAGTCCTTAATTATAATCACTCCCTTGCTGATTGATATAAGAGGATAATAACACTGCGATAAACAGAAATCAATATTTATTGAATTTGAAATTAAAAAAAGTAAAGAAAACTTGAAAAACTGTATTGACAAGTAAAAATAGATGTCGTATATTATAGCTATGAAGTCAAGAAATCTTGACCGTTGCGTGAAAGACTGAACACATCCAATAGGCAGAAAAGGAGAATAAAAATGAAAAAGAATCAGATGTCTTATAGCGAATTAGTAAACCATGTAGAACAACGCCCCGTGCGCATGACCAAGTGGGATGTGGTGTGCTGGCTGATCGGGTATCAGGAAGTCGTTACTGCAGATGACTTTGAAAACATCTGCCGCTTGTATACGGATAACTTCGTGGACTGAAAGCCGCAGGGCGGCGGCTAAACCGCCCAGAAAGGAGAACGCACAATGACTATTTGGAGAAAAGATGATGAAACCGGCTTGACCTGCGGGATCAACGATGACGGTGATTTGTTCCTTGGGAATGACTATTCCGGCTACAATCTGCCGGACACGCCTGAAAATCGTGAATACATTCTGAATGCCTTTGACCGTTGGTAATTTGAAAGGAGATTGACATGAAACTGGTACACGACAATGGTTGGAAGGCTATCCACTTCCAGAATCGAACTATCCTGAGAAGCGACCGAAACCTTTACCCGGAATCGACTTGGTGGGCGTTGGTGTCCACTGTGGAAGTAAAGCCGATGGACGAACCGGGTCACTACAAAGCCATTTGAAAGGAGAACGACAATGCTGAACCACGAGAAAGAGAAAATCGAACAGGCGGTCAAAACCGTCAATCTGACTGTCAACCGTGTGCTGATTGCCGATCTTTATGAGGGCTACGAACTGCGGAAGCTGAAAGAAGCCTTGACGCTCCTGCTTGAAGAAGCAGACAAAAAGTAAGTCTGTGTGGACGAGGTGGGTACAATGATGGGTAACTATAACAACATTTTCAGGCCGAATCCGGCGAAAGCCTTGAAGCCTTGCCCGTTTTGCGGATGCACCGACATCGTATACGAGCGGTACAGCCATCCGTCCGGCTGGCGCTGGCGCGTGTGGTGCGTTGATTGCATGGCGGGCATTGACCCCGGCTACGCACAAGATCAGTCAACGGTGCAAAGAATGTGGAACAGCAGAGCATAAGCCGAAACGGTCTAACAACCGGCTGCCGGGAATGACCGCCCGGCACTGATGATGGCAGGTCAATATATAGGAAAGGACTGATATGAATGAGCTATAACAAGTTGCGCGGGAAAATTCGCGAGGTTTTCGGCACTCAGGAAGCATTTGCTGAAGCAATGGGGATGAGCACAGTATCACTTTCGCACAGGCTGAACGGGAAGCTCGAATGGAAAACGTCTGAAATCTTCAAGGCGTGTGAAGTTCTTGGCATTCCACTTGTTGATAACGCGGAATATTTTTTTACCAAAAAAGTCAAGAATTCTTGACTTTAGAAGGAGGCCATAATACAAATGTCGAGGAAAATCACACCTGACGAACTTGTCGATGCCGAAATTGCGCGCTTGCGGAATACGGAAGCCGTGAAGATCGCGCAGAAGGAACAGCGGCTGCTTTATCGGAAGCGGAAGTATCTCGCTGATCTCCGGTGGTTGGAAAAGCGCGGGAAGAAACTGATGGCCGATGGCTGGACGCTGGACACGCTGGAATTGTTGTTTAAGGATATCCCGGAAGAAGGTGATTGAAATGCCAAAAACGCGGCTCGGCAGAAAACCGCGTGACCCGATAAAGGAGCTGGTTTTCGGGCGAAAGATGGCGATTGGCATGACGAATGCTGATCTGGCATTAAAAACGCATATGTCAAGGAAGCAGATCGAATATGTGTTCAAGAAGCCGTCGTGCGACTGGACAATTGCAACGGCACTGAAACTGACGGCCGCGCTGGATATACCGATCGAAGAGCTTCGCGCCGCGATCCGGTGACGAAGAAAGGAGAAATGCAATGGAAAGGGCTGGAAATCCCGAAAGAATCAGCGGCGAGAATGTCATGGCGAAAGCGGTGTGTGAACGATGAACAAGCACCTTCCACATGATCTGAAGCAAATGCAAAGCCTTCCGCTTGAAGCAAAAATAAGAATGACGAAAGAGCGCATCGAAGCATGGTATGAATCGTGGTGGCGATATGAGATTTATGACAAGGCAACCGGCAAAACGCGCTTTGTAACATTCGACAATCGCGATTATTCAGCGACGCCACCGATGAAGGAAACCGAATTTATTGAATCGGCAATTCCGGGCGCTGTTTATGTCAGCTTCAGCGGCGGTAAGGATTCCACGGTGTTAAAGCACATTGTTGATTCCATGTATTCAGATGTTCCGGCTGTTTTCGTTAACACAGGCCTTGAATACCCAGAAATTCAACATTTCGTCAGAGAGGTCAAAGCCGAAAAATATGGCTGCTTCAATCCTGATGTCGAAATTATCCGGCCTGAAATGCGGTTTGATGAAGTTATCAAAAAGTATGGCTATCCGGTTGCTTCAAAGCGCGTTGCCGGATATGTGGAAACAGCAAAACGGAATCCAGATAGCAAAAGGGCGAAATGGATTCGTGGTGAAGAATGGACAAAGTTTGTTACCGGTGGCAAGTGGGCTTTTTTGATAGATGCACCTTTTATGGTGTCTGCCAAATGCTGCGCCGTAATGAAACACAAACCGATCAACCAATATGGAAAGTTGACCGGAAGAAAAGCAATCATTGGCACGATGGCAACCGAAAGCCCTAACCGTGAACAGGCGTGGCTTGTTAATGGGTGTAATGCCTTTGAAGCAAAAACGCCGACATCGCAGCCACTTTCTTTCTGGACTGAACAAGACATTCTTCATTACATCAAGAAATTCAATGTTCCATATTGCCCGGCATACGGCGAAATTAAGGTTGATGACAATCCAGAATTTGAAGGGCAAATGAATTGGATTGATTATTTAGAATGCTACGAACCGCAAGACCACCTTGTTACCACAGGGTGTAACCGCACGGGTTGTATGTTCTGTATGTTTGGGTGTCACCTTGAAAAAGAACCGAACCGATTTCAACGCCTGAAGCAGACGCACCCAAGGCAGTATGAATACTGCATTTGTGGTGGTGAAATGGTTAATGGGAAATGGCAACCGAACAAGAAAGGGCTTGGCCTTGGTCATGTCCTTGACTACATAGGCGTGAAATACGATTAAAGCAAAGGGATGACTGCTGCAATTTGAAAAGGAGTGATGACATCCTTGATAGAAATGAAAGCCTTGTCCAGCCGGGAAGAATGGCTTGAAGTCCGTTCGCACTATATCGGCGGTTCTGACGCTTCAGCCGTTATCGGCCTGAACCCATACAAAACGAACTTGGAGCTGTGGCAGGAAAAGAATGGTCTTGTTCAGCCGGAAGATATCAGCGGCAAGCCCTATGTCCAGTATGGCACACAAGCTGAAATGCACTTGCGAGGGCTGTTCCGCTTGGATTTCCCCGAATATCAGGTTGAATACATAGAAAACAACTTGTGGCTGAATGACAAATATCCTTTCGCCCATGCTTCCCTTGATGGCTGGCTGACAGATCAGGACGGCAGAAAAGGCATCCTTGAAATCAAGACCACGAACATCCTTCAGAGTATGCAGAAGGAAAAATGGAATCACCGGATTCCGGACAATTACTACATTCAGGTTTTGCATTACCTGATGGTAACGGAATTTGAATTTGCTGTCTTGAAAGCACAGCTAAAGTTCGACTTTGGCGGTGAAATCTTGCTGCACACAAAGCATTACAAGATCGAGCGGTCGGAAGTGCAGGAAGATATTGATTATCTTGCGCGGAAAGAAGCGGAATTTTGGAAATGCGTTAAAAGCAACAAAAAACCGGCATTGCTTCTGCCGGAAATCTAAAAAGGAGCTAGGAAAAATGGAACTTAAAATCAACGAAGTGGCGCTCCCTGCGCCGATTACCTTCAACTATGAAGAGCTTCGGGCAGAGCTGCTTTCAAAGGTGTCTGTCTATGAAACTATGGTCTACACGGAAGATCAGGTGAAGGAAGCAAAGGCAGACAGGGCGGCACTGAATCGGCTGAAGAAAGCTTTGAACGATGAACGCATCCGGCAGGAAAAAGATTATATGCAGCCGTTCAACACCTTCAAGGCACAGGTTGGCGAGCTTGTCAAGATCATCGACAAATCGGTATCTGTCGTGGACAAGCAGGTCAAAGAATTCGAGGAACAGCAGAAAGCCGAAAAGCTGAAAGCCATTGAAGAATACTGGCATTCCGTTCTTGCGGACAACAAGGTTCTGGAAGCTGTTTCTTTCAGACAGATTCTTGATGACAAGTGGCTGAACGCTTCTGTTTCTATGAAGTCTATTCAGGGAGCAATTGACGGCAAACTTGAACAGATGGTGAAAGACCTTGCTGTAATCGCCGATTTGCCGTCCTACTCCTTTGAAGCGCGGGAGTGCTACATGGACACCCTTGACCTTGCAAAAGCCGTCAGCGAAGCCCACAGGCTTCAGGAACAGGCCGAGAAAAGGGCTGCATGGGAAGCGGAGCAGCAGGAACGCAAGGAAGAAGCTGCCGCTGCGCAGATCAAGCCCACACAGGTCACGACAAACATCAATGACCCGGATGATATTGAAAATTGTCCCGCCCGTCAGTGGATTGGTTTTCAGGCACTTCTTTCCGCAGACGAAGCAAGGGCGCTTGGCGCATGGCTCAGGGGCAACGGTATCAAGTACAAAGCTATTTAAGAAAGGAGAATAAACGCAATGGCAGTCAACAATTCACTTCAGAAGTCACAGAAAAGGCTTGGCATCGGCTCATATCTCACCGGGGATGCAGTCAAGCAGCGTATCAATCAGGTCATTGGCGGCAAGGACGGACAGCGCTTCATTTCCGCTGTTGTGTCTGCGGTTCAGACGAACCCCGGACTTCAGGAGTGCACAAATCAGAGCATCCTTTCCGCTGCGCTGCTGGGCGAAAGCCTGAAGCTTTCCCCTTCCCCGCAGCTTGGGCAGTATTACATGGTTCCGTTCAACGACAGGGAGCGCGGCAAAGTGGCGCAGTTCCAGCTTGGCTATAAGGGCTATATTCAGCTTGCTATCCGATCTGGCCAGTACAAGAAGCTGAATGTCCTTGCTATCAAGGACGGCGAACTTATCAAATTTGATCCACTGAACGAGGAAATCGAAGTCAGGCTGATTGAGGACGAAGAAGCAAGGGAAGCGGCTGAAACAATCGGCTACTATGCCATGTTTGAGTATACCAACGGTTTCCGCAAAGCCATCTATTGGAGCAAGAAGAAGATGCTTGCCCACGCTGATAAGTACAGTCAGGCGTTTTCGGCCAACGGCGGCACAGTCAAGACAAGATACGGTGAAAAAACAAAGGTTTCATATTCTGACTATGTTGCCGGTAACTTTGACCCGAAAGACGCATGGATGTATTCATCGTTCTGGTACAAAGACTTTGACTGCATGGCATACAAAACGATGCTGCGCCAGCTTATCAGTAAGTGGGGCATCATGTCTATCGACATGGCTTCTGCCATTGATGCTGATATGGCGGTTATCAACGATGACGGCACGAAGGACTATGTTGACAATGACCCGGATGTTATCGACATGGAACCGGTGTCTGAACCTGTGCAGGAAGCACCGGCAGAAGATATTCAGTCTGCTTTGTTCGGGGGTGATGGTCAATGAATAAAGTCATACTAATCGGACGCTTGGTTGCTGACCCCGAAATCAGATATACGCAGTCCGGCAAGGCAGTCGCTTCCTATCGCTTGGCTGTTGATCGACCGTTCAAGCAGGATGGTCAGCAGGAAGCAGATTTCATCAATTGCGTTGCTTGGGGAAAGACCGGAGAGTTCGCCGGGAACTATCTTCACAAAGGCACCAAAATTGCCATTGAGGGCAGAATTCAGACCGGTAGCTATGAAAAAGACGGTGTGAAACACTACACAACGGACGTCGTTGTTGACCGCCATGAATTCTGTGAAAGCAGATCAAGCGGACAGGCTGCGACGGCAAACAGCAACGCAGGTCAGGCGTTCACAGACATGGACGATGACGGCGAATTGCCGTTCTAAGGGGTGGGCTCTTTGGGCAAATATCTGTGCGAAAAAATCAGAATCCCTTATCCAAAGACAAAGGCCGGTCAAAAGCAGTGGTCGAAAGAATACGGCATGAACGCTTATTACGCCGGGAAGCACTGGTCAAAAAGAAAGCGCGACGCTGAATTCTGGCACATGATGGTTCGTTCATGCATGAACAGTCAGGCCGTCCGGCGCGCACCATTCAAGCGGCCTGTTGTCATTACCTTTCATTGGAACGACCGGCTTGACATCGACAATCACGCAATCATGGGAAAGATGATTGTGGACGCAATGAAAGGACGTGTGATTGAAGATGACAGCCGCCGTTGGGTAAAAGGCGTTTGCCACTACTTCCACGATGGGGATTACATCAACGTAGAAATCCGGGAAATTTCATAGTTTGAAAGGAAAGCAGAAATGACAATCAATGAATATCAGAAGCTTGCCATGCGGACAAGCAATAAAGACCTGTCTCCAGATTATAGGTTGCTTAATGGAGCATTGGGGCTTGCCGGTGAATCCGGCGAAATCGCAGACCTTGTGAAAAAGAACTTCATGCAAGGCCACGTTTTGAATTTGGAGCACGTTGCAAAGGAATTGGGTGATGTGTGCTGGTACATCGCCGAGACTGCAACAGCTATCGGCATTGATCTGGAAACCGTCATGCAGATGAACGTTGAAAAGCTGCGGAAGCGTTACCCTTGGGGATTCGATTCCGACCGTTCGCAGCACCGGGAAGTAGGTGATATCTGATGCTGAAAATCGAAAATGTTTCCACCAGCGGATGGAAAGCGGCAATTCGCGGGATGCGAAATCCTAAAAATTCATGGGCGCAAATTGACAGCGCGGTCGTTAATGGAAATTGTTTCGTCGTTGGCAATAACGACTACGATTTGATGTACAAGCTTGCGTCTGCCGGAACCGATCACGGAAAGTTCATGCGGATGATTCACGTGCAGTGTGACGTTACCGCACCACTCTATTGGTGGAAAGAAGCAGATCAGTACAAGGTCGGGACAGTTACAGATTCGTGCAGCACGATGCACAAGATTCACGCGAAGGAATTCACGCTGGACGATTTCAGCCATGAACACCTGAACGATGAATCGACAGAGTATCTTTCGGAGCTTGTTGATCTGTTGAATCGCTATCGCGAACTGTTCTTGAAAGATAAAAATAAAAGCTGGTGGTGGCAGATGATTCAGCTTCTTCCGTCCAGCTACAACCAGCTTCGGACGTGGGACTTGAACTATGCCGTGCTGCAAAATATCTACCACGCCCGGCGCAACCACAAGCTTGATGAATGGCACACGTTCTGCGATTGGATTGAATCGCTTCCGTATTCTGATCTTATCACAGGAATTACAGGAAAGGCGGTGCTGTGATGGAATGCGAACTGTGTAAGTATGATGCGCTTGCGTCCAGTGATTATCCTTGTCGCGAATGCAAAAACACAGCGCTAACCGATTCGGAAGAATACAACGCGCGACCGGATATGTTTGAACCGGCAACCAACCCAGAGCTGGAAGCCGAAAACGATGTTATCAATCATCCCAAACACTACGAAACAGGGAAATTTGAATGTATTGATGTCATGACTGAAGCGATTGGCCTTGAAGATACAAAGGGATTCTGTCTGTGCAACGCTTTCAAATACATATACCGTTGCTGCAAGAAAAACAAAACACCTGTAGAGGATGTTAAAAAGGCCATTTGGTATCTGAACAAATTCCTTGAATTGGAGGGCAAACCAAATGACACAGTGTGAGCTTATCCAGCGACACCTTGAAGATTACGGCAGCATCACAAGCCTTGAAGCGATGCAGGAATATGGGATCATGCGCCTTGCATCCCGTATCAGCGACATGAAAAAGCTGGGCTTTACAATCAGAAAAGAAATGGTCAGCGGCAAAAATCGCTATGGCGAACCTACCAGCTACGCACAGTATTCAATTGTTGCAGCAGGTGATGCAGATGGCTGATGTTAAGTGGATTAAGATCACCACGGATATTTTCGACGATGAAAAAATCCTGCTGATTGAAAGCCTGCCAGAAGCGGATTCCATAATCGTGATCTGGTTCAAGCTGCTTTGCCTTGCCGGGAAAATGAATAATAGCGGCGTGTTCATGATGAATGACAAAATTCCATACACGGATAAAATGCTTGCTACTATCTTTCGGCGAAAGGAAAGCACGGTGCAGCTTGCGCTTCAGACCTTCGAAAACTTCGGTATGGTTGAAATTATTGACGGTGTAATTACTATCCCCAATTGGGGCAAGCACCAAAACCTTGACCAGCTCGAGAAGAAAAGGGTAAGCCAGCGAGAATATATGCGGCAATACCGGGAAAGGCAAAAGCTTCTTTCTTGTAATGCTAACGGTAAGGCTAACGGTAAGGCTAATGTTAGCCGCCCAGAAGAAGATGTAGAAGAAGATAAGAAAGAGAATAAGAGTGTAAGAGAAACCACACACACACTTTTCGTGCGGCTTCTTCCCGAGTATCTTCTTTCTGATTCGCTTCAGGACAAAATGGGCGAATGGGTCAAATATAAGACCGAGCGCAAAGAGCCTTACAAAGAACAGGGCATGAAATCCCTTTTGCGGCAGGTTGAAAACAAGGCCATTCAATACGGCGATGATGCTGTTTGCAGCCTGATTGATGAATGCATGGCAAACAACTGGAAAGGCATTATTTTTGACCGGCTTCAGCAGAGCCAGAGGAAACCGGCCTCCGGTGGCTATCACCGGCAAACAAAAGCCGAAGAACTGAACGACTTTTACACTATGGCAGAGAATTGGAGTGAAACATAATGGACAAAAAAGAATTTGCCCTGTTCGCGTCTGCCTTGCGTACCTATTACAGCAAAGAAAATCTTTTGCCCAACAGTCAAGCAATGGAATTGTGGTTTCGGCAGCTTATGGATATCCCCTATCCTGTTGCCGAAGCTACGCTGAATAAATGGGTGGCCACAAATAAATGGTCACCTTCCATTGCCGAGATCAGAGAGCTTGCCGCAGAAATCCAAAACGGCAAGCTCCCGGACTGGGGCGAAGCGTGGGAAGAAACCTGTAAAGCAATCAGCAGATACGGCTATTACAGGCCGAAAGAAGCGCTTGCGTCACTTGGCCCGTTGACACGGAAAACGGTTGAACGCCTTGGCTTTACAAATTTGTGCCTGTCGGAGAATCCAACAGCAGACCGGGCAAATTTCCGGCAGTGTTATGAAATCGTGGCAAAGCGTGAACAGGAAGCGCAGGTGCTTTCGCTGCCGCTTCAGCAGATCATCCAGCAGCTATCTGACGGCATGGCACCAAATAGCGTACAGTCGCTTTTGACGGACAAAGAAAGGAACTAATATGAAAATTTTTGGCGATGCAGAAACCAAGAAAAAATTCGATAAGGGCGCAGCGTTCATCGTTTACAACATTATTTGTGGGGCGCTTTTATTTGCCGCTGGCTGGATTTTGAGCTTCATCCTGTGGCTGGTGTTCAAATTGTTTGGCGTGGCGTAATGGGGGTGTGAATATGGACGTGGCAGAATTTTTTAGCGAATTAAGACGGATGTGTAAATCGTCCAGCGATTGCGCAAAGTGCCAGTATCACGGCGACAGATGTGATAACGCCATTGAGCTTCTTGAAAAAACTGTTGCGGCGGTGGAGCAGTGGTCAAAGGAGCATCCGCGCAAGACGCGGCAGGATGTGTTTCTGGAGCAGTGGCCTAACTGCATGATGGGCGATGACGACGTTGTCGGAATGTGTCCAAGAAGTGTTGACAAGATGTACGTCTGCAATGGACTGCACTTTGCTGGATGCTCTGATTGCCGCCGCAATTTTTGGATGCAGGAGGTGGAATGATGGGTTGCGATACTTGTGTGTTTTACCCGCCAAGCGCTTGTGATGGTAAACCATGCTGTATGTGTGACACTGATGATGTGCTGTTTAACTGCTATCAACCAGCTTTTGAAGATGGGGGGGGTGATGAAGCGTGAAAGCGTGGCTTGTCAGAGAAAAGGACGAATTTTGTGCAACCGTTGTTTTTGCCGAAACGCGAGGAAAAGCAAAGGCTTTGGCGTTGTATACTGAAGCTTGTGAAGATGCAGATTTTATCCACATCGAAGTTCACAGGTTAAAAGAAGCGGATAAATACTACCAGCCCGGTAAAACGGAACTTTGCTGGTTTAATGCCGAAGATCGAATCGCAATGGTTAAAGATTGTGGATTTACTTGCGATCCTGATGCACATTGCGCGGAAGAATGCGCTAATTGCCCTGCAAAAGAATTTTGCGATGATTTTATTGGAGGCGATGAAGGATGAGTAAGGCTGTCATGCTGAGCATCCGTCCAAAGTGGTGCGAAAAGATTGCCAGCGGCGAAAAGACGATTGAGGTGCGCAAGACCCGGCCGAAGATGAACACGCCGTTTAAGTGCTATATCTACTGCTCGCAAAGTGGCGATGCGCGTAGACTTGTCGGGGAGCGCGGTAAGGTCATCGGCGAGTTTACCTGTGAGCGAATTTACGAAATTCGTAAGCGTGGAATACCTGAAAATTTTGATTATTGTTACCTCTCACTCAACGAATGGGGTAATGACGATATTGAAACCGAAATCAGAGCCATATCCGCGTCGTGTGTTTCAAAAGAAAAACTCAACGCTTATGGGGATAAAGCACCGCTTCTCTATGGCTGGCACATTTCCGACCTGCGCATCTACGACGAGGCGCGCGAACTGAGCGAGTTTACCGGATTACGCAATACGAGATTCGGCGCAGCGCCATATGACATCAAGCGCCCGCCTCAAAGCTGGTGTTACGTGGAGGCGATGCAGGATGGCTGAATTAAAACCTTGCCCCTTTTGTGGCGGTAAAGTTAGCCTTGTTCTGTGCGATGATGAATGGAATCTGCATGACGAGGCATATAGAGAACGTCCCTATAGTGGGCTTGGCTTTATGCTTCACCACGCTTACGAGGAAAATCCGGGATGCCCGATTGCAAGCTATGAGTGCGATGGCGGGATTTTGGGCGGTGTGTATATTTACGACACGGAAGAACGAGCTGCTGAAGCATGGAATAGGAGGGTCGGAAATGGCTGAATACATCGAACGGGAAGCGCTGGATAAAGCACTGACAGCCGCCGCGATAAATGACGAGAACAAAAACTGCAACACGTGGTCAAACGCAATCGGCGTTTTGTATAATCTCCCTGCCGCCGACGTTGCGCCGGTGGTGCATGGGCGGTGGCGTGCGCTCAGGAAATACGATGGCCGCAGGACATACCGTTGCAGCGTTTGCGGCCGGACGATACGGTTGTCACTGGCAATAGACATAAACGAGTACGCGCCGTACTGCAACTGCGGCGCGAGGATGGACGGTGACGACGATGCGCTTGATTGACGCTGATGCATTAGAACTTAGATACGAGTTCGGATATGACCATTATGGGATTCTGTGTGTTCCGCTCCGAGACGTAAACGAATCAATCAAAAAGGCAAAAACTGTAGACGCTGTGCCTGTTGTACGTTGTAGGGATTGCAAGCATTACCGGACATACATGGGGCACGATATGTGCGCCAAAAATGTGAAATTGCTTGGCAGGCGCGAAGTTGGGCTGTGCGCAACCGGAAAAGACGATTTCTGTAACTACGGAGAAAGGAAAAACGATGAGTGATAAAATCCCATATGCGAGGATGCTGGAAGATGGAATCAAAAAGTTGACAGAAGGCAAAGCGCAGAACGCGGTTTTGTGCGGACTGCTGGAAGATGGCACAACGTGTGTCGCCTATGCGAATGCGTCACCTGAAGATCTGGCGAACATTGCGTGTCATCTGCTGTCCGAAGCATTTATGCGAACGGTTATTGTCAACATCGACATGGTGAAAGATGCCCTTGACGAATACGAAGATGAAGAAGGTGAAACGGAATGACAAGGGGCGAATATATGCGCATGGCGCGAAACAGTGCGAAGCTGTCAGCAGCACAGCTTTCAGTGATGTCCGGGGTTCCAGTGTGCACTATTAGATCGCTTGAATGTAAAGTAAGCCGCTCTGGGCGGATTGACACGCTGGAATTGCTTGCGGATGCGCTTGGAATCAGCATTGACGAATATGTCGGGCACAAGGTCATGGTGAAAAATCATGCCTAAAAACAAAGGAATTTACCGCCTGTTCCGCACCAAAGCGGAATATGATTGGCACAACGAAAACATACGGCACGTCACAAGGGTTCTAACGCTTGACTATGTAACTGTTGCGCTTGGCAGAATGGGCTTCCGTGAAAGCAAATTCGCAGAGTTTGAAAGGGTATTTTCGGAAGTCTATCAAGAATACATGGAAAGCTTTGCGGATGACCTGAAAGATGACAATGAAATGGTTTATAGCCGTGCCGTGCTTGATAGGGAGCTGAAGCAGTACACCGGGAAGCTTTTTGCACCTGCTGAAGAACGATACCGATAGAAAGAAGGTGGTAGTTTGCTGGATTCACCAAAGAAATATCTTCAACAGATCAGGCTTTATGATTCGCATATCAACACGAAGCTGGAAGATTTGCATCAACTGAAAGAAATGGTAACAAAAATCACGCCAACATTGAAGGATGATGTTGTTTCTGGCGGGGGCAATCAGGACAAGCTTGGTGATGCGATTGCAAAGATCGTTGACCTTGAAGCGGAGATTGACCGGGATATTGATCGATATGTTGCAGCGAAGCAGGAAATCAGCGCCACGTTGGATAAGCTGACTGACCCTGACCAATTACAGGTATTGCATATGCGCTACGTGCAAAACAAGACGTGGGAACAGATAGCTTGTGACATGGGCTTTTCATATCGCTGGGTTTGCACCATTCACGGTAGGGCATTGCAGCAGATCGAAAAAATCTTGAAAAACACACAATAGTACATAGAAGTACATAATCATAGTGTGATATTATTATACTGCAATAGTAAACAAGATATTCTTCTTAGCCTGACAGGTTCATTCTTCTTTCCTGTCAGGCTTTTTTAATTTCAAAAATGGCTGTTTTTGAAATTGAAATCAAGAAAAGCTTCGTTTTAATTTCAATGTTGAAAGGCGGTGATGATTGTGGCGAAGTTGACAGCAAAACAGCAGCGTTTTTGCGACGAATATCTGATTGACCTGAATGCTACACAGGCCGCAATCAGAGCCGGATATTCAGTCAAAACAGCAAATGAACAAGGAAGCCAACTATTAGCGAAACTTAGTATTCAGGAAGTTATCGGAAAAGAAATGGCCGAAAGATCAAGAAGAACCGGAATCAATCAGGACAGGGTTGTGTTGGAACTTGCGAAGCTTGCTTTCGTGAACATAGCTGATGTGATTGACTTGGAAGACGCAACGGTTAGACAATCAGCAACAGATGATGACTTAGCTTGTATTCAGTCAATTAAAATAAAACCTTCTGAATTTGGTGAAGAAAGGGAAATCAAACTGTACGATAAAAAAGCAAGCCTTGAACTGCTGGGCAAGCACCTTGGAATGTTCAAAGATAATATGAATTTGAACGTTGCACTTCCTGTTGTTATATCTGGGGAAGATAATCTTGAAGATTAAAAACATATCGTCACAGTACGTTTTTGACTATCAAAAAAGGATTCTGTTTCCTAATGATGTTGCAAATAAAACGTCAGCCCACATTGGCATATCTCTGCCGAAGATAGTCGGTAAAGGCTACGGCACGTTTTGGCGGTTCAAAGGACGTTACAGGGTAGTCAAAGGAAGCCGCGCTTCTAAAAAATCAAAGACAACAGCGCTTTGGTTTATCGTGAACATGATGAAATATCCAGAAGCGAATACGCTGGTTGTCAGAAAGACATTCAGAACGCTGAAAGATAGCTGTTTCACAGAATTGAAGTGGGCTGTGCATCGGCTGAATGTTGATGCATGGTGGGAATTCAAAGAAAGTCCTTTGGAAGCCACATACACGCCAACAGGCCAAAAGATTTATTTTCGTGGGTTAGATGACCCGTTGAAGGTAACATCTATCACGGTTGATGTTGGTGTGCTTTGCTGGGCATGGCTTGAAGAAGCATACGAGGTTATGAAGGAAGATGATTTCAACATCCTTGATGAATCTATCCGTGGCGAAGTTCCGGACGGGCTTTTCAAGCAATGGACAATCACCTTTAACCCTTGGAACGAACATCATTTCTTGAAGAAACGTTTCTTCGATGCGCAGCCTGACCCTGATATTCTTGCAATAACCACCAACTATATGTGCAATGAATGGCTTGATTCCGCTGATATTAAAGTGTTTGAGGACATGAAAAAGCGAAATCCACGGCGCTATGCTGTTGCAGGGCTTGGCGGATGGGGCATTGTGGATGGCCTTGTATATGAGAACTGGAAAGAAGAACGATTTGACATTGACGCTGTACGAAGCAAGCCGGGTGTTGTGTCCGCTTTTGGCCTTGACTTTGGTTACACAAATGACCCATCTACGCTGTTTTGCGGCCTCTTAGATAAGGAAGCAAAGCAGCTTTTTGTGTTCGATGAAATGTATGAAAAAGGGCTGTCCAATAAAAGGATTGCAGAAACCATCAAGGAAATGGGCTATGGTAAAGAGCGAATCACAGCAGATTCGGCAGAGCCGAAGTCGATTGATGAGCTGAAAAGCCTTGGCTTGCGTGTCAAAGGAGCTGCAAAAGGCAAAGACAGCATAAAAAACGGAATCCAATGGATTCAGGATTTAGAGATCATCATTCATCCACAATGCGTGAATTTCCTGACCGAAATCAGCAATTACACATGGGACACCGATAAATTCGGAAACAAGATGAATGTGCCGATTGACGATTTCAACCATCTGATGGATGCTATGCGCTATGCGCTGGAATCCTTCATCGCGGGCAACAAATGGATTTACTGAGATAGCAGCGCAAAAGCACCAGCGGCGGCAATTTTGACCATCTGGTTGCCGTTGTAAAATACTGTGCTCCTTTGGGGCGCTTGATAGGTAAAGCGCCTATGGCGCTGCGCTGTTATCTTTTTTTGATTGAAAGGGGCGATTGCTATGCCGGTTATCAATATATCGGTGGAGAACAAAATAGCAGAAGCAGACGGAACACTTTATGTGTGTGACAACAGTGATTTTGTTGCGAAATTCGCTTTTGACGCAGAATGGGAAGCATACGAAAACAAAACGGCACGGTTCTGCTATAACAACAGCTATGTTGATGTTGTTTTTACCGGAAACGAATGCCCTGTCCCGATTATCAGTGGCACATATTTTTTCAACATTGGCGTTTATGCCGGGAATTTGCGCACCACCACTCCGGCAAGAGTACCTTGCAAGAAATCCATCCTGTGCGATACCGGCTTCCCGGCTGACCCGCCTAATGATGTATACAACCAAATTATGGAAAAGCTAAACAGCTTTGAGAGCGCTGACCCGAAAGCTATCGCAAAAGTTGTTGCTAATTATCTAGCAGAACATCCGGTTGAAGAAACTGACCCAACCGTCCCGGAATGGGCGAAGGCAGAAACCAAGCCCACATACACAGCGGATGAAGTTGGGGCTATCTCGCAGGATGATTTGAAGACTGCCACAAACAACGCACTTGCACAGGCAAAGGCGAGCGGCGCGTTCCGCGGGGACAAGGGCGACCCCGGTGCACCCGGTGCAAAGGGTGAACCCGGCGAACCCGGCAAGGACGGCGTTTCGCCTACAGTATCGACCGCTGCCACAACCGGTGGCACGAAAGTGACCATTACGGACGCAAAAGGTTCGCATGAGTTTGTGGTAAAAGACGGAGCGAATGGCGCTGACGGATCGAATGGCAAGGACGGAACGAACGGTAAAGATGGTGCAGACGGCAAACCTGGGACTGCTGGCGCTGATGGCGTGACACCGCACATCGGCGACAATGGCAACTGGTATCTTGGCGGCACGGACACCGGCAAGCCATCTCGCGGCGCACCGGGTGCTTCCGGTCACACGCCCGTTAAAGGAACCGACTATTGGACAGCAGCAGACAAGCAAGAAATAATCGACGACATTCACCTCGTCTTTTATATCGACCTTGCGGGAAAATACCCCAACTACACGTGCCAAGTGGCTATGGACGACATAAAGGCGGCTTATAATTCAGGCTATAATCTTGTCTGCCGGTGCGCGCTGGGCGCATATACAGCAACACTTCCGCTGTTTGTCCCAATGCCCGCAGCTAATACTTGGATATTTTCGGGCTCTGGAGCGCTGGCCGCAATGGGCTTCCCCGCGCAGTCGCTGACTATCGCCATCGTCAATGGCACTGTGCAGGCAAGCGATACGCGGCTGGCATC
>ERZ772884.919-NODE-919-length-20618-cov-5.517386_pt1 | contig 20618 bp, 18 predicted proteins | sample MGYA00580574_ERZ772884 | MGnify/ENA primary metagenome ERZ772884 (study PRJEB29015, sample SAMEA2737690) | human gut metagenome | biome: human gut; feature: human-associated habitat; material: faeces | place: China | collected 2012 ... | reverse complement strand
GCTTCACCTGCGGGGCCAGTCGGGCCGGTTGGGCCGATGGGTCCCGGGAAGCCCGGCGGTCCCGGAGGACCCGGAATGCCTCTCGGCCCCATTGGCCCCATCGGTCCCCTTTCTCCTCGCGGTCCGCGCGGACCCGGAGGACCGGGAGGTCCGGGAGGTCCCATCGCGTCCGGTCGGCCGTTGCCCATCACCGCATCGCACACGCGCTCCTGCCAGCGTTCGCTCGGGCGTTCCCAGTTGCCGCAGCAGTCCTGTCGATCGTTCATGTCGTTCTTCCCTTCCTTCCGATTTGCCGGAAATCTCCGGCAGTTCAATCTATGCCGAAGGCGGCTTTGCGGTGAGACCCTGCGCGGCAAAATACCGTCGGTTGTACGCCACCGCCGCCGACTGCGGACGCACGAGTGCTGCCCGTTCGTTCCAGGCACAGGCTTGCTTTGGATCTCCCAATTTGTCCCAGCAGACGCACAGGCCGAGTGCCGGCGCATAAGCACAGGCGTTCACATCAACAAAGCCGCGCGGCGCTGTGCTTGCGGCTCGAATGGCGGTTTCATACCAGAACACCGCCTGTCTTGCGCGGTTATCCGCGTATTCGAGGGCTGCAAGCGCACAGCACACGGCACTGCGCGGCACCTCCAGTGCAAATGAGCGGGTCAGTGCCCGCTTTGCCTGCTCGCGCTCTCCGAGGGCGGTCAGCGCCTGCGACAGACCAAGGCACGCATCTATTTTGTTTTCTGCCCAGCCGTCCGGCATCGCAAGGAAGACTTCAAATGCTTCAACTGCCTGTGCGTACCGTTTATGCGCCAGCAGCTCTCGCGCGTAATAATAGCTGCCGCGTGCATCCAGCTTTTCCCCCTTAGCGAGCAGGTTTTCGTAGATTTTCAGATTGCGGTCGGAGTACGCACACGGCGGCTTGCGGTGTGTCACCGCCGCGTCTCCGTACCGGATGTTCCCGCGCGGCACAATGCACTCGTGCACCGCACCCTGCCATCGAAAATGCGCAGACGTTTTAAGCAGCCGCTCACGGTAACAGAAAAACGTCGGTCTGCCCTGTTCATCAAAGCCGGTGTGGTACGGCAGCATGACGACATCGGCTGTGCCGTCCAGCTCCGCTTTGAGCGCAAGCAATTTCTGGCGGTCGGACGGCAGAAGCACATCATCCGCATCCAGCCACAGCGTATAATCCATGCGCGCCTGCGCAAACGAAAAATTGCGTGCAGCGGAGAAATCATCGCACCACGGAAACGCCTGCACAGTGCCGTATTTTTGGGCAATTTCCCGCGTTTTGTCGGTCGAGCCGGTGTCCGTGATGCAAATTTCATCCGCAATGCCGCGCACGCTGTCCAGACACCGCGCGAGCACCTTCTCCTCATTGCGTACGATCATGCAAAGGCTGACGGTCGTCATAGCATCCCTCCCAACCAGTCTATGCAAGGCGAATGAAGGTTGCTAATCTGCACGGATTTTGGTACAATAAGAAGAGTAAATCATGGAAACGGAGAGATTGTTCGATGGAGACCGAAGTAAAGCTGACCAAACTTGCAGGCTGCGCCGGCTGCGGCGCAAAAGTCGGCGCCGGAACGCTCGTACATCTGCTTGAAGGCTTTCGCACGCATACCGACCCGCGTTTGATCGTCGGCTATGACAAGAGCGATGACGCAAGCGTATATGTGCTTGACGAGAACACCGCGCTCGTGCAGACGACCGACTTCTTTCCGCCCATCGTGGACGATCCGTTCCTGTACGGACAGATTGCGGCTGCCAACGCGCTCAGCGACGTGTACGCCATGGGCGGTGAGCCCAAGCTCGCGCTCAACATCATGTGTCTGGCGCAGAGCATGGACGATCATGCGGTGCAGGAAATCCTGCGCGGCGGCTACGACAAGGCCTACGAGGCCGGCGCGATCATCACGGGCGGTCACACCATTCAGGGTGCCGAGCCGATCTACGGACTGGCGGTTTCGGGCTTCGTGCATCCGAAAAAGGTGCTCACCAACAGCGGCGCAAAGCCGGGGGACGTGCTGATTCTGACCAAGCCGCTCGGCGTTGGCGTGCTGACCACAGCAGCAAAAGCGGATTTGGTCGAAAAGTCCGTGCTTGACCGCATCTACCGCCAGATGGCTGCGCTCAACAAGGCCGCGCGTGATGTTATGGTGAAATATCCGGTGCACAGCTGCACGGATGTCACCGGTTTTTCGTTGCTCGGCCACAGCTTTGAGATGGCACAGGGCAGCGGCGTTTCCGTGCACCTTCGCGCGGACGACGTACCCTATCATGCAGAGGCATACCCGCTGGCAGAGATGGGACTGATTCCGGCAGGCGCATACCGCAACCGGCAGTATGCGGAGGCCGGCGTATGTGTCAAGGGTAAGGTTTCGCGAACCCTGCAGGATTTGTTTTACGACCCGCAGACCAGCGGCGGCCTGCTGTTTGCCCTGCCGGAGCAGGATGCGCAAGGCTGTCTGGATGAACTGCAGCAGAGCGTGCCGGAGGCGAAGATCGTCGGGTATGTTACCGAAAAACAGGCGTTTTCGATTTATTTGGAGTAAATATAAAATTGAGGATGGAGAATTGAGAATGGAAAATTAACACGGTAGTTGACCATTTTCTTTTGAAATTAAACCCAATCAAAAAACACCCCGAACCACAGGTTCGGGGTGCAGTCTGTCGAAAAAGTCGTATAATCAGCAGTTTTCAGTATTTCGCGCGGCAGCGCGCATAAAATAGCATTTGCTCTGCAAATGCTCAAAAGGGGGGAGCATGTATCACCATTTTTGAACTTCTGGAGGGAGAAAGTTTCTGTATAGGAACTTTCGGACGACTTTGGAACGGCCCACGGTCCGTTCCTGCTTGTCGGCGAAACTTTAGTTTCGCGACAGACTCACCCCGAACCACAGGTTCGGGGTGTTTTCTATTCGGAGCAGAAACTGAAATCTGACATTTCATTCTCCATCCTCCATTTTCAATTCTCCATTACTCTTTCCCGCCCTGCAGGATATAAATCCCATGCTCAATGGGTTCGAGCACGGCCTGCAGATTTTCGCACGCGCCCTTGGGACTGCCCGGCAGATTGATGATCAGGCTCGTGCCGCGAATGCCCGCTGCCGCGCGCGATAGACACGCCTTCGGCGTAATCTGCATGGACGCTGCCCGCATGGCCTCCGGGATACCCGGCGCGAGCTTTTCGCAGACCTTGATGGTCGCCTCCGGCGTTACATCGCGCGGTGCAAAGCCGGTGCCGCCGGTGGTGACGATGAGTGCGAGCTTCTCCTCGTCGGCGGCATGGATGAGCGCGGACTCGATACGCGGCTGCTCGTCCGGCAGCACCTCGACCGCACCGACCGCGTAGCCTGCCCGCTCGAGCAGATTCTTGACGGCAGGGCCGCTCAAATCCTCCCGCTCACCGCGGAACGACCGGTCGCTGACTGTAATAACTTTAGCAGTCAGTGGGCGAACACTGTTCGCCCCTACGGAATACGACATATCACACACCTCCGAAGCCGCAGTGCGGATAGGTGCAGACCTCACAGCCGAGACACAGACCGCCTTCTCCGAGCGCAACAAAATTGCGCCTGGTCAGCCGCACGCCCGCCGCAATGCGCGGCAGAACCAGATCAAAAATGGTGGCCTTGGCGTACATGACGCATCCGGGCAGACCCATCACCGGACGGCCATCCGCGTAGTAGCCCAGAAGGAACATGGCGCCCGGGAGCACCGGCGCGCCGTAGGTGACGATATCCGCGCCGCTCTGTTTGATCGCACCCGGCGTGGAATCGTCCGGGTCAACACTCATGCCGCCGGTGCACAGAATCATATCGACCGGCTTGTTTTTCATCTGCTCGATGGCCGCCGCAACGTTCTCTATGCCGTCCTCGACCAGAACGTGCTCGGTCATTCTGATGCCGAGTGCAGCCAGCTTTCGTTCTACAACCGGCGTGAAGCTGTCCGGAATACGACCCTTTGCGACCTCGCTGCCGGTAGTGACAACGGCTGCTGTTTTCAGCGTGAACGGGCGGACTTCCAGAATCGGCGTGCCGCCTGCCGCCTGCTCAGCCTGCCGCAGCTTCTCCTCCTCGATTATAAGCGGAATCACGCGCGTGCCGCACAGCTTATCACCCGGATGAACGATGCCGTTACCGCGTCTGGTGGCGATCATGATTTCGTCAATGCTGTTGACCGCGTTCAGCCGCTCGGTATCCACCAGAAATACGCCATCAATGTCCGCAGAAAGCTCGATTTTGCCCTCTTTTGTGTCGCTTTTACGCATGTTGGCATTCTGACAGAGCGCACACAGCCGCTCTGCCGCGTCATTCTCGTGCAGAAAACCCGGCTGCAGCTCCCAGACGTAAAGCTGCTCCTTACCCATCGAAAGCAGCACCGGAATGTCCTCTGCGGTGACGATGTGGCCCTTGCGGAAGCGCGGCCCCTTGCTCACGCCCGGGATGATCTGCGTCATGTCGTGGCACAGAACATGACCGACCGCGTCCTCGGTTTTGATACATTTCATGGCTTTTCCTCCTCGATCTCGTCACCGGCGGTGATCGTGCCGCCCGTCAGCACAATGGCAAAGATACCGTCGGTCGGCATGACGCATTTGCCCGTCAGACGGCGGATTTCGCAGTCATTATGGCATTCCTTGCCGATTTGCGTCACCTGCAGACGCGTTTTTCCCACGCGGAGCACCGTACCGACCGGTAAATGCTTGAGGTCAATCCCTTCGGTGAGGATGTTCTCTGCAAAGTCGCCCGCACGGAGCGTCAGACCGGTTCGGCGCATTTCGTCCACGCTCTCCTGCGCCAAAAGGCTGATCTGGCGGTGCCAGTTGCCCGCGTGCGCGTCACCGACGATGCCGTGGTTTTCTTTCACTGTGATACGCTCCACCGGGTGCTTTTTTGTTCCTTTATGTTCACTAATACAAACTGCTTTTACTTTTGCCATATTATCCTTTCTTATCTGTTGCAATAATTGAGAATTGAAAATGGATAATTAAGAATTAAGGTATCGCGCAAAGCGCGATTATTTAATAGCGGCACTATGTGCCGAACCTTCATTTTCCATTCTCAATTCTCCATTCTCAAATTATTTATCCTCCGATCTGGCTCATACCCCTCCGGCTTTCACTCGGCTGCCCGGATTGCATATGGTGGCTGATCGGTTTCCCGAACATACCCTCGCGCAGTGCGCGCTCAAGGTTTTCACCGTGCAGACCGCGCAGCGGAATCTCCTGCGCCGAGTGCAGGCACGGTTTCAGCCTGCCGTCTGCGGTAACGCGAATGCGGTCGCAGTCGGCGCAGAAACGGTGGCTCATCGGGCGAATCAGACCGATTTTCCCCTTCCAGCCGGGCATTCGGTACAATTCCGCAACGCCTTTATTCGGCAGACGCTGCAGCTCCGGCAGGGCGTGCAGCACCACATCCGCAGAGAGAAACCGCTCACGCGGCCAGTCCGCGCACTCACCGATCGGCATGAGTTCAATAAAGCGCACCTCAAATTCTCTGTCCTGCGCCAGCTGCGCCAGTGCCGGAATCTCATCCTCGTTTACGCCGCCGAGCAGCACGGCATTCAGCTTTGTGCCGCGGAATCCAGCGTGCCGCGCCGCGTCCAGACCGGCCAGCGTATCCGCGAGCGAGCCGCCGCGCGTCAGCGACGCAAATTTATCCTCATTTAAAGTATCCAGACTGATATTCAGCCGGTCAACCCCTGCTTGTTTCAGCTCTGCGGCGTACTGCGGCAGGAGTGCGCCGTTAGTTGTCATGGTGAGCTCTCGCACACCATTGATGGCACGCAGACTGCGGCACAAGTCCACGATGCCGCGCCGTACAAGCGGCTCTCCGCCGGTCAGCCGCACCTTGCTGACACCGAGCGAAACTGCCGTCCGCACGATCTCGGTCAGCTCCTCGAACGACAGCATTTCGCTGTGCTCCCGCTTGCACACGCCCTCAGCAGGCATACAGTACCGGCACCGGAAATTGCACCGGTCGGTCACCGACAGCCGCAGATAGCGAATATTTCTTCCTTGATTATCCAGCATTTTGCTCACTCCGTCAGCGGCATAACGTCCTCTGGGCGGACGTACAGCGTCAGCTTTTCTGTGCCGGAAAGCGTCTCCCAGACCGCCTTATCCAGCTCCCACCGCAGCCTGCCTGCGCCTGTCGTCTGCAGCATGACCACGGTCGAAAACGGGTTTTCGACTACGCGCTCGACCGTGCACGGAATGGCGTTCTCCGTGCCCTCTGTGGTAAAGTAATGCGCCCGAACGCCAACGTAAGCGATGTTTTCCGGCACATGCAGTGCGGTTTTGAGCGTTACGTTCCAGTCCTTGCAGAACAGAGTTCCATCCTGTTTTACCTCGGCGGCAGAGACATTCTTGCAGCCGGAAATCAGTGCAGCACCCATGGTTGCCGGTGCGCGGAACAGGTTCTTGACCGTCTCCTTCGGGTCGGATTTTCCCTTATTCAGCACGCATACCGTATCGCACAGGCGGTAGACCTCATCGCGGTTGTGCGTGACGAACAGCGTGCCGCACGAAAGATTTTTCAGGGTGTCCGAAAGCTCCAGTTCCACCTGCCATTTCAGGTACGCATCGAGCGCGGAAAACGGCTCATCGAGCAGCACAAGCTCGGGCTGCCCGACCAGAATACGCGCAAGCGCACACCGCTGCTGCTGTCCGCCGGAAAGCTGACTCGGACGGTTGTTCTCCAGTCCCTCGAGGCGGAACGCGTGCAGAACCTCCCGCACCGCCTGCTCTCGCTCGTTTTTCGGACGGGCGTGTGCGCCCGCCCGGATGTTCTGCTCGACCGTCATGTGTGGAAACAGCGCGTACTGCTGAAACAGGTAGCCGACCTTTCGCTTTTGCGGCGGCAGGTCGATTTTCTTTTCGCTGTCGAACAGAACGCGCCCGTTCAGCTCGATATGGCCCTTATCCGGCCTCACGATGCCTGCGATGCACCCCAGCGTCATGCTCTTGCCGCAGCCGGAGGCACCGAGCAGCGCCATCACTTCCCGCTCGGCAGTGAAGTTCACTTTCAGGTGAAAATCACCGAGCGTTTTCTCGATATTAACGATCAGCGCCATGCCTTACGCACTCCTCTCTCCCGCTTTTCGAGCAGATTGACCGCCAGCAGCACCACCGCCGAGATGACAAGGTTCACCACGACCCACTTGAACGCCAGCGCGTCATCATTCGTGCGCCACAGCTGATAAACCGTCGTCGAAATAGTCGCTGTGCGTCCGGGCGTGTAGCCTGCCACCATGGATGTTGCGCCGTACTCGCCGAGTGCACGCGCGAACGCGAGCACCGTTCCCGCGAGGATACCCTGCCTGCAGCATGGCATGCGCACCCGCCAGAAAATCCAGGTGTTCGAGCGGCCGAGCGTGCGGCCTGCGTCGGCAAGCGTTTCGTCAAAGCTCTCGAATGCGCCGCGCGCCGTGCGGTACATGAGCGGGAAAATGACAACGGCGGTTGCGAAAATCGCCGACCACCAGACCATGGTCAGCTTGAGATTAAAATGCGCGAGCGCCCATGCGCCGACGGCTCTTTTCGGGCCGAGCACGCGCAGCAGCAGGTAGCCCACGACCGTCGGCGGCAGCACGAGCGGCAGCGTGAACAGCACATCCAGCACACCTTTGAGCACGCGCGGCAGACGCGCAACATAATAGGCCGCCGCAATCCCCGCGAAGAAGATGATCACTGTGGAAATGAGCGCGATACGCAGCGAGTTATATAATGGATACCAGTCCATAATCGTCTCCTTTTGCAAATAAAGGCGAGAGATTGCTCCCTCGCCTTTCTATTGTATCAGATTATGCCAACGTGGTAAAGCCTACGCTCTCGAATACCTTGCCTGCTTCATCGGTGGTCAGATAGTCAAGAAACGCCTTCGCCTCGTCTGCGTGCGTGCTGTTCTTGAGCACGGCTGCCGGATAGATAACCTGACCGCACATGTCAGCAGTTGCCTCGTCAACCGTGTCGAGACCTGCCGAGAATGCGTCGGTTGCGTAGATAATGCCGCAGTCAACCGCGCCTTCGCTTACCTGCGTGGTAACTTCCTTAACGTTCGAGCCGTAGGTCAGCACGCCGGAGGAAGCCAGCGCAGCCTCGTCCAGACCGTAGTGCGCGAAGATCTTCTGGGTGTACTGACCGACCGGAACGTCGCTGTTGCCGATGGCAAGCAGCACATCGCCGCTCTTCAGCTTTTCCGCAAGATCGTCAAAGCTCTTGATGCCCTTCGGGTTGCCTTCCGGCACAGCCAGCGTTACCTTGTTCTCGAGCAGGTCGATACGGGCGCCGTCCAGCAGCTCATCCAGACCGTCCGGGTTCTTGGCGGTGTCCTCGATGAGCGAGCCGTCCAGCGCGTTCATCTGCTTGGGCGCTGCGGAGATGAATATGTCGCAGTCCGCGCCCTCCTTGATCTGGGTGAGCAGGTCGCCGGAGGAGGCAAAGTTGAACGTCAGGGTGACGTTCGGGGCAACGCTCTTGTAGTCCTCTGCAATCCGGTTCAGGGTCTCGGTCATGGAGGCCGCCGCAAAGACGGTCAGCTCTGCGGAATCTGCAGAACCCGTGTCCACAGCTGCGCTGTCGCTGCTCTGGGATGCACCACAGCCCGCCAGCATTGCCAATGACAGAGCCGCTGCTGCAAATCTTGCAAAACAGTTCTTTTTCATTGGTTTTTCTCCTCTATTTTATGATTTCTTAATGAAAGACGTTGGAAAAGTGAAGCAATGCTTCCAGCACACCGCCGCCGACCGCAAGCGCCTTATCGGATGCGGTATCGCAGTTTTCACGCTTGCCGCGCGGATCAACGTCACCGGATTTCATGCCCTCATGTACGGGTACGCCAGCCTGCAGCAGACCGCGCAGACAGCCGCTGATGGTGGTTTTCATGGGTTTTCCCGCAACGTACGCGATAGTGTCTCCCTCCTCAACCAGATCGCCAATTTCATGGCACGGCTCGAATAAACCGTCTGCCGGGGCACGCAGCACACGCTCTGCCGCATGGCCGCCGATTACACCGGGAACGCCCGTATTCGGCAGCGGCGAACCCGTATACAGCACCCGTCCGAGTGTATGCCCGCGCATGGTCTCAACCGCAGCGTGACAGTCCACGCCGGCCGTAAAGCCCGGACCAACCGCAATGACGATCGGCGCGTCCGTGATGTGCGTACCGAGGTTTTTCTTCGCCAGAATCGCGTCCACCAGGGCATCAGGGTGCAGTTCCTGCACACAGCCTGCCGCCGGATCGGCCAGCACAGCAATGATGCCCTGTTCGGTCAGTGCTGCCGCTTCGGCTGCGCTATCGGCTCGGCGTGCATGCACGCCCTCAACGACTGTTTCTCCCAATCGAATCGCTTCCGAAAAGCATACCGTACGGCGGATCGACGTTGGCTGCGGCAGATCTGTCAGCACCAGACGAATGCCCGCACGGTACAGCCGCAAGGCAATCCCCGTGGCAATGTCTCCCGCACCGCGTATCACGACTAACATGGCGTTTTCCTCCGTTTATCTTCGTTGTATTTTGCAAACTATAACGATTGCTACCGATGATTATAGCGTATCGGTCGAGTGAAGTCAATATTTTTTCTGTGTGGCAGACATGATATAATACTATTATAAAAGCATGGCTGCAGGACGGGGTGACCTCCCGCCGCATATAACAACATGCAGATAATTTACAACAGCGGGATGAGGTCATCCCGCCCTACGGTAAACATGGCTGTATTAGGTGGATTTATGAAAATATGTGAACAATTACACATTGTAAAAGGCATAACCGCCGTGATCGGCAGCGGCGGAAAAACAACTTTACTGCGTATATTAGCCGAAGAATTATCCGGAACGGTGATTTTGACGACTTCCACGCACATTTTGCCGTTTGCGGGCATTCCCATGTTGGTGACGGATGACATCGAACAGGTCCGCCGCGCACTTGCGCTTCACCGCGTGATCTGCATGGGCACGCCTGCCGCTGAGGGCAAGCTGACCGCACCAGCACTTCCCTTTTCCGTGCTCGCGGACGCCGCTGACTATGTGATTGTGGAGGCCGACGGCTCCAAGCGGCTGCCGCTCAAGGCACACGCCTCGCATGAGCCGGTCATACCTGAGAATACACGCAAAACCGTGTGCGTCGTGGGCGCATCCGGGTTCGGAAACCCAGTCAAACAAGCCGTACACCGACCGGAACTGTTCTGTGCACGCACCGGTGCACACATGAGCGGTATTGTCACGCCGGAGCTGGCCGCGCAAGGCATTATTGCAGAACACTCAGCGGATATCGTTGTGCTCAATCAGGCGGAGACTGTATCCCCAGAAATAGCGAAAAGATTCACAGGAGCACTGAAATCCAGCGGATTTGCGGTTGTTTGCACAACATTAAATCACACTTCAGAGTAAATCACCGTATTCATTTTCCATTCTCAATTTTCCATTAAAAAGAACCGCACAATGTGCGGTTCTTTCTTATTCCATTCCCACAGGTTTATCGCTGTTAAACTTGGTTTTGATTGCAATATCCGTATAAAGCAGTTCTTTTTCCGGTGCTTTTCTGTTCTGCAGGTAATCAAACAGCAGGAACGGCGGCCGGTAGCCCTGCTCGAATGCCTTCTGATCGAGCACGAAACTCAAGCTGTCCGACTGGAGCAATTCCATATTCATCGGGTTGAGGTCGAATGCAACGACCTTGACCTTGCCCTTTCGGCCTTCTTCCTCTACGGCTGCGCACGCACCGACCTGTCCGTTGGACGCAACGTAAATGCCGGTCAGGTCAGGATTTGCACGCAATGCGTGCTGCGTAATCTCGTGGGCATAGTCGTCCCGGTCGAAACACGGCTGAAACGCTAACAGTTCAATTTCGTTTCCTGTTTCACCGTTAATCGTATCCATAAAGCCGTTTAATCGGTTATTATGTGCGGTGTTATTCAAGTGTCCCGCCAGCGGAAGCACCTTGCCGCCCGCGGGCAGCATCAGCCGAAGCAAGCCTGCGGCGGTCTGTCCGGCGCGGTAGTTGTCCATACCGATGAACGCAAGACGCCTGCTGCCCGGCGCATCCGAGTTGAATGTGATGACCGGAATGCCCTGTTCGTACAGTTCATCAATGCACTGGCGAATCTCCGGCGAGTTGTTCGGCGCGATAGCCAGTCCCTGCACGCCCTGTGAAACCAGCTCTTCAATGTGTTCAAGTACCATTTCGGTATCCAGACCGCGGTTTTCGCGCATGATCAGTTCCACGCCCGAGGCGGCAAGCTCCTCTGTGGCGCGCTGCACGCCTGCACGCACGATCTGCATCGTCGGCGTCTCGGTGGACTGCAGAATCGCACCCAGCTTGAACTCCCGGCGAGATTTGACCAGTGCCTGTCCGATCAGATTCGGTTTATACCCTAATTCTGCTGCAATTTTGTGAATCTTAGCCGCTACTTCGGGATTTACACGCCCTCGATTGTGCAGCGCACGATCTACCGTACCGCGGGATACACCTGCCAGCTCCGCAATCTGCTGTGCGGTTACAGCCATGCTTTTTCCTCCTTACTATATAGTGAGTATTACCCACTCGTTTTTTCTGTTTATAGTATAACACAATGCACGCAACTTGCAACTGTTTTTCGCGTGTTTTTTCCTATAAATGTGCTTTTTCTTGACTGTCACGGCAATTGCCCCAATACGCTCCCTCTGTTTTTATGCAAATTGCCTATCAAATTGCACGCTTTGCACGCACATATGAATAATTCAATGGCTATTCATACAAAAAGGCAATCTTAATTTTGTACTGTTTACTAAATCGAAATGAATCTCACATTTAAGGCTTGAAATATCTCAAATAACATGATAATCTATGGACAACGAAATAAATCCCCGATTGAAACATCCAAAAGCCTGAGAGAAGATACGGATTTTTCCAAGGGGAATTATTTTAAGGCAAACGCGTTCACGAGAACGCCGAGAGAAAAGCTATGGGCTTCCCGAAACCGAGAGAAGAAGCGAATCCGGGGAGCGCAAACCAGCGGTTTTCCTGCATCATTGCATACAGAGCGGCTCAGAAACGGTTTCCGTATTCGCTCTGCACGCAACAGTGCAGGAAAGCCCGACGAAAAAATGTAGGGGGTATACTACAAATGACATTCTTCTCCTCACTCGCATGGACAGGAATCTCGTTCCTGTTGTTCACAGTCCTCGTTGCCGTCATTTCCGCATGGAAGACCCGCGACGAGCAGCTCGACACCGCTGAGGGTTATTTCCTCGCAGGCCGCGGCCTGCCGGGCGTAGTCATCGCCGGTTCTCTGCTGCTGACCAACCTTTCCGCTGAACAGCTCGTCGGTCTGAACGGCCAGAGCTGGAAGACCAACATGGGCCCGATCGCATGGGAGGTCGGCTCGATGTTCACCCTGCTGGTCCTGGCGTACTACTTCCTGCCGAAGTACCTGAAAATGGGCGCCATGACCATCCCGTCCCTGATGGAGGAGCGCTACGGCAAGGGCACCAAGACGATGTTCTCGCTGGTAATCGTTGTTATGTACTCCATCCTCAACCTGCCGGTCATCCTGTACTCCGGTGCAGTCGTTTTCGAGCAGATCTTCGACATCTCCGGCATCCTCGGCACCAGCAAATTCATGGCTGTTGCCATCCTGTGCCTCATCATCGGCATCATCGGCGGCTGCTACGCCATCTTCGGCGGCCTGAAGGCAGTTGCGGTTTCTGATACCATCAACGGCATCGGTCTTATCATCGGCGGTCTGATGATCCCGTTCCTCGGCTTCGCGGCTCTGTCCGCTGCAACCGGCGGCCATGGCATCATGGACGGCATTAAGTACATGGTAGAGGCAGATCCGGCCAAAATGAACGCCATCAACGCATGGAATGCACCGGAACCGGAAGTTCCGTGGCCGCTGATCATCACCGGTATGTTCTTCAACAACCTGTACTGGTGGTGCACCAACCAGTCCTTTGTACAGCGTTCCCTCGCAGCAAAGAGCCTGAAGGAAGGCCAGAAGGGCGCTATCTTCTGCGGCTTCCTCAAGTGCCTTGGCCCTCTGTACCTCGTAATCCCGGGCGTCATCGCATTCTACCTGCCGTCCATTCAGGACAAGCTGGCTGCTGCCGGTTCCTCCGCTATCGACTTTGCTTACCCGGCTCTGATCGCTGAGATCGTACCGAAGCCGGTAATGGGCTTCTTCGCCGCTGTCATGTTCGGCGCGATCCTGTCCTCCTTTAACTCGGTACTGAACTCCGCATCCACCATGTTCACCTTGGACCTGTACCGTTCGTCCATCAACCCGAAAGCTTCCGACACCAAGTGTGTTAAGGTCGGCAAGATCTACGGCACCATCGCAGGCTGCATCGCAATTGTTATCTCTCCGTTCGTTATGTACGCCGGCGGCATCACCACGTTCCTGAACTCCATGAGCCAGTTCGTTTCCCTGCCGGTACTGTGCACCATCCTCGGCATCTTTATGTTCAAGCGCATCCCGAAGTACATGCCCAAGGTCATCACCATCTTCCACGTCGTATGCTACGGTGCGTTCCTGCTCATCAAGCCGTGCTATCCCGGCTCTTCCAACCCGATCCACTATCTGTACGCAATGGCTGTTCTGTTCCCGATCGAGCTGCTCATCATGTGGTATCTGAACAAGTATCATCCGGCTGAGGAGTACGAGATCCACGACGTAGGCGCAGTAGACCTGACCCCGTGGAAGTACCGCCATATTGTATCCATCATCGGCCTGCTTCTGGCACTCGGCATTTACATCCTGTTCTCTCCCCTCGGCATCGCAGCCTGATTTTAAGACAATACACACCTTTTCTTTCCCTTTCGCACCATTTTCGGTGCAGATCCCTCGCTGTCCGGCGGTGAATTTGATCCTCACCGCCGGGTAGTAAAATATTTTTGAAAATTTTAAAATTCCCTATTGCGTTCTCGTGAACGCGGATGTATAATCAACCTGACCTCAAAAATGAGGAATGCACACACCGAGTACCGACTGATGCGTGCATCAGTAAACACGAAAGTAAACGCAGAACAGTCTGCGCTGACCTCTCACAAAAACCACCTTTTCACCCATTTTACACAACATTTTAGGAGGAATTCATCATGGAAAATCTGAACATTGCACTGATCGGCTGCGGCATGATCGGCCGTGAGCACATCGAGCGTATCCAGAACCGCATCCGCAACGCAAAGGTCGTTGCAGTCTGCGATGTATTTGAAGAAGGCGCAAAGAAGGGCGCTGAGATCGCCGGTGCCGGCACCAAGGTTTACACCGATTTCAACGAAGCAATCAACGATCCGGACGTAAACGCTGTTGTAGTTACCACCCCGGGTCAGTTCCACAAGGGTCCGGTTCTGGCAGCGATCAAGGCCGGCAAGCCGGTATTCTCCGAGAAGCCGCTGGCGAACACCGCTGCGGACGGCAAGGAGATCGTTGAGGCCGAGATGGCAGGCGGCAAGCACCTCGTACAGGTTGGCTTCATGCGCCGTTACGACCGCGGCTACCGTCAGGTCAAGGAGCTGATCGACTCCGGCAAGTTCGGTGCCCCGATGGTGATCAAGTGCACCCACCGTGCAGACGGCGTTGCCGATGACTACACCACCGCAATGGCTGTTACCGATACCGCAATCCACGAGATCGACGTTCTGCCGTGGCTGGTAAACGACGAGTGGGACGAGGTTCAGTGCATCATGCCGAAGACCAACAGCAAGGTTAAGAACGCGCTGAAGGACCCGCAGATCATGATTATGAAGACCAAGGGCGGCATCATCAACATGCTCGAGGTAAACGTAAACTGCGGCTTCGGCTACGACATCAACTGCGAGGTTGTATGTGAGAACGGCGTTGTAAACCTGCCGTGCCCGTCCTTCCCGACCGTTCGCTACGCTAACGAGGTTTCCACCAAGATCGAGGACAACTGGATCCTGCGCTTCATCGATTCTTACGATGTAGAGATTCAGGACTGGGTTGACCACGCACTCAAGGGTGAGACCGGCGGCTCCTCTGCTTGGGACGGCTACGTTGCTTCCATCACCGCTGACGCTCTGGTTAAGTCCCAGACCTCCGGTGTGCCGGAGAAGGTCGTTACCGGCGGCACCCCGGACTTCTACAAGAAGTAATCCACCTCACATTTTCTATTCATTGCTACTCACTCGCAAGGGTGGCAGAGCTTCCTGCTTTACTGCCCTTGCATATCACCTTAACCACTATACCGCGTTTTACAACGCGAAACTGATACGTTAAAAGGAGTTACTGCTATGAAAATCGGTTTTAACGAAGGCTGCAACCGTTTCTGCGAAAACCACTCCGTACTCGAAGACCTCGACCTGTGCGAGAAGTACGGCTTTGACTACATCGACATCCAGTCCGAGTGCCTCGACCGCGAGATCGCTGCCGGCAAGTACACCATCGACGATCTCGGCGCATGGTTCGCTGACCCGAAGCACCACCTGAAGATGCTGTCCTACAACGCTCTGATCTTCTTCAACATGAAGCAGACCCAGGAGGAAAAGGACGCCGTTATGGCAAAGCTCGACCAGATCATCGCAGACTGCAACAAGCTGGGCTGCAAGATGATCGTTGTCGTTCCGTCCATGGATCTGACCGTTCCGGCTACCGTTGACGAGATCCGCGAGGACGCTGTTGCTGTTCTCAAGGAGATGGTAAAGAAGGTTGAGCCGCACGGCATCAAGCTGTCCATCGAATTCTGCGGCGCACCGACCATGTCCATCAACCGCTTCGAGTACGCTTACGACATCGTTACCGAGGTGAATCATCCGCTCGTCGGCATCACTCTCGACCAGTACCACTTCCATGCAATGGCTTCCGAGTGGGCTGCTCTCGAGAAGGCTGACGGCAAGAAGATTTTCGTATGGCACCTGAACGGCATGGAGAATATGCCGTGCGGCGCTGCTTACAACAACGACGAGAAGCGTCTGTGGCCGGGCGAGCCGGGCGACTGCCTCGACCACAAGCGTTACGCAGATACCCTCAAGAAGATCGGCTTTGAAGGCGACGTTTGCACCATGGAGGTGTTCCGTCCGGACTACTACAAGCTGTCCAACGAGGAGAATATCAAGAAGGCCGCTGAGGTTACCAAGGCACATGTTGCGAAGTACTGGGCTGAATAATCAGTAGTTAGCAATTAAAGATTAGCGATAACCTTCCGAAAGGGCAGACCATTGGTCTGCCCTTTCGTTTTATCTCTGCATGTCGTTTGATACAGGCGTGCAGTGCACTGCTCTATAAAAAACTTACCGTATGATAGTGTATGTTGATATACAGATTATTACATATATACAACCTGTTACCCACACTAACATACGCTAACATACACTAATCTATTTGTTATATCTTTACCGTAGGGGCGAACATTGTTCGCCCGCAGCGCGACCGGAGCACCCCAGGGTAAACGATTCATTCTCACAATAATTTCTAATTACTAATTCCTAATTCCTCATTTTTCTGCTATACTATATAGTTAGGAACAAGAAGAAGGAAGGATACCATGACACTCTACATCAACGCCTGTCCGCGGGAAGAGTCGCGGACAAAACGGCTGGCGCGCGCCTATCTCGCACACATAAGCGACGTCACCGAGCTGAACGTATACGATCAGCCGCTCGTCCCGCTCGACCGTGAACGGCTTGCTCACCGTGAATCGCTCATTGCCGGCGGCAAATGGCACGACCCGATGTTCGATTATGCCCACCAGTTTGCCGATGCCGACGATATCATCATTGCCGCTCCCTACTGGGACCTGGGCTTTCCGGCACAGCTGAAAACCTACATTGAGAACATTTATGTCACCGGCATTGTCAGCGCCTACAACGACCACGGACAGTCGTGCGGCCTGTGCCGCGCCCGCAGTCTGACCTACATCACCACCGCAGGCGGCGCGTACGACCCGCGGTTCAGCTTCGATTATCTGACCGCTATGGCCAAAGAATACTTCGGTATCCGCGAGACCCGCCTTATCTATGCGGAGCGTCTCGACATCTGCGGCAACGACCCCGAGGCTATTCTGCAATCCGCAATCGACCAAATTGAAAGGAGCGCTGACCGATGACCGGAACCTGTGACGACTGCGCCTACAACGTCTACGATGATGAAATGGATGAATATGTATGCGAAGCCTATCTGGATGAGGACGAATTTTACCGCCTGATGCAGACCGGCAAAAGCTGTCCGTACTACCGCTCCGGCGATGATTATGAACTGGTACGCCACCAGAATTAAGGAGGAACCCTGACGATGACCGAACTTGAAAAAGCCGCTTCCGGCCTGCTGTACGACGCCAACAGCGACCCCGCACTGCTCGAAGCGCGTGCGCAGACCAGCGATCTGTGCATGGATTACAATGCACTCCGTTCCTCCCAGAAGGAGGAGAAAAACGCCCTTCTGCATACCATTTTAGGCGCCTGTGCGCCCGATATCGTCATTGAGCCGCCGTTTTTTGTCGATTACGGCAGCCATACGCGTGTCGGCCGTGCATTTTATGCCAACCATAACCTTGTGATTCTGGACGCGGCGCCGGTCACCATCGGCGACCATGTGTTCATCGGCCCGAACTGCTGTATCTCGACCGCAGGCCATCCGTTCGATGTTGCACAGCGCAACGCCGGACTGGAATATGCCAAGCCGGTCACCATCGGCAATAACGTCTGGATTGGCATGGGCGTGCAGATTTGCCCGGGCGTCACCATCGGTGATAACGCCGTCATCGCCGCAGGCAGCGTTGTGACGGAGGATATACCGGCAGGTATGCTTGCCATCGGCGTACCGTGCAAGGCCGTGAAGCAGGTAGCGAATAAACCGCAGCGACGCATTCTCTGATGAATCAGTAATTGGGAATATTATCTTCCGCAGGGGCAGACCACCGGTCTGCCCTTTTATTTTACCTCTGCAGAACGTGAAAAGGGGAGGCCACTGGCCTCCCCTGCGAAACATAAAACCGTATCGTCGATTACTAACTGCTAATTTATTGAACCGCTTCGACAGTCTCCGAACCGCCCTCTTTATAGGTATAAACGGTAAACCCGTCATACGTCCAGATGCCGTCCTCACCTTCGCCCATGCAGCTCGGCGAATAGCTCTTGGATGTCGGTGCGCCGAGTGCGCTCTCAAGTGCGGATGCGGACGAACCGACGTACCCGCTCGCCTGAGAGGCAGTCGGCTTCGTCGGCTCTGCGGGTTTGGTCTCAGCCGGAGCGCTTGCCGCAGGCTTGCTCTGTGCCGGCTTGCTTGCCGGAGCAGATGCCGCCGGTTTGCTCGTCGAGGCAGACGGCTTGCTCGTGCCCGCTGAAGCAGACGGCTTTGCGGTCGTGGTGTTCGTGCTGCTCGTTACCGGCTTGGTTTCGTTGGTTTTATCCTCGGTTTTGCTGTCGGTCGAGGTCTTATCGTCAGTCTCGGTCTTTGCGTCCTCGGTCTTGGCCTCGTCGGATTTCTCCTCGGTCTTCGCTTCGTCCTTCTTATCCTCGGTTTTGCCGGTCTGGACGGTCTGGCTCTCGTCCTTGGTATCGTCCTGTGCGGTGTTGCCGCCGCACGCAGCAAGGCCAAAGCAGAGCGTTAGTGCCAGCAGCATGGCTGTCAGCTTTTTCATAAAATTTCCTCCATATTGTTTATTTCTCCTGCGGATATTGATTAGACGGATTACGGTTCGGTTTTGTTCCCCAAATCCGGTGAATATTTTAGTATATTCGGCAGATTTCGCTCAACGATCTCGATGATGACCGTATCGCCCTCCTGCACCTGCTCCAGCGGATACGGCATCTGCCGGGTGATGATCGCCTCACGGAAATCCTCTGCGAGAAACGGATGCAGTGCATTGCCGAACGAATCGCGGCACAGCAGCAGGCGGCCGTTCGGCGCATTCTCCTGTGTGGTCTGCATGAGGATATCCTCGTCCGAGCGCGGCGGGTTCACATACGAAAACGAGGTATGATACACCTGCGTTTCCTCCTTTTGCGTGCCTTTCGGGTACAGCATTTGGTAAAGATCGCCGCTGTGGCTCCGCTCGGTCGTATAGTCCGCGTCCGTGAACGCCGTATGCGGCAAGTCGAGCGTGTTCATCAGATAATCGTGTGCGAGCGCGGCGCCGCGGTTCGTCCAGTGCGAGTCGGTCTTATAATACAGCACGTTCGCGTGTGCGCGGAACACGGAGAACAGGTCGGCATAGTTCACGCCCTCCTGCCCGAGATACGGCAGCACGCGCTCGTAGTTGCCGTCCGCATCCTCGGTCAGGTAGCGCGCAGGCATGTGCTCCGGGTAAAGCGAGCTTTTATTCGGCGCAATCGTAAACAGAAAGCGCGCGCCGCGGCTTTCGCAGTAGTCCTGCATGGATTTTACCGTCTGCGCCAGCTGCTGCGCCTCACTCTCGGTCAGCGTTGCGTGATTCTGATAATCATCGAGCGTTTTCGCGTAGTACAGCCAGCCGTCCGTACCGTAAATGACGTCCTCAGCAGGCGAGGTACACAGCAGCCTGGTCTGCAACGCGGCATTCGCGGTGACAAGCTCCTGCCGGAAGCCGAAATGGTCGGCAACATAATCTGTCAGGTCGCCGAGAAACTCTGCGTTCCAGCCGATCTGCGCGTTCCACAGGCTCGGCTTGGGCGTGAGATGCTCATTGCCTGCCGCCTGCTGCTCGGGCAGCACGAGCATACCCGCCGCCGGGATCAGGCACAGCGACAAAAACGCCGCTGTAAACCATTTATATTTCATATTTCACCTCAAAATCGGAAGTAAATGAACGGATTAAACGAGCCTGCCGCAAGGTACATCATGCACAGCAGCAGCAAACCCAGAGAGCCGATGAACGTCACACTCTCACGTTTCGGCGCATGCTCACGGGCCACAGGCGTACACAGAAGCAGCGCAAGACACAGCGTCAGTGCAAACGCAGGCGTAAATTTTGCCCAGACAGCCGCTGTACCCAGCCAGTGCAGACCAATGCCGGAGAACATTGCGGCATACATGGCACCTGCCTGTGCCAGCGTGTCCGCACGAAACAGCGTAAAGCCGAGCACGACCACGAGCAGCGTGTACAGCTGTCCGATTCGTTTTCCCTTGAGCTTGTCTACCGGAATCGCACCGCAGTCCTCAAGCACGGAAAACAAGCCGTGCCACAGTCCCCAAAGGACAAACGTCCAGCTTGCGCCGTGCCACAGTCCGGTTGCGAAAAATACGAGAAAACGGTTGAGCCACGTCCGCGCATTCCCTTTTCGGTTGCCGCCGAGCGGAATATACAGATAGTCGCGGAACCAGCCGGACAGCGAAATGTGCCAGCGGCGCCAGAACTCCTTGATGGTGGTCGCGGTGTACGGATAATTGAAGTTTTCGCGGAAATGGAAGCCGAACATGCGTCCGAGACCGATGGCCATATCGCTGTAGCCGGAAAAATCGAAATAGATCTGCAGCGTGTAGCAAATGGCGCCCGTCCATCCTGCCAGCATGCCGATCTCTCCGGCAGGCAGCGCGAACACCGTATCCGCCATCTGACCGAGCGCGTTCGACAGCAGCAGCTTTTTGCTCAGACCGCAGATAAACCGGCGGATACCGAGTGCGGTCTCCTGCGGAGTGGTGCGGCGGCTGTCGGTCGGATTTTAACTGTTGCTCCTACGGCACGCTGTACGAGAAAGGCGTATGCC
>ERZ772884.902-NODE-902-length-20821-cov-4.817057_pt1 | contig 20821 bp, 16 predicted proteins | sample MGYA00580574_ERZ772884 | MGnify/ENA primary metagenome ERZ772884 (study PRJEB29015, sample SAMEA2737690) | human gut metagenome | biome: human gut; feature: human-associated habitat; material: faeces | place: China | collected 2012 ... | reverse complement strand
GCGCCCAGATCGTCGCGTTCCTGTGGCGTTCCGAGAAGTCCCCGGCAGCGGGTACGGCCAATCCCTTTGCCGATGTGAAGTCCACCGCCTACTATGCTGATGCGGTTCTGTGGGCGGTCAAGGAGAACATCACCAGGGGAACCACCAACACCACATTCAGCCCCGACGCGGATTGCACCAGAGCGCAGATCGTGACCTTCCTCTGGCGCTGCAAGAAGTGAACGGCTGACATACGGCTAAACATCAAAGCCGCTGGCATGACCCCATAAGCGAACATCGGACAGCGCAGCGAACGGGCATCTCGCCCCGAAGCTGCGCTGTTCCTTTTTTGCTACAGGAAACATTTTGTCCGAACACACAACACTTTGAGCCATGCCGCTGCTCCAGCGCGGCAAGGAGACAGCATTATGAAAAGAATCACAAGAATCATTCGTCCGATCATCTGCATGGCCGTCCTTCTCTTTGCTATGACCACGGCAGTCATGGGCTGCTATCAGAAAGAGACGGAGCCTATCGACATTCCCGGCAGAACGCCTTCCGGCACATCTGCGCCTCAGCCATCAGCGACTCCCGCAGGCGAAGTTATCCCCTCGGTGGACAGGCAGACAGAGTTGGCGGAAGCCAGAGCGAAGAACCTCGACACCGTGGCATGGCTGTATATTCCCGGCGCGGAGGTGGACGACCCCGTGATGCAGGCGGAGGACAACGGCTATTACCTGAAGCTGGATGAAAACGGTGAGTATGCCATGTGGGGCTGCTATTATGCCCATTGTGAAAACGAAATCGGCGGCAGGGATAAGCTGGACAAAAACACCACCATTTTCGGCCACTCCGCCAGCAGCTGCGACCCGGACGGCGTGCGGTTCACCAAGCTCTACCGTTATATGGACGCAGACTTCGTAAAGGAGCATCCGTATATCCATCTCTCTGCGGATGGTGAGGACATGATTTTCCAGATCACCGCTCTATTCGTCACGGATATTGGCTTTGACTATATTGCGCCTGATCCCACGGGAGATGACCTGACCAGCTTCTTTGAGACGGTTGCGCGGAAAAACTGGCTGGATTTTGACGGTGTGACCTTCTCCGAGGAAGATTCCGTCCTGACCCTCTCCACCTGCTGCCGGAAGTATGACAAGGCCAACAGCGGCAATCAGCGGCTTGTGGTCATGGCAAAGCTGCTGCCGGAGGGGGCCACGGAACAGGCGTTCACCGTCAAGCTGGTGAGGAAGCCGGAAATGCCCTGAAAGAAATCAGAATACGACGATAACAGGACACCCATCCTTGCGGTACTGAAAAGCAGCGTATGGTATAGGGAAAACGGCGGCTGCTCTGTACGGGGCAGCCGTCGTTTTTGCTGTCCCAACATTTTTCAGATGAAAGGGACCTATGCGTATGACAGGAGAGCACAGGAGGTGCCGCTAATGCTGCGGCGACGAGCCGCGCCGGGAGCATAACCGGGCGATACCCGGACACCGTAGGATACCTATGCCCTCCGACAGCCGCCGACAATTTCCATACTGAACCGCGCCCAAGCGCCCATACAGGCTTTTATGCCTGTGTGGGCGCTTTTTGTCGTTCACGGCACTTCTCCGCCGTGGGCTGCCGCTCCCTGCCGCCCTTCGTTCAGGCCTTTTTACCCACTCGGATCTGAACGGAGGAACAAAATGTTTAATAGAAAAAGCATCTATGCGCTGAATAAGAAAGACCCCGATGCCATCGTTTATATGGACGCCAATGAAGTCATCGTCCGCCTGACCCGCGAGGACTTTGCCAGCGAGGAAGAATTTCTGAAATGGAAATCTTGGTCGGATGGAAACTACCGCACTGAGGACAATCAGGATGTGGTAGAGGGGAAACACAATACGTCCATTGATGTCCTGTCCGAAGCCGCACTTTCCATTCCTGCCATTGATGTGGTTATGGAGCGCCAGCACGAGAAATCTGAGCGGCGCAGAATGGCTTCCACGATGGTTTCTCAGATCAGGGACAAGCTGACGGAAACACAGTTCCGCAGACTTTGGATGTACTACGTTGGCGGAATGACCGTTGATGAAATTGGGCGGATTGAGGGCATCAGACACCAGAACATTTCCAAAAGCATTGGCTCCGCAATGAAGAAAATCAAAAAATTTTTCCCGTAAGCTCAAAAACAGGGTGCAAAAATGCCCTAAAAAAGATGATAGGTGAAGGGACATTCTCCACGAAGCCTTTCGTTGAACGTTGAAAACTGAATAGACCATGATGCAGGCACAAAACCCGCGTGATAGCGGCATAAGGTGCGCCGCCACGACGATGGCTTCAAGGAGGTGATTCCGGAAAAGCCATCCGAGCGATCTACGCAGCCTTAGACCCGATTCGGCAAATCGGGCGCGATGACAGCGCGGCGGATAATGAAACTTGCTCACGCCCTCCCACAGACTTGAGGGGGAACCCTGCGGTATGCGCCAGCTCTTTGAGGCAGCGGTATCGTGGAGTTATGACAGCCCTGCCAAGGGCGGCCTGCATCATGCCCACTATCCGGGGCGCGTGGCAAATAGGATGGATATTCTCAAATGGACAAGCAGAGCGGCTGCGCCGGTATTCGCCATTATGTTATGTGGCTCCAATTCTATCCGCGCAGCCGCCTCTCAAAGTCAGATACCATGCGCTGACGGCCTTTCCCGTCAGCGCATTCATGTGACCTTGAGGAAACCCACCAAACCGAGAAAGGAGATCGCCATGATGCAGCCAACGCCAAACGAAACCCAAATCCACACGGATGAACTGGTGGACATCCGGGAAGTATCCGTAGACAAAAATCTTCCCAAGGAAGAACGCATTGCCGCCTTTATTCGCCAGATCAAAAATCCTTACCGCTTCCGCTGCGGCGATTTCGTGGTAAACGCCTGCTTCGCCGGGAATGGCGTTACGTTGGAGGACTGTCTGCAAGGCATTTTGCGCTGAGCGACATCCTCGCTTTTTTCCGCAGAGAGTGCTATGATCGGTGTGGAAAAGGATGAAAACCAAATAGCCAGATAACCACTCTTTTCATGCGGGAGCAGTCCGGGAGAAAGGAGTGCTTTTTCATGCATAAATACAAAGCAACCGCTTATATCCGCCTGTCCTACACCGACGATCATTCCAGCGAAAGCGACAGCGTTTCCAATCAGCGCAAGCTCATTGAAAACTTTGTAGAGCGCAACCCGGATATTGAGGTCGTTTCCGAAAAGATCGACGATGGATACAGCGGCATCATCTTTGACCGCCCCGCGTTCAAGGAAATGATGCAGGATGTCACCGATGGCAACATCAACTGCGTCATTGTAAAAGACCTCTCCCGCTTAGGGCGCGAGTACATCGAAACAGGCCGGTATCTGCGCCGGGTATTCCCGGCCTACGGGGTGCGTTTCATCGCTATCACCGACAGCATCGACACCGCCCACGACAGCGGCGATGATCTGACCGTATCGGTCAAGAACATTATGAATGAAGCCTACTGCCGGGACATTTCCATCAAGACCCGTTCTTCTCTGGACGTGAAGCGGCGCAATGGCGATTTCGTCGGCGCGTTCCCGGTGTACGGCTACATGAAAGCCGAGGACAACAAGAATTTGCTCGTCCCTGACCCCTACGCTGCCCGCGTTGTCTGCGACATTTTCCGTATGCGGCTGGAGGGCGCAAGCGCCTCCAAGATCGCATCTGAGCTGAACCGGCTGGGTATTCTCTCCCCGCTGGCGTACAAGAAGAACAACGGTCTGCCCTACGCGAAAAAAGGCTATGCGGACAAGGCTGACTGCAAGTGGTCGGCTACCACCATCATCCGCATCTTGCAGGATGAAACCTACACCGGAACGCTGGTGCAGGGCAAACAGGGTACGCCGCATTACAAGATCAAGCAGATGGAGCAGCGCCCCGCCTCCGAGTGGGTGCGCGTCCCGGATGCCCACGAAGCGCTGATCGCCCGTCAGGATTTTGAGCTGGTGCAGCGCATCAAGGGGCTGGATACCCGCACTTCTCCCAACGAGGACACGGTGTACCTGTTCTCCGGTATTCTGATCTGCGGGTGCTGCGGAAGCCGCATGACCCGCAAGACCAACCGTGCAAACGGCAAGGAGTACCACTACTATTATTGTCCCACCGGCAAGAAAAAGGGCTGCACTCATCCGGTCATGCTGAAAGAAAGCAGCCTGATCGACTGTGTGCGAGACAGCCTCAAAGCCTATATCGGCAATATTGCTTCTCTGGAGGCGCTGCTGACCGGCATTGACCAGACCAGCATCAATCAGGCGCTTGCCAAGGAATACAGCGACCACATCACCGACAACGAGCGCCGGTTGGAGCAGGTGCTGGAGTTCAAGGCAAGGCTTTATGAGAGCCTTGTGGGAGGTATGCTCACCAAGGAGGAATACGCCTCCTACAAGGCCAAGTACACCAAGCAGGCCGAGGACATCCGAGAAAGCGTCCGCGTTCTCAAGGAAAAGCTCACGGAGGTGCTGGAAAATCGAAGTGAGCGCAACCGCTGGATTTCGCAGTTTACACAGTTCTCCACGCTGGAAACCTTAGACCGCAGGGCGCTCATTCACATGGTGCAGAGCATCCGCGTCCGTGGGAAAAAGGAGCTGGATATTACCTTTACCCATGAGGACGAATACAAAAAGGCGTTGCAGCTTCTGGCGCTGGCAGCGCAGCAGAAAGATTACGAACAGAGAAAGGTGGGCTGAGCATGGCGAGAAAAAGCAGAAAAGAAACGGCTGCGGTAGCCGTGCAGGAGGCCGACGCCGCTTGCCGCGCCGCGATTTATGTCCGCCTTTCGGTGGAGGATACCCACACGCACAGCGTATCTATCGAAACCCAGCAGATGATTATTGCCCGCTATCTGGAGCAGTACCCGGAGATCAGCGTATACGATACCTATATCGACAACGGTGCGACCGGGACAAACTTCCACCGTCCGGGCTTTCAGCAGATGCTCTCGGATATTGAGGCCGGTCATGTAAACTGCGTGATTGTCAAAGACCTCTCCCGTTTGGGACGAAACACCATCGACACCGGCTACTACATCGAACAGTATTTCCACATCCGTAATATCCGCTTTATTGCGGTCAATGAAAACTTCGACACCGCCGCCCCGGAGGACGCCCATTCCGGTATCATTATCCCGCTGCGGAACATGATAAACGAAGCCTACGCTTTGGACATCGGGCGAAAGATCAGGGCGCAGCAGCGGCAGGCCATGAAGGACGGAAAGTTCATCGGTGCGCGTACTCCCTACGGCTATCTGAAAGCCGAGGACGATTGCCACCAGCTTATCATCGACCCCGTTGCCGCCGTCGTGGTGCAGCGGATGTTCCGCTGGGCTTCCGAGGGCGCTGGCCTCAATACCATTTCCGTGCGGCTGAATGAAGCGGGTGTTCTCACCCCCAGCCACTACAAGAAGATGCAGGGCAAGATCACTCATGAGAATTTGCTCGGCAGCGGCAAGTGGCAAACCCGAACGGTCGGCGTCATTCTCCGCTCCGAGGTCTACACCGGAGATCTCGTTCAGGGGCAGACCAAAACCGTGGATCACCGGCAGGTCAAGGCCGATGCCGAGGAATGGACAGTTGTGCAAAACACTCACGAAGCGATCATCAGCCGGGAGCAGTTCGCAGCAGTACAGGCAATCCTTGACCAGACCGCCAGCCGCGCCAAGGCACGGGAGGTCAAAGCCTTCACGCCGAATCTTCTCAAAGGCAAGGTGTTCTGCGCCCATTGCGCCGGCAGCCTGCACCGGCAGCGGAATATTCGCAAGAAGTCCGACGATGTGTACTTCTACCATTGTCTGAGCCAGAGCCGAATCAGCAAGGATGCCTGCCCCGGCGTGGCCATCCGCGAGGATGCACTGCTGGATACGCTGGCAGATATGCTTCAGGAAGCCCTCAACACCGCTTTGGGCGACTACCGCCTGTCGCTTGCGGAGCTGCCCCGGCAGGCCGCTGACCGCGCCGAGCTGCGGGAGAAGATCACCAGCCGCAAACAGGAAATCCAGCGGCTTCGCGGCATCGTGCGGAGCTTATATGAAAACCTCGTCCAAGGTGTTCTCACCAAGGATGAATACTTCGACTACAAGGAGAAGTACGAAAGCCGCATTGCCGACCTCGCCGTGGAAATGGAGCAGCTGGATGACGGCCTGCGGACGATGGATACGCAGATTGAGCAGCACCGGGCGTTGGAACAGGATGCCGCACAGATCAAGACCGACCGTGGGCTGACCGGCGCTCTTATCGAGCGGCTGATTGACCGCATTGAGGTATCCCACGATAAGCAGATCACGGTGCGCTATCGCTTCCAGAGCGAGTTTGAAACCTATGCGGAGGTGCTGGAACAATGCAGAAATATGTAATCGCCCTCTACATCCGCCTCTCCATCGAGGATTACAAGTACGACAGCCTGAGCATTGAAAATCAGAGCCTTGTCCTCCACGAGTACGCGGCTTCCATGCCCGAAGCCCTGAACGCGGAGATTATGGAGTTCATCGACAATGGGTACAGCGGCACAAATTTTGAGCGTCCGCAGGTACAGAAGCTCATTGAGCTGGTGCGGGCCAATCAGATCGACTGCATCATCGTCAAGGATTTTTCCCGCTTCGGGCGAAACAGCATTGAAACCGGCTACTTTATCGAGCGCGTGTTCCCGCTTTTCCATACCCGTTTTATTTCCATCAGCGACGATTTTGACAGCAGCAAATTCAAGGGCGACACCGGCGGCATGGACGTGGCGTTCAAGTACCTCATCAGCGAGTATTACAGCCGCGATATGTCCATCAAAACCAAGAGCGCCAAGTACGCCAAGATGCAGCGCGGCGAGTATCAGAGCAAAATCTGTCCCTACGGCTACCGCAAAAGCGCCGATGGCAGAATAGAGCCTGACCCGGAGGCCGCTGCCGTTGTGCAGCTCATCTTCCAGCTTGCCGCCGAGGGCATTAATGCCACCGCCATCACGCGGGAGCTGTTCCGCAGAAACATTCCCACTCCCGGCCAGTACAAAGCGGCGCACGGCAATCACACCCATGATATTTCCCGCTGTCACGGGATTTGGAGTACATCCACCATTCTCCGCATTTTGGAGGATGAAAGATACATCGGTTCCTATGTGATCGGCAAGCGAGCTGTCCTTGAAGTGGGCGGCACTCGGAGCCGAATGAAGGATAGGGACAAGTGGTATATCATTCCCGACCACCACACGGCAATCGTTGAAAAAGCGATATTTGAAAAGGTGCAGGCCAGCCAGCTCCGGTTTTCCCAGCCCAACAAAAAGAAGCGGGACTATCCGCTGAAAGGCAAGGCATTTTGCGGATGCTGCGGTCATGCACTGTCCCGCACGATGCAGAAAACATCGTATTACTACTGCCGCCATTCCGAAGCTGACGAGAAAAGCCGCTGCCATAAAATGAGGATCAATGCGGCGGAACTGGAAAAGGCAGTATTTATCACACTGAAAAAGCAAATGGAAGCTGCCGCATCCCTTAACCCCGATGGCACCGTCCGTCTGGAAGTTGCCGTCCCTGAACGCTCTGAATATGAGCAGCAGATCGAAGAACTCCAGGATGGCAAGCGGTTACTGTATGAACGGTATCTCTTGGGAGAAATCGACCTTGACACCTACAAGGCAGAAAAGACGGCGTGTGATGAACTGCTTTTGAAAACAAAAAATGCCTATGCCGCAGTATTGGCACAGGCGAAACAGAAGCAGGAAGAACGATCACGGCAGGAAAGCCGTGAGGAAGCAGCCGAGGCGATTTTGGATGCCGACACTCTGACAACCGAGCTGGCAGACTTTTTGATTGATCGGGTGCTTGTGTACCCCGACAACCGCATTGAAATCGCATATAAAATCAAGGACATTTTCGATTGAGGTAACGACCATAAAGATTGTGTCCTATTGTAGAGTGGATAGATAGGACTTCGGCTTTGGCCTTCCCGAAGATGCTGAAACGCTCCGCGAGTTTTTCACGGAGGATTGGGATAAAGTCGTGTTGGCAAGGTAAAAATTGCAAAAAATATGTCGCATTTTAATTTTTTCGTGCTATAATAAAAGCATAGATTTGTCAAGCCTTAACTGGCGGATTTCGTTCAAATTCACAGTTTTAGCATTTCCAAATGCAGCGAAACACTCTCAAGCAATGAAATAAGGAGGCGGTTATAGATGCCTAATCATCAGGCTTCCGAACAGATGCTGGGATATTTGTATCAGGTGCGCTATGCGTTGGCTTTGTTGTTAGAAAATGACAACTCTGACTGCCAGATAAGTATAGAGAAGTTTGATGATGTCGCTTTCAGCAAAGATGATATACCGATACAGCTTATCCAGCTAAAGCATCATATTCAGCACCAAGGCAACCTCGCAGATGCGAGCACAGATATGTGGAGAACCATAAAAGTATGGCTAGATGCTATCTCTGAAACTCCAGATATATTAGATGGAACGAACTTCTTGATAATTACCACGGCTACTGCTCCAATTGACTCAGCCGCTTTTTTGCTTAAGAAGGATAGCAATCGTAATCCGGATACTGCGTATCAAAAGCTAAAAACTGTGTGTTTTAGCTCAGTGAATCAAGCTCATCAAAGGTATTATGATGCTTTTAGGGAAGCCGGTGAAGATACGGTCAAGCAGTTAATCAGGCAAATATATATTATTGACTGTGCCAGCAATATAATTGATGTTGAAAAGGACATTCTAAAGCACATTCGGTACAGTTGTATCCCAAAGCACCAGAAGATGATATACGAGCGTCTTGAAGGCTGGTGGTTTAAAAAGGCAATTGATGCACTATGCTGTGATACGCCAGTTTTCGTGAATCAAAACCAAGTACGATCTTTCATTGTATCCGTAAGTCAGGAGTATGCGGACGATAATTTGCCCATAGATATTTTGGATATTGACGATTTGCAAGAAAGTAATTTCAGTGCTAACGAAAAGATTTTTCACGAACAATTGAAGCTCATTTGCCTTGGTAATCATCGTATGCAACTTGCTTTGCGCGATTATTATCGAGCGTTTAGGCAGAGAGCAAGTTGGGTGCGAAATGATCTTCTTTATGTCAATGAGCTAGGGCAGTATGAACAACGATTAATTGACGAATGGGAACACGCATTTGCTGCAATGGAAGAGACTCTTTCAGAAACAAACAACGCTACAGAAGAAGAAAAGGTAAAAGAAGGCCGCCAACTCTTTTCTGATATAGAAAAAAGAGATATTCGTATTCGGCCAAAATGCCAAGAGGCTTTCATAATGCGTGGAAGCTATCATATCCTAGCAAATCAGTTGAAGATTGGCTGGCATGTTGACTTTTTTGACCGTCTCAAACAGTTACTTAATACATAGGAGGCGATATAGTTGTGAATAGCTGGAATAAGCGTACACGCGAAGTCGCTTACCTACTTAACCCTGCTTTTTGCGGAAGAATGCTATATTCAGCAATAAATGCCTATAGCATCAAGACGAAAAGAGCTTTCCCGTTTCCATTAGTCTACTTAGTTCTCCCGTTAGTGTTGCATAAGGAAACAAGAGCAAATATAAACAGCCGAACGCAATTACACCTATGGGTTCAACAGCATCCTCAGTTATTGATAGATTTTCCGCAACGAACAACTGAACTAATTCCAATTACAAACGAGGCTGTTGAGCTACTCCTTCAAACAGGGAAACTTGTTCTAACTCCAAATGCAGAATTGGAGGTATCGCCGACTTCGCGCAGTTTGAGTAAAACCAAATATGTTGATTCTGAAATAGCAGAGTGCCTTTTGAAATGTGAACATATTGCCAGATGGTTTGCAACCGCTGGAAAAGTTGAAAACATATATATAGAGTTGGGGGTGAGACCATGATGCAAATACGAGAACTTGTGCTCTATGGATACAATGGAAAAGTGCGGCATCTGCCCTTCGCGTTGGGTAAAGTAAACATTATTACCGGACGATCAAAGTCTGGAAAGTCTGCAATAGGAGATATTATTGACTATTGCATGGGTGGGGACTCCTGCAATATTGCAGATGGAATAGTTCGCGATAATGTAGCATGGTACGGCTTGCTCCTTCAGTTCGATAATGAGCGGATTTTTGTAGCGCGCAAAAATCCTGACAAAGGTCAACAGACAACTTCCACTTCCTATATCGAAATTGGTGAAGAAATTGAGGTTCCAGAATCGTGTGATTTTATCTCTAATACAAATTCGTCTGGGATAGAAAAAACATTAACCCAACGAATTGGGATTTCAGAGAACCTGAACACGCCGCCAGAAGGGCAAAGCAGATTGCCGCTTGCCGCAAATATTCGCCATGCCTTGTATTATTGTTTTCAGGGTCAAGACGAAATTGCCGCAAAGAATTTTTTGTTTCACCGTCAATCCGATGACTTTGTGACGCAAGCAATTAAGGATACCATCCCATACTTCTTAGGTGCAATCAATGAAGAAGCACTGGCATTAGAAAATGAGCGAGCTGTGCTCAAACGCAGGTTAACTATCGAACGTCGCCGACTTGAGGAAAATCGCCACTTAATGGGCGGCGGTTTTGAGCGGGCGGTAAAGTTGATTGGAGAGGCCAGACAGGTTGGGCTAATCGATTCATCAACACAAGTCGATTATCAAAATTATCAAGAGGTTTTTTCGCTACTTCAGGATACTTTGAACTGGTCTCCCCAAATGGTGAGTTCCGGAAGTGGAATGGATCGATTAACTTTTTTACAAAGTAAACTTCAAGAAGCTCGAAATGAATACGATGAAATCGGAGTAAGCCTCGACAATGCTCGTAAATTTGTTGGAGAAGCTTCTGGGTATTCAAGTGAAGCTCAACATCAGAAAGTGCGTCTTGAATCTATAGGCCTTTTTGAGCATATTGATTTTGATCCAGGGAAATGCCCTCTCTGCTCAGGAACACTTGAAAATCCTCTACCTAGCGTAGAAATGATACGTACCTCTATTGTTAATCTGGACAAGTCAATTGCAAATGTTACCCGTGAACAGCCAAAACTACGGGCGTTCATTTCAACCTTAGAGCAGGAACGGCAAAAAAAGCAAGAGGAAATCAGGGCACTAGAAGCAGAGATTGATGGAATCTACCAACAGGAGGACGAAAGAGCACGGCTGAGAGATATAAACGCCAGAAAAGGTAAAGTCGTTGGCCGAATAAGTCTCTGGGTCGAAAGCGTACAGAATGATACGGAATCTGAACAGCAGGAACAAGTTATCCGAGAAATAGAAAAACGCGTACAAGAGATTGACTCGATTCTTGATACAGACTCTGTGGATGAACGCAAACAATCCGCACTTTCTAGAATACAGGAAGATATGACAAAGTGGGCAAAGGAATTGCAACTTGAGCACTGCGATAATCCTTACAGACTTGATTTGAATAAGGTTACCGTTATTGTAGATAAACCTGAACGTCCCGTTCCTCTTAAGCAGTTGGGAAGCGGGTCTAACTGGGTAGGGGTTCACCTTATTGCCTATTTTGCATTGCAGCACTATTTTATCGGTGCAAAGCGTCCGGTCCCAAGATTCATGTTCCTCGATCAGCCCTCTCAGGTCTACTTTCCATCTGAGTTTGACGAGAAGAAAACCGATTGGAATGAAGTCAACAAAATATATCAGTTTGTTATTGACCGGACAACTGAACTTCAAGGACAGTTGCAGGTCATCATTGTGGATCATGCAGACCTGAAAAAGGATTCTTTCAGGGAGTTTATTCGTGAAAATTGGTGGCCAGACGATAAAAATCTAGTACCGATTGATTGGTATAAGTCAGAGTAAAAACAGAAATCCCAGACTATCAGAATCTATTGATAGCTTGGGATTTCTGCTTTTGCAGAGATTTATTTTTTGTCGTGTGCTTGACATACGGGTGTCTCAAATCATGATAACGAATCTCCCGCAGATTGTTTTCCCGGAGAAGTGCTTTAAATTTGGAAGTGAGCCTGGATGGCTTGAGAAGTTCGTTGTGCGCGTTGAGGCAGACATACCCGGATTCCCTTCGACAGGACATCAGAAGCTGTTCCACTGCGGGGGAGAGGGGAAGCGTCCGGTGACTGGACTTCCGTTTGGTTACATCCCGGGCAACGATACTACCGGTGATTTCGCTGACAGTGTGGCTGATATGGACGGTATGACAGTCAAAGTCAATAGCTTCCCATTTGAGTCCCAGCACTTCACTCCTGCGCAGCCCCAGAAGGAGGGCAAGGGTGACCGGCAGTTCCAGATCAGTGCCCTGAATCGCGGCAAGCAGCTGCTGGCATTCGGCTTTGCTGTAATAGGATGCCGTATAGGGAGCGACCTTGGGCGGAAGCACCCGATTGGCGGGATTCTCCGGAAGAAGACCATCGATCACTGCACAGTCCAAAGCCTTGTGGAGGTTGGCGTGGTGACGGCGCACGGTGGTAGTGGAAAGCCCTCTTTTCAGAAGAGAATCATAGTACGCGGCGATATGCTTTGGGGCAAGGTCGCAGATGGGAAGATTCAGCTTCTGATAGTAGGGGCAGATGGAATTGCGGACGATGAGGGAGTAGGCCTTGAAGGTGGTGGGAGAAACCGTAGGCTGCATCAGATCCAGCCAGTGCATGAGATAGGCATCCACATAGATGCCTTTGGCGTTCCTGCGCATATCCAGCTCGGCGGTGATTTGCCTGCGCTTTTCGAAGAGCATTTCTTCGGCTCTCCGCCGGTTGCCTTTTGTTTTGAGATGGGTTGTAAAGGAGTGTTCCCTGCGTTTCCCCATTTCGTCGCGATAGGTGACGACCATATGCCAGTATCCGTTTCTTTCGCGTAAATGTCCTGCGACCATTGCTGTTTTCACCCTCCATGTATCATATTTGCAGAGTGATTATACAATGGGAGACGCAGTGGACTCAAAATCCGCTACGTTCGATGGCATACGATCGTTCGACACAGGGGACTTAAAATCTCGCGTCCCGAACCACGCACCTGTTCCCGAAAGTGCTAGAGAACTGCGGACTTTCTGAAAAATAACTTCCCGATTTTTGGAGCATCCCTCCAAAACATCCCTCCAACTTTCACATCCCTCCATTGGAGGGATTGAATACGCCGCTATGATGGAATGGTAGACATAAATGGATGGAATGTATTCCGCAATTCCCGTCGTCGATGGATCGGGTGTCTCAGGTGGCCTCTGCATTATTTCTTCTTGGAAGTTGGACACTGTTTGTTCCATCTTTTCTCTAAAAAGGATTTCATTGATGGCAGGAAGAACAGCAATATAAAGTCCAATCAAAAACGCTGCAAATGTGAGAAGCAAAAATAAGTGCCTACGCATCTCTGTTCCTCCCCAAAAAGGCAAATGCAATACATATCATCACCAGAAGCAGCACAACTGCCAATGCAATATATAATCCGTGCAGATACTCCTGTTCCCATGTGGATTCAACTTCCGGGGTTTCTTGCAGGATATCCGCCTGGATTTCCTGTGCATGTTCATATGGGACTCGTTCACCGGTAACAAGCAGACGATGTGTATTAACTGCCAACGGAGTACAGGTTATCAGTGTACAAAGATCGGCGTCAGGCACGATGCCCAACAGGCTGGTATCGTAGGGAAGAACGGTACTCACACGAATCACTTTGTAAGCAAGCGTTTCATCCAGAACATGTAGGTAAAAGACGTCTCCCTCCTTTACCTGGAGCAAATCCGTAAACATTTTTTGACCGGCCAATCCGGAATGTCCGGAAAGGACTGTATGGGTTCCAATTCCTCCAATTGGAAGCGAACTCCCAAGCAAATGTCCAATCCCCCGTTCCAGGGTTTCTGCATCTGTCCCGTGAAAAATTGGAAGATTGATTTGAATTGAGGGGATCTCTACATATCCCATAATCCCGTTTCCAGCCAAATCCAGCAGTGCGCTATAGTCTTGCGCGGCTTCAAGCAGGTTGTCCTTTTCGTATGCGGAAACTGGCGCAAGCGATTTGTTATATTGTTCTGCAAGCCGACGGGCATCTGCTATGCTGCTATCATCCGTGTTTTGGATTACTTCCTCATACTCCGTGTAAATAATGGATGCGTATTTTTGGTTTACATAATTACTTGCAAGTGGGTACAGTGTAATGCCCAAAGCAGTCAGGAACACCAGCGTAGATGCAATCAGAATAATAACTTTGTGCTTCACTTGACTTAACCTCCTATGTATCTCCGGAAAAAGTCCCGGAGGGATTCCTCCGGGACTGAGAAAAGTTACTTGGAAATACTTCTCTTGCGAATGGCAAGAATCATGACCCCTGCCGCAAGGGTCATCAGCGTAATACCTCCGACGCTATACATCCAAGTACCATGATCGCCGGTCTTGGGCAGGTCAAACCCCTTGGTGTTTTTCACAGTCAGCGGGGCCTCTGCGTTTTTGCTGTTGTTGTATTCCAGCATATTCACCTTCTTGCCATCTACGGTAGCAGACGCAGTAAGCAGCTTGTGCTCCAGATGCTTCTGTGCATGATTCTGAATATCCTCAGTACTTTTCACCTTTTCGGCATAACGAGGATCGTTCTGAATCAGGCCGAGTACGTCGCTGTCGTAAATGGTACAGCTGTTTTCAGTATCAGCACAGGCGATGTCCACAGCGATTGCATTTTTCAGCAATGTATAGCCACTGTCAGTTTTCATTTCAGAAATCAGATAGGAATCGTCTTCCAGACCAATAACGACAATCTTGCCGTCCTTCCCACCAACTGTCATCGGGACAAAGTGTGTGGCTTCCTTCTTATCTGCAACGTGTCCGGTGACATAGTAGATGCCGGAGGTTTTGTCCAGCTCCGCCTTCACATAGTAGCCATCGGTCTTGTTCTGGATGATAAACTCAACATTTTTGAAATTGCCCTGACCATCGTTGAAAACCTTGGTCAGATCAATGCCATAGGTGAATACATGGCAGTCGTCAACCAGCGTGTCATAAAAGGTCTTGGAGCTACGCTTCCATGTCAGAACCACCTTGTTGTCGTTACCCTCATCACCACAGACAAGATCGCTGGTGCTGTCCATTTTTGCAGTGTAGGTAATGCGCAGCGTGCAATCAGAGAAACCGGAATTGGACATGGCGGCATCCGAATAAACAGCTTTGGAGGTATTCAAGTCGATCAGACCGGCTTCAGTCATTTCAATGGTCATAACAGATTCACCGGCTGCGGTTTCACTGTAATTCACGGTAAATTTACCGTCATTTTCGACCCACTTTGCAACAGAGTTGGTACAGCCAGCATCCGTGAAGAATTCCAGTGCTACGTCACCTTTCTTGTAGCTCAGCCCCTTGGAAAGGGTATCCACGAAGGTGTAACAGGAAAGATAGGTACTTTCGGAAGTAATGCTGGGCAGGGTGGAAACAATCTGGTAGTCGATGGTGTCACCGGCAGAGGCAGTGCCGGTATGAGCGTAATCGTCCGTTTTGCCGGTGTCAGCCTTGGCCTCCCGCAGCGTTTTTTTCAGAGAGGGAATACCGGTCAGATTCTTGGGATACAGGGTAACATCGTAAATCCAGCGGGTGCCTCCATCGTTGGCATTGGTGCCGTTAACGGAAGTCATGGGAACGGATACCAGAAAAGGATCAGTAGTGGACACGACCATTTCTGGAACTTTGGTTTCCGCAACCAGATACAGACCCAGGGGCAGATTTTCGGCCTCGGTTTTGCCATAGGAATCCGTCAGGGTCATAGCCGTGCCGTTGGCCGCGGCGTAACGCTCCATGGCATTCTTGACGGTGGTAGCGTTGGCAGTCAGGCCGGAAGACAGAGCGGAAATCAGCACATCCGACTGGTAGAAATACTTGGATTCATCCAGAGCGTCCGCATTTTCGTAGCGGTTCTTGCCGTCTGCCAGCCCCAGAGCAGCCAGAAAATCCGCACCGTTAGTCTTATCCACAGCGTACAGAATTTCCACATGAGCGTCGGTGCGATTGTCGCTTTCGGATTCTCCATACTGGAAGATGTCAGCTACCTTGACATAGGTAAACTCGACACCCTTAATAGCATATCCGTAGCCGGTTTCACCGTTGCCCAGAGTGGATGTGGAATTCCCGCCCAGGACATTGTTTACACCTGCCTCATCATAGACGCCGGTGGATACATAGGAGCTGTCCCAAACGCCATCCTTTTCAGCGTTCGTAAGATCATATTTATAAATTGTCATAGATCCGGTTCGGCTGGTGTCAATAGATGCGGGATCTGTCGTCTCATCAGCGGATACAGAAAACGGGATGGACAGCGCCATCATTACCGCAAGGCAAATTGCGAAAAGCTTTTTCAAAGATTTCATGAGATTTCTCCTTTGTGATAAGGTGTGAATTGAAAATGTCAGAATATAAGAAATACCAGAGGACGATCCTCTGGCATGAAAAAGGGGAAATAGCATCATACTTTCCTTCTTCGGATCAGAGAATGCATGACACCAATAGCGCAGATGGCTGATGGAGCCATTGCAAGGAACGGGTAGATGCGCAATCCATTGGAGCCCGTTTTAGGAAGCGTATAGAGTCTTGCGTTTACAACGCGGAGTGTAATGGCAGGATTATCAACATCAATTTTGCCTTCAAATGCTGCACTGTCCAAAAGGCTGTATCCATCTGGAGCATTTTGTTCCGTCAGGCGATAGTAAAGTCCCAAGCAAAGCCCCGTCCACTCTAACGCTCCATTTTCGGTAGATGTTAGACAGCCATCAGCCAAGCCTGTACTTGAACATCCTCCACGCATAGCATTTTCCGAGAACACGACAGGATTCCAGGAAATGCCATCTTCGCTCCACTCCAGGAGGAACGTTGCGCCAGAAAGCTGTTCGCCTTCTACATTTACCTTTTCAATGGTTATGGTGCCAGTACGAACTGCATTGCAGAAAGACACCTCGGCGGTCTGTCCCTGAACAACCGAAATCTTCTGGGGATTTTCGCTTTTACAGACATACAGGGAATCCTCCGGGAGAATTTCTTCCACGGTGTATTCGCCGGGGAGCAGCGTTTCCAGAATGGTGCCATCCTCGGAAGTCGTGAACGGGGAACCTTCCACTTCCGCCCCGGCTGCATCCGTCACCCGGAATTGCCAGCCTGCGGTAGTCGTTCCATCTTCCATTGTTTTGAGGATTTTCAGCTTGCCGTACTGGACATTGGTGAAGGTGATCTCCGTATCCTGATGGGGCAGAATCTCGACTTCCTGAACAGATTCGTCCACCATCCAGTATTCATCCTCAAAGCGACCATACTCGTCCCCGGTCTCTTTGGCGTAGTAAATGCCGGGGTCAAGGTAATAGCCGCCCCGGCCTTCCTCGTTGGTGGTAATGGTTCCCACCGCTTGTGTACACTCCGGGTCAGAATAGATGGTGATTTTCCAGCCTTCCACATTTTCGCCGGTGTTGGTTTTCTTATGGAACCAGCCGATACCCTGTTCTTTGTTCAGCCATGTGTCTACAGTGTCCTTGCCGCCCGTAACAAGAATCGTGTGGAAGCCCAGCTCTCCGATCCAATAGAAATCCTCTGTAGGCAGCTCCATCACGGTGTAGCGTCCCAGAGGCAGATTCCCGGTGATGGCATAGCCGTTTTCATCTGTGGTAAACTCACCAACTGTTTTTCCGCCGGAATCCCTGACCTGAAATGTCCAGCCGCCCAGATAGTTGCCGGTGTTGGTGGTTTTCACGATCTGGATACGGCCATACTGCGTGTTTGTAAAGGTGACGCTGGCAGTTTGATTCACCTGAATCGTCACGGTTTTTACCTCTGTGTCGAACTCCCAATAGGGATCGTCTGTAGGGATTTCTCTGGCGTATAGCGTTCCGGGCTGTAAACCCGTAACGGTTATGGTGCCATCTACCCCAGTCACAAACGGAGAATCCGGTATGGGATTTGCGCAGTCAGGGTCATAATACAGGCCGATTTTCCAGCCGCCCAGATTCTCACCTGTGTTGGTTTCCTTCACCAGTTGGACACTTCCGGTATTGAGCTTGTTATAAAAGCTGACCGAAGCCGTCCCACCAGAGGAAATTGTGACTTTCTGGGGGTTGGTGTTGGCGCAGCTGTACAGAGCGTCCAGACTGGAATCTGTGTTCCCCAATTCTTTGACATAGTAGGTGCCTGCGGTCAACCCTGTCACAGACAGCTTACCACTGGAATTGGTAGTGTACGGCCCGGATACCAGATTGGTACAGGCAGAATCAGAATAGATGCCAAATTTCCAGTCGGACAGATTCTTGCCGTCCTCTGTAGTTTTCGTCAGGCTGAGATTTCCCAGAGACGGTGCCTTGATCTTGAAGTAGGCATTCAACCCGCTGCTTCCGGCGTTATACAGGGAGATGGTCGTCTGGTAACTGGAACCCGACATGTACCAAATATTGTAGCTGGAATTGGCCGCCGAGGGCAGATACCGGGTCGCGGTGAACACCGTGGATTCGGAAATATCCCCGGTTTTTGTGATGTTCAGGGTATTACCGCTCTTAGAAAAGCGTGCTCCATTTCCGTTGGAAAAGCTGAAACGCGACAGTACCTCATTGGAATCATAGGCGCTGCCGGTATCGCCAGAAAGTTGGATCACAGGAGCGTTACTACGGGAGCTGCTACAAAAACTGGGGATGGTTTTCGCGGATTGGATTGCGGAAACCAGACTGTTGTAACAAGAAGTGAACCCAGGCACAGAGGCAGCGGCGGCATTGTAGAATACATCGCCGGAGGTGCCGCACTCGTTGGAGCTGTTCCGGTTGAAACTGCTGGGGTCACGCAGCCCACAGACGATTTCATAGATCAGGATTTGCGTTGCTACCCGCAGGGGAACATTGGGATTGCTGTCCTTCTTTACTGATGTAACGCTGATGGAGTGATCCCACTGCTGGTTACTGTACAGGAGGATAAGCCCGATAGCTTCCCGCCGGGCAGCAGGCATCGCGTACCACACATTGCTGCCAGTGGTACTGCCGCTGCCATTTAGCGTCACGTCCCGGTCAACAGAATTTCCGGACGTGCTGGCACCGTAGTTTCGCCATGGCTCAATACAGTACAGCGGCTCGTCCGCATGGGCAACGCCGCCGTACCGTGCAAAGTGCCAGCCCATGTTCTTGACATAGGCCGTTCGGGTTGTATCAGTACCATTGGGCTTATAGGTACAAGACACCTGATAATTCAACCGGGTGGTATAATCGCCGTTGTCGGCATAATCAAACAGCATGATACTGTTTTGGGTAGGAGCATACATATCGGCATTCGGAAGCAAATCGTTTTCAGGTTCATTGCGAGAATCTCCTGACGGCATCTCACCCAAAGTTTCTGTAGGTGCTGTGGCTTCTTCTGCTGTCTCTGCCCCAGCGGGCACTGTAGCTGGTTCAGTCTGCCTTTCAGATTGTGGTTCAGTGGCAGTGTTTGACTGCGGCGAATCGGAAGGAGACACTTCCGTAGGAACGACTTCTTCCTTGGGAGGATCTACACCCGGTTCCGATTGTGTGGTTTTCATCTCATCTGCATAACCGAACGGGATGCTGCCAAGCAGTGTTAGCAACACGAGCAGCAGCGCTATCGGTCTGCGAATTTTTGCGATCATAATGAAGTGTGATCCTTTCTCATCTTTATGAATATGTGTTCTCAGCGCTTATGCGCCTAGGGCAATCATAGGCATCATCTCCTGCATCCAAATTCCATCCACAAGTGAATGACATATTGCTTCAATATGTAGTAAGCTGCCGCACCAAGCGATACGACAGCCTGATTATTCATAAAGCGATTTCTCATATTTGTCCTCGACGCCCTGAGAAGTGGGAAATCACCAAACGGCTGCTTGCTGGGCTGCTCCATAGGAATCTAACCTCCCCGCCTTCATTATGACCGGGCCGCGAATTACGGAAGTATCATTGTCCCTGTGCAGGTTCATCGCTTTGCTGGTTGCAATCCAGCATTCCAGAGTAGCATTTATCGCTATTCCCGAAAGGAAGTCTCGGCGTGTTTCCCTGATAGCTCTCTGCACGGTAATGTATCTGGTGAATGGTATTCAATTGTCAAGCTGCACACTCAGAACATTCGTTCTGAGTGCAATTATTTTATAGAAAAATAATGCTCTTTTTTAGGAACTACCTTGTCACAATCAGGGAAGCCGTTGGTCACAATCAGAGCCTGTTGGCAAAAGAAGAGAGCTGTATTGAGATTTGACGCAGTTCATCCTGAAGGTTTTCACGCCCTGATTCCTTACCCAGCAGTAGGTAGTCTGTGGAGCAATTGAGTAGTTCTGCTATGTTAATCAGGAGTTCAAACGAACAGACATTCTTCCCGGTCTCTATCCGCGTGATAAATTCTCTGGAAGTGTTCAATGAGTTCGCCAGTGCTTCCTGCGTAAATCCGCAACTCTTTCGGGCATTGCGCACCCTTTCCCCGAATGCTTTTTGATTAAACTGCATTTTCCTGTTCCTTTCTGCTGGGTGCAGGTGAGGACACAGGAAAGTCAGGGCTTTATCGCTGCATTTAGGCGCAACGAAATAAGGGTACTGAAAATACATTCTAAAATTCAGAATGTACTCCTGTATCCTCGGCCCTGATGATCACTCAGGCTTTAGATATGTAAATTTGTTTGCTGATAAAAATAAAAGCCGGGCATGAAAACGGTAGAGTAAGCCTGTTACTCTTCGTTTTTCATGCCCGGCTATTTGGTGGTGTTTCATTATGCGGTCAGTGACCGCATACCCCGTTGCTCGGTGCTATGATCGGATATTGAAGAATGGTAGTCGATAATGGATGATCCGCTGATCGGCGGTAGAATAGCGGTGTTTTACTCCGGCGATACGCCAGATTGATTTCGGTGATTTTTCTACACCTGGGACACTTGCACTCGATAATGCCGGTGCTTGGCGTTGTT
>ERZ772884.901-NODE-901-length-20822-cov-15.149564_pt1 | contig 20822 bp, 11 predicted proteins | sample MGYA00580574_ERZ772884 | MGnify/ENA primary metagenome ERZ772884 (study PRJEB29015, sample SAMEA2737690) | human gut metagenome | biome: human gut; feature: human-associated habitat; material: faeces | place: China | collected 2012 ... | reverse complement strand
TAGAGTAGGGATGAATGTCTCAAGAGCTGCGTCGATGAAAGCAAACGGGAAGGTTGCTGCCGGACGAGTAAAAACGCCAACCCTTGGAATGGTTGTTAAAAGAGAAATTGAAATCCAAGAATTCAAACCAAAAACTGTATACGGAGTAAAAGCGGTCTACGACGAAGGATTCGAAGGAACGTTGTTTGCTGCTGCCAACATGCAGACTGCAGATGAAGAGGAGGAAGAAACAGATAAAACAGCAGGAACTATCTGGTTCGAGACAAAAAAAGAAGCGGATGATTTAATCGCAACGCTAGACAAAACAGCTAGGGTTATTGAATATACAGCAAAACGTGAACAATCGTATGCCCCTAAACTTTTTAAGCTTGCAACCGCACAAAGAGAAGCTGGTAAGCTTGGGTATAATGCAGCAGATACACAGCGTATCATCCAGGGCTTATATGAAAAGAAAATTATGTCTTACCCACGTACCGGATGTGAATACATTCATAGTGATGAAAATTTCAAAGCGATGTTAAAATCCGCATCAAATGTTCCTGAACTTGCCCCATTTGTAGCCGGGATTACAGATGAAGATATTGCAAGAGTAAAGAAGACGGAGAGATGGGTTAATGATAAAGTAGCAAACGATGAAGGACATACGGCTTTGGTTCCAACAACAGAAGCTCCAAACTGGGATTCTCTTGATAAGGAAGAAAAAGACATCTATACGTTGATCGTCCGTCAGTTTGTTGCTATTTTTCTTCCACCTCTTATTCAGGATAAAGCGACTCTCATTACAGATGTCAAAGGAAATACATTCCGCAGCTCGGGAAAAACGCTTGTTGACCCTGGTTATACAAAGATTTTTAACAGAAACTTCTCTGATATGATGATTCCGGTTCATCAAAAAGGAGATAATATTTCTGTAAATAGTTTTAAAAACACAGAGAAAACTTCTACCTGCCCAAAACGTTATACATCTCCAGAACTTATTGCGGCAATGGAAAATCCAGCAAAATTCTTAGAAGATGAATCGCTTAAAAAGCTTGGAAAAAGACTCAAAATTGGTACCCCAGCAACACGTTCAGGTATTATCGAGGAACTGGTTCGAAACGGATATTTAGTTATCAAGAAAGAAGGAAAACGAGAAGTACTCGTACCAACAGACACAGGAATTACAATCATCAAAAATCTCCATGGAACAGCTATCTGTAAAGTAGATATGACTGGTGAGTGGGAAGAGCAGCTTGAAGCTGTAAGAAGAGGAGAGCTTGCTAAAGATGACTTCGAGATGCAGATGCGTGAAAACGTAAGAGTCCTTGTAGAAGAAATTAAAAGCATGGAAATGAAGCCTATCGGTAACGGCCATGCAGGTCAATATACGGAGCTTGGAACATGTCCAAAATGCGGCAAGAAGATCATGAGAGGCCCATCTCGTTTCTACTGCACAGGATATAAAGAAGGCTGTAAAGTCGGAGGGTTTGTAGAGCGTTACGGATCTACAATTGAAAATAATGAGTTTATGGACATGTTAATGAACGGAACATCGATTACAAAATCCATGACATATAACGGCATTACATGGAATCAAGAAATAAAAGTCGATGCCGAAGGAAAACTTACGTATCCATCGAATGCAAAAGCGACTGAATTCAAGTGTCCTAAGTGTGGCAAAACGATCATCGAAACGGCCACTGGATACTCCTGTGAAGGAAGAAAAGATAAGAGCTGTGATATTCATGTTGGAAAAAGCATCGGTGGTAAGTTAATCCCTTCTGAACAGTTTGCAAAACTCTTTACAACAGGAAAGACGGATGTTATCGCTGGATTCTATTCTGAAAAGAAAAAGAAGAGCTATGATGCCGCGCTGGAATATAGTGCTAACGACGGCAAGATCGTAATGAGACTCGGGTTCGCCGAAAAGGCGACGAGTTACAGATGCCCGGTTTGTGATAAGCCTATGGTAAAAGTGGGAGCTCAGTTGGTCTGCTCAGGAAAGAACGATAATTCCTGTCACTTTAGGATGTTTGCCACTGCTTACAAAAAAGACCTTCCAGAAGAAACTATTGAAAAGATGCTTGAGAAAGTAGCTAAAAATGAAATTAAGGGCGGAGAAACTGCTTTCATTACAGATACTGAGGTCGATACGGATATGGAATGCCCATTCTGTGGAGGCAAGATCAAAAGAAACGGTTCTCATTTCTACTGTGAAAATGTACCAGGGAAAACCTGTGGATTTGAGCTTTATCGTTTAAGTGCTGGTCATATTTTGGATGATCACGAAGTGCTTGCATTGGTTTCAGCGGGGAAAACCCCAGACATCAATGATTTCGTTAAGAAAGACGGAAGTCATTTTAGCGCTCGCCTGGAATTAAACTGGGATACAAAAAAAGTAGAAATGAAATTCATTGAGGGGGCAAAAAAAGAGTCTTCGTACACTTGCCCTTGCTGTAAAAAGCATAAGCTCATGAAAAACGGATACAAGTTAACATGCGAATGTGGTTTTTCCGCATGGACGATTGCATCCAAGAAACCAATTACCAAGAAAAATCTTAATTTATTATTTACCAAGGGAGAGACGGAAGTAATCAAGATGAAAAGTAAAGAAGGAAAGCCATTCGAAGCTAAGATCGTGATTGACTATAATAATAAAAGCACAAAATTTGTTTTTCCAAAAAGATAATTTGGTAAATTACATTTCCATCCTAAATATTGGCGATATATAGTTAATATTGATTTTGCAAATAAGCAATAGAATTCCTTCCCATCCTTAATATTGATGAGAAGGGATTCTTTTTGTTACGTGTCATCTTTAACATCGAATAGGAGAAATGGCTTAAAACAGGCGGATTCCAGAATATTGCAGATGTGACAAAATTTAATATTAAGAATGGGATGTAAATAGAAAAATCAATTATCGAATTCAATATTAAATTTGGAATGTAAGTGAAACAGCGTGTTATTTTTTTAATATTAAAAATATAAATGTAACGGGAATGTTCGTGAAAAGAGAAACTAGGGGTATTTTTGTTACATCTCATCTTTAATATTGAAATCAAGAATCTGACCTAATGTTCCTATTCAAACTTAATAATGAAACATCAAATGGTTATGTTTGTTACGCTCCATCTTTAATATAGTTTTTCATAATGCGTCTAAAAATACCCTTATAACTTTAATATCAAATTTGCAACTAATATCCTAAATTACCTGTCATATTTAATATTGACTCATAGGAGGAAACAATGTATAAATCGAAACGCAGCCTCAAAGTGTATGAGGCACCACTTGGTTTAAATGGTAAACAGCAGATTCCAAGAATTCAGCTTCAGGGTCATTGGCTCGAAGCTCTTGGATATCATGTGGGTGATAAGATTGATGTTCAGTGTACTGGTGACACGATCATCATCAATAAAATGAAGAATAAATAAAATAAACAAGCGTCGGCCAACGAGTCGGCGCTTTTCTGATATATTATATGTGATAAAAATAGTGAAAAAAGATGAAACGTGTAGACGAAACGTCGAAAAAGAGCTATAATTGTAGAAATGATATCGGCAAAAGGAGATAATTTATATGAATAAGCAAGAATTAGCAGCAAAAATTTGGTCGACAGCGAATGAGTTGCGTAAGAACATTAAGGCGAGCGAGTACAAGGATTATATTCTTGGCTTTATGTTCTACAAATATTTATGTGATAAGGAAGTGGATTATCTGAAAGATCTCGGTGGTGAGATTGATGATCTTCTTGATGTAGATGATGATACCATGGATAAATTTAAAGACGGTATCGGATATTTCATTTCTCATGAAAACCTTTTCCACGTCTGGAAGGAGTCTGGGGTCAACCTTGGTGCAAAAGATGTATCAGAAGCGTTGGATGACTTCTATCTTAATCTGAATGGCAGATATAAAGCTGTATTTGATAAGGTATTCAGCGCGTTACAGACTGGACTTACAAAACTTGGTGAGAACTCCGGCTCTCGTGATAAGGCAGTCAGAGACATTGTTGATCTGGTCGATCTTATTCCTCCAACAAGCCACGATTATGACGTACTTGGATACATTTACGAATACTTGATTCAGCAATTCTCTAGCGAAGCAAAGAAAGACGGGGCCTTTTATACTCCTCATGAGCTTACGTCTCTTATGGCGCGCATCGTTGCAAATAGATTGAAAGATAGAGAAAAAATTTACTGTTATGACCCTACGGTCGGTTCTGGTGGCCTCTTGTTGAACATTGGTAAAGAAGTAGGAAAATACATTCCATCTGATAATATTCATTATTATGGACAGGAGTTGATAACTGAAACAGCAAACCTTGCAAAGATGAACCTCTTCATGCAGGGAGTTCCGGTTCAAAATATCAATATGCGTAACGCTAATACTCTTGAGGAAGACTGGCCTTACTTTGATGAACAGACCGCTTATGCTCCACTTTTTGTGGACGCGGTTGTCTCAAATCCCCCATAAAGCGCAAATTATGAACCGGAAAATCACCAGACAGATGTGAGATTTAAAGGCTATGGGCTTGCTCCTGCTGGAAAAGCAGATTATGCGTTTCTGTTGCACTGCTTATATCATATTAAGAATGATGGGGTAATGGCTATCGTACTTCCACATGGTGTTTTATTCCGTGGCGATAGCGAGGGTGAAATTCGTAAAAACCTTATTTTAAACCATAATATTGAGACAATCATTAGCTTTCCACAACAGTTGTTTTTCGCAACTTCAATTCCGGTTATTGTAATGATTCTTTCAAAAAACCGCAGAGAAGACGATATTCTCTTTATCGATGCATCTCAATCTTATAAAAAAGACAAGAAACAGAACGTTCTTACCGAAAGCGATGTTCAGAGAATCTTTGACACTGTTATTGCACGTAAAGATGTGTCAAATTATGCACACCTTGCAACTATGAAAGAAATCGAGGCAAATGGATATAACTTAAACGTACCACGCTATGTATCTGCAACTACAGAAGAAGCGCCTTACGATTTATTCTCGGTTATGACAGGGAAAGTATCAGACAAAGAATTGGAAGCCTTTGATGCTATTTGGCAACAGTTCCCATCGCTTCGTGAAAAACTTCTGAATAAGGCGGAAGGATACAATGCTTTTGCAGATGTAAGTGTAAAAGATACTGTATTTGCAGATAAAGACGTACAAGATTTTCTTGATAGTTTCAATGCTGTATCTGAAGAATTTAGAAAGTACTTAGTTGGTACACTTATCAATCGTGATGTTGTTCCATCAGTACACGATGAAATTGTTGCAAAACTTTTTGAAGACTATAAGAATCAGCCGTTGGTTGATGTTTACAAGGTATTTCAATCTTTTGCTGATAACTGGATAATCGTTGATTCTGATCTTGCAAGACTTGAAGCGGAAGGTTGGGATATCTGTGCTGAAACAGAGCCGAATATGGTGACAAAAAAAGATTCCAAAACAAAAAAGACTGTGGAAGAACAAAAAGGTTGGAAAGGTAAAGTAATGCCTTTTGAACTTGTTAAGACCGTATTCTTTGCTTCTGATTTCGATAAAATGTCAAAACTTACTGCCGAAGCTGACAATAAAGCATCGGAGTATGCCGACATTTGGGAAAACATGGACGAAGAAGCTAAGTCTGCAGTATGTAAAGACGATGACGAATCAGCGTTTGACACAAAGAAGTTTAAATCAGCTATTAAGAATGGCGACCTTGATAAAAAAGCTGTGGAATACATCAATGCCATTCAGGATGCTATTGCAAAAGAAAAAGCTCTTCGCAAACAGGTGAAAACGATTGAAACAGGGCTTGATGATAAAGCTAAAGAGAAAATCGAGTCATTATCAGAAGGAGAAATCTATAAACTCTTGGAAAGCAAATGGATTACTCCAATTATCACAGCAATTACAAATGCTGCTGAAAACGTATTTACAAAGTTTGTATCTGATTTCATGGCGTTGGAGAAAAAGTATGCAAACCCATTGGCTGAACTATCTGAATCAATCGAAGAAACAAGTGGAGCATTGAAAACAAATCTGGATGAACTTGTGGGAAATGATGCGGATATGGTTGCTATTAAGATGTTAATGGAGGAACTGTAAATGGAAGATAAACGTGAGTTGGCAAATGATACATATGTGCCAGAAATTCGATTTAAAGGATTTACAGCTCCTTGGGAACAGCGTGAGTTGGGAGAAGTAGCAAAATATAGAAATGGAAAAGCTCACGAAAATGATATTTCAGAACATGGAGAGTACGTTGTTGTTAATTCAAAATTTGTTTCAACTGATGGAGAAGTTTGCAAGTTTTCAAATAAACAAATTGAACCTTTATACAAAGATGAGATTGCGTTTGTATTGAGCGATGTACCAAACGGTAGAGCAATAGCTCGAACGTTTTTAGTCGATAAAAACGATAAATATACGCTTAATCAGAGAATTGCAGGTATAACACCAGCCGAAAATGTATGTCCTTATTTCTTGCATATATTGATGAATAGAAACATATATTTTCTTCAATTTGATGATGGTGCAAAGCAAACCAATCTATCTATAACTGATGTAATGGAATTTGAAGAATACTATCCATCGAACGAGGAACAAAATAGAATTGGCAGATACTTTGAAAACCTTGACCGCCTTATCACCCTTTACCAGCGTAAGTGTGATATGCTTAAAAACCTAAAAGCTTCCATGCTTACAAAGATGTTCCCAAAAGAAGGCGAAAGTGTGCCGGAGATTAGATTCAAGGGGTTCACTGAACCTTGGGAACAGCGTAAGTTGGGAGAAATTTTAGAATATGAACAACCAGGACCATACATTGTTGATAGTACCGATTATGATAATAGTTATTCAACACCTGTTTTGACAGCTGGACAAAGTTTTATTTTAGGATACACGAATGAAACGGTTGGAATAAAAAAAGCAACGCCGGATAATCCGGTTATTATATTTGATGATTTTACAACATCATCTCACTATGTTGATTTTTCCTTTAAAGTAAAGAGCTCGGCAATGAAGTTTCTTACTCTTAAAAATGATACAGATGATATTTATTGTATAAATAATGTCCTTGAAAATATTGATTATATTCCTGCATCACATGAGAGACATTGGATTTCGATTTTTACAAATTTTGATGTAAGAGTACCAAGTAGTAGAGAAGAACAAAAATCAATAGGAGATTATTTCAGAAACCTCGACCACCTCATCACTCTTCATCAGCGTAAGTATGAAAAACTTCTTGATGTGAAAAAGGCATTTCTTGAAAAAATGATTGGAGGTGACAACTAATGCCATTACCATATACAGGACAAAACGGTGAGTTAAATTTTGAAGCTGACGTAGTCGAACTTCTAAAGAAAGCCGGATGGGAACATGAGGTTTTAAAGAATAAAACAGTTCCTGAACTTATTGAAAACTGGAAAGATATTCTTTTTGAACGTAATCGAACAACACTGAATAACGTGCCTCTCTCAAGCGACGAGATGGACCGTGTGATGGATGTTGTAAGATTACAGGCAAATACACCAGTAAAGGCAAATCACTTCGTAAATGGCCGTCCTATCGCTATTAAACGTGATTCTGATTCTCCAGATGAACAGCATGCCGGACACGAAGTATATCTTGATCTGTTTTCTGCAGCTGAAATCGCAGGAGGCAGCTCTCGTTATCAGATTGCAGAACAGACGTATTTTAGCACTGATCCACAATTTAATGACAGACGTGGTGACATTACATTACTAATCAATGGCATGCCTGTCATCCATATCGAGTTAAAGGCCTCAGGAGTCGACGTTTATGAAGCGTCTAATCAAATTATCAAGTATGCTAATGAAGGTGTCTGGAGTGGCTTTATGGGGCTTGTACAGGTATTCTGGGCTATGACACCAGAAGATGCATTGTTCTTTGCTAATGCTGGAAATCCAAATGCGTTTAATTCTGCATTTTTCTTCCGTTGGGGAGATCGAGATAATAACGTGATCAAAGATTGGCGTGAACTGATTACGGGAGAGTGCCACATTCTTTCAATTCCAGAAGCCCATAAGCTGATTGGTTATTATACCGTCGCTGATTCTGCAAAAGATGTTCTGAAAGTATGTAGAAGTTATCAGTATGCAGCTATTCGTGCAATCGTAGGTAGAACAGCCAAACAGAAGTGGGGTGACCATAACCAGCTCGGAGGTTTTATCTGGTGTACAACTGGTGGTGGTAAGACAATGACCAGTTTCAAGGCTGGGCAGCTAATTACTGATATGAATTTAGCTGATAAGGTTGTATTCGTTGTAGACCGTAAGGTTCTGGATGAACAATCTACCAATGAATACAACAGCTTCCAACGTCAAGGGGAGTCTGTTTGTGAAACAGTTAGTTCTAAAGACCTCTTTAACAAGTTAGGAAGCTCAAAACTGTCTGAACGACTTATCGTTACATCAATTCAGAAGATTTCTCGAATTAACGATGATGTAGCAAAACTTAGAGAAGCAGAACTTGATGTAATTAAAGCGAAGAGAATCGTCTTTATCATTGATGAAGCGCATCGTAGCCAGTTTGGAGTTATGCACGAGCGAGTAAAGAGAACTTTTTACAACTCTCTGTTCTTTGGTTTTACTGGAACTCCAATCTTTGCAGAGAATATGAAACCAGGAGAATTGACTACAGAAACGGTTTTTGGTGAATGCCTTGCAATCTACTCTCTTGCAACAGGAATCAGAGATGGTAACGTGCTTGGCTTTTGGCCGGAAGCTGTTAAGACCTATGCTGACAAGGATCTAAAAGAAGCTGTAGCGTTGGCTGAATGTCATGCCACAAGCAAAGATGATATTATTGTTGGTACGGATAACTGGAAACTGTATCGTCGTCTGACAGAACAGACCCCTATGGCATCTGAGTTGGACGATCACGGGCAGATTAAGAGAGATAAGAATGGGAATTCTCTTAAGGGTATCGAGGATTATCTTCCTGGGAAGCAGTATGATAACGACGACCATAGAAAACGTGTTGTAGAAAGCATTCTGAATAATTATAAAACGATTGCTTATGGTGAACAGGGCACTCTTTTTCATGGAATTCTTGCAACAGAATCTATTGCAGAAGCATATGAGTATTGGAAGTTGTTCAAAGCAATGGCTCCAGATCTTCATGTAACATCACTATTTGATCCAAACATCAATGTTAACAGTGCCTCCGTCTTTAATAAAGAAAATGCACTTGCCGATATCGTAAATGATTATAATGATACCTTTGGGACAAAATTCGATCGAAAGACAGATCCGAAGTACGCAGCTTTCAAGAAAGATTTAACAGACCGTCTCGCACACAAAGATGCATACAAGCATATGGGTAACACGCATGCGGATGCACTAGATATTGTAATTGTTGTAGATCAGCTCCTTACCGGTTTTGATTCACAATGGCTGAATGTTCTTTATATGGACAAGGTCATGGATACGGATAATATTATTCAGGCTATTTCGCGTACGAACCGTGTACTGAACAACATTGAAAAACCTTGGGGTATGGTGAAGTTCTATCGTAAGCCTTATACCATGAAGCGAAATCTAAATGAAGCTTTAAAACTATATTGTCAAGGCGATTACACAGGCGTTGAAGTCGGTAATATTGATGAAAATATTGAAACGTTGAATAAGACGTATGAACGTATCTGCGAAATCTTCGCACATGACAAAATTGAGAATTTTGAATGCTTGCCAAGATCCGATGAAGACCGCCAGATGTTCCGTAAAGAGTTCTATCTGTTGAAATCCACTCTTCGTGCAGCAATTCTTCAGGGATTCAAATGGAATAATGAATACGGATTGAAAGTTGATTTCACCGAAAAAACATATCGTATTCTCACAATGAGATATAAAGATCTTCCATCAAATAGAGGTGGCGGAGGTTCAATCTCTAAGCCGGGATATGTACTAGATACAGATATGTCTACTATGGAAATGGATAAGATTGATGCGGCGTATCTTGAGGCGCAGTTCAAAATCGTTACTATGAAGGATATTGTAAATGTCGAAAAAGATGCTAAGAAGATGGCTGCTATTCATGAGATTGAAACCAATCTTGGTGTACTTTCTGAGATTCAGCAGAAATATGCTCGTAAGATTTTAGAGGATATCAAAAAAGGTATCTTAGAGATTGTTGATGGCAAAACTTTCCTTCAATATATTCAGGAATACCAAGAAAAAGTAATCCGTGCAAATATCCATAAATTTGCAGAGAATGTCGGTGTAGATGAAGATGAAATGTTTGCTCTTTATGTTTCAACCGGAAAACACGCGGTAGATGTGTTATGGCTTGAGCGTTTGGAAGCCACAGCAATTCCAGAAAAGTTGAAATCATATTATAACGCATCTGTTTTCAAAGCGCGTATTAAGCTTCACCAGGATCTCAAGGACTATATTGAAGGCTGTAAGGCTGATGAACTTGAGGAGGTAGAATGATATGCCTAGACAGAAGAAAGACGCTAAAATCTTAAATATCAAGCTGGCAAGAGAAATTAGTGATCAACTTGAGCAGTTCTGTGAAGAAACTGGGGTATCTAAAACCATCGCAACAGAGAAAATTTTATCGAAATATTTTGAGGAATATTTCAGTAGACCGGAAGAAGAGCGTATGCTTTTCAAATAAGAATATTTAAGAATGCCCACAGGCCTAATAAGCTTGTGGGTTATTTTTATGCCCAAATATGGTATATATGTGAGATTTCTTTTGAGTTGCAATTGGGAAAAAGCGCGGATTTACAGGCAAAATTACAACATTCAGTTTGAGGCTGTATGAAAAAATAAAAGTACCTTTTAAATCTGACATGTAATGTATGCCAAAGTAATTTGTCCCTAAAAAATAGGGACAAAATTAGGTATAACTGTAAACCATAGATTCAAAAAGGAGGAAACACATGGACAGAATTGAATTCACAAACCCGGAGAGCAAGGAACTTAACGAAGAAGTAAGGAACTACCTTGAATTGATTAGGGATACGGAAGCCCTTATTGGTGACGGGATGGATAAGTTGAAAGGGGCTAATTGGGCAAAGCTTTGGAGCAGCCTTGATAAGCTGGTTTTTTATCCGAAGACATACGAAGGGAATTTGGCTATTTTCAAAACCCGATACGACATTCGATACGTAAGCTTGTTTACGAAACCGGAATTTTGCTGTGATCAGGAAGCAGACTTTGAGTTGGGTGGCATCCTTAGATCATGGCTTGATGATGGTCAGAAACGCGGCTATTCGCTTCTTATTAACACGACCATCAATGAATATTGGGGACATGGCATTTTTATCGATCCAGATACAGGGCATATTGCGCCTGTGATGACGGATTATGATGCGGAGCACTGTACCTATAAATTGTACTGATCAGCATCGATCTCGTCCGGATTTGGGAACATTTTCCTATATTCATCCACTAATTTTCGAAAGATGTAACGGGTAACCGGTCCCTTATCTGGAAGCTTATCTGTCAATAATTTCATCGCTTGACGCTCAGTGATTTTGTGCAGGCAGTATTGTTCTATGGCATCAAATGCTTCGCGATTCAGGCTTATTAGTGATATATGGCGTTTCGGTCTTCCGGGAGCTTTCCTGTGACCAGGATGCTGCTCGATAGGCTGTGCCTGACGATAATGATGGATTTGGCTAAGTGTTCCGGATAATAGCTCATGGTCGTGGCAATCATCTTCATCGGCAAATCCGAGCGATGGAATTCGCAGGTGTATCTGCTTGTCGTGAAGGAGTTTTAGCGTTTTTTGTATTTTGGGCAAGGTGCCGCCAAGTACATAAATATTTGCTACATATAACGTATCGCCACTTTGAATAGGGCGACGTGGTGAAATATCGCCCTTAAGTGTGTCGCTGTCCGAATAGACGGAATGGGTCACGTCACAACATTTTATGTAGAAGTAGTTGTATTCTGAGCCGAGCCAGTAATTTGTATCTGGCAAATGTTTGCGCGCTATTTCGTATTGTTCGTTTATATTTTCAATTCGTGTATTACGAAACAGCCACCACTCGCTCATAGTGCAACCTCCTCTCTTTTTGTAATGGTTACTTGTACTAACCAACACATTATATCATATTATTTAAAAATGTTGTCCGAAAATTAGAAGTTTCAAAAAAATGAAATAAAACCGTATAAATACGGTATTTGCAGATGAAAATTTGTCTGAAAATTATTTGAAAAACCCCAATTATTTGTATGAGAAAATAAAAACACATGAAAAATCGGGCATAAGAATAGGGAAGGACAAGATCAAAGGAGGCAACACATGAAAGAAAAAAGCGACATTAACAAACTGCTAGAGGGACGCTGTAGAGGACAGGGCGTTGAATATGTGGCATTCAAAAAAGCAAATGAGTCTCACAGCATTGGTACTGCAACAGCTATTTATGACCCAATCGCTGGCAGAACTGTGGACGTACTAAGCATGAATGAATTTCGATTTTTTATGATTACTAGATTTGATCCGAAAGTGGTCGAGATTAAGGAACAGATGCTGATGATTCCGGGGCTTGTAGCTAAAGCAGCTGCCAAGAACGGATTCCGAATTCCAACTAACATTCTCACAACAGATTTCGTTGTTTTCTATGAAGATGGCACAATCAAAGCTTTTTCGGTTAAGTCCAGTAAAAAGATCTTTGATAAGGAGCGTTATAAGGACAAGGGAAAATGGAGAGCACTTGTAAGACGCCAAAAATTAGAGCGTGATTATTGGGAGCTGCTTGGGGTTGAGTGGTCTATTGTATACGGAGATGAACTTAACGTTATGGAGGCGGCAAATATCCGAGCCTGCTTGAAATGCTATAACCAGCAGAATGTCAGCACAATCGACCATATGTATAGATATCTCATCGCACATCATCATGTGGCGGTGGATCTCACCCAAAAAATCCATTTTGTGAAAGTCGCAAAAGAAAATGAAGAAGAAATCAGAAGACTTTATAAGGAGGTAACGAATAATGGCACAAAGACTTGTATTGGAACCCGGGAAAACAATCTACTTTGAGGGAACCACTTATAGAATTCTTTCAATCAACGGTTGTTTTGTCGATTTGGTTGAAGCGGAAGGGAGCAAATTAAATGCTATTTCGGTAGCAATGGAGTTGTTCGCAGATGTTGATCCTAAAAGAGTTTTCGAAATTGCAGATACCTTTGGCCCAAAGGAAGTATCTGTAACAGAAGAACAATGGGAAACAATGCAAAATAAAAAAAGATGTATTGAAGAAATGCTGGATAGTATCAATCATGACTATACTTTGATCCAGACAAAGAGGAGTGGATTGGATATTGGAAAGTACTGTTCTGAATTTAACTGTTCAAGACCAACGGCATTCAGAGCTCTGCGCCAATATATCCAGTCTGGCCGTAACATTTACAGCTTAGTGGATGGAAGAAGACGCGAAAACCTCAGCAGAGGCAATAGAAGAGAAAACAGATATCTGTGCGAGGAAGAAGAGATGGATGATGATACACGTAACATGCTTTACGCATACAAGCAGCTTAAAAAAGGGTTGTTTACATCTGTAAGGGAAGCTTATGACGATATGCTTACATACCGCTATGGACGAGTTCAAAGAGATGAAGGTGGTCGTGCAGAATTTGTTGAAGTTTCAAAAGAAGCACCTTCATTGAGGGTTTTCCGTGGGTTCATCGAAACTAAGATTGCACCAATGAGTGTAGAAGCTTTCTTTAAGGGGACAAGGGAGCTCAGAAACTCTGACCGTATCAGATTCGGTCGTGCTCAGGATGGATGTACACATCCAGGTAGCATCATTGAAATCGATGCATGTGAGCTTATCGTGGTTGTAAATTCAGAAAAAGACAGAAGAAAATCAGTAGGAAAACCAGTGGTGTATTTCGCTATTGATGTGTATTCCTGCTGCATTGTTGGTTATTATGTTGGATTTGAAAACAATAGCTTTTTAGGAGCAACAAGTTTATTTGCAAACATTTTTTTCAAACAACATCAGTTAACAAATAAAAATGGTGATGTTTTAACGCCTGGTGGCTTTATTCCAGACTCTATCAGAGTTGATCAGGGATCTGAATGGGTTTCAAAAGGAATACGTCGTATGACAAATGAAACAGAGATTGATGAAACAATTGCTCCTCCAGCAATGGGATCAATGAAAGGGCTCGTAGAAAACAGTTTTCTGGTTTACCAGAAGAAATTGCAGAATCTGGGACGCGGATATGGTGTTATTTATCATGAATACCAGTCCAAGCATTACGAAACAGCCTGCATGATGTTGGAAGATATCAAAAGAGACATCGAGGATTTTATCATTGAATTCAATCAAAAGGAAAGAGAGGCACTGATAACTACCAAAGAGATGGTGCGAAAGGAAATCATTGCTTTGCCGTATAAACTTTGGCAGTTTGGCATTGGTTTCGATGGAAATCCAATCTGGGTAACAGATGCACAAAAACAGAGGCTGTTGTGGTCCCTTCTTCAGACTTGTACAGATGGGATGCATGCATCGGTTAATCTTCGAGGCATCACGATTAAAGGGTTGCGCTATATTTCGAAAGAACGTGCGTTTACTAACATGTTAACTTACAACCACTTTCATAAACAAGATAAAATTCCATACGAAGTTCGTTATGACCCAAGAAGTGTGGATTGTGTGTGGATCAAGATTAATGGCGAAATCTATCAGATTCCTATGGCTGGAGATGAGGGCGTACGGTCATTTCGTAATATGACCTGGTTCGAATATAATATGTGGTTCGAAGATAAGAAAGCACTAAGTGATAAAAATAAAGAAAATGCATTAGGTGAACATCTTGCTTCACATGCCAGAAGAAAAGAACTCATGGGACAGGCTAAAAAGGAACAGGAACAACTTGGAAAAAACAAGACTAAAACGGCAGAAAAGATCCGCAAGAATCGATTGGCTGAGCAGCAGGAAAAACGTAAACAGGAAAGACTGTCGACGTTAAATATCACCGAAGAAGACCAGCGCACGGAAAGAGAAGAATATATCGATACCGATTTGGATGAAAATGATCTTATCGAAACGGTAGATGAAAACGATGATGAGATGGAAGATATCGATCTTGCAGCACTTTTGTAAAGACAGGAGGAAATAGAATGAACTACTTAAAAGAGTTCGGTATTGAATATATTGATCCAGAACTTCAATATATGAATGCTGATTTTGAAGCACATGATATTGTCCCGGCAGAATACATCAAGGTAAGCGGTTGCCCTGATAATCCCAATATTGCGGCGCTCCCACTTCCTCTTACGGGAAGAGATGCATATAACAGAGGGATTTTCATTCCTGCATCGCTTGAAGATCCGGATACTAATCCGGGATTAAAGGCATTTGGACTTAGGAATCTCCGTATTCCACTGTCTAAACAGAGTGTAATTAACGAAACAATTTATCAGGGCATTGTAACTTGTTACACAAATAGAAAATATGCGGTTTCCGAACATGGACGAGGACCGGATAATACCAAGGTCTTTGCATCTGGATTTGATAATTCGACTACACTTGGATGTTCGATTATTGGAGTTCCAGGAACCGGAAAATCGACAGCTATTAATATCACATTAGACCGATATCCTAAGGCAATCAGGCATGTATTCGGTGAATATGAGTACACGCAAATTCCTGTTATGCGCACAACTGCATTTGCAGATTCAAACATTACAGCTATGTTCCTGGAATTCGGCAAAAGATTAGACCATATTATGGATTCGGGGGGATTATTTTTTAGTGAGTTAAAAGCCATAAAATCAAACATTGGGCAAATGACGCAGAAAATCTGTGAGTATATTGAATTGTTTCATATTGGTTGCTGGATCATTGAGGAGGCAGAGTTTTTTGTTTTTTCAAAGACGTCTAAAAAAAGCTTTCAGAACATCATCAATATTGTTCAGGAAACGGGGATCTTTCTTTTTTGCACTTCGAATGACGATATTAAGGAAGCCATTGCAAGTAACTTCCGTGTTGAACGAAGACTTCTTGGCGACACAATTGACATGAACGAAATCACTAGAGATGAGCTTGTGGTCAAAGGTGCAATCCAGAAGATGTGGAAGTACATGCTTCCTCAGTTTCAGAAAAAACTTACGAAGAAGTATCTTGATCTGATCTATGCGGAAACGTTGGGAAGTATTGATATGGTATCAATTTTGCTCATTTCTTTACAGAGAGAGTGCGTATTTTCGGAAAAAAAAAAAGAAAAGTTTGTGCTGAACGAAAGCTTGATTAAAAAGATTTCGAAGGCAAAGCTGACAAGAATGAAAGAACTGTTTACGGTAACATCTATTGAAGCAACTAAAGGATATCATGAGGAGCAGGAAGCATTTGAAGATTCAATCAGAAAAGACCAGAAAGTCATCGAAGAATCGATTACTAGAGCATTGATCGAATCAGATATTGAGAGGGGATATGACCATACAGATAAGCTCTACATGGTCAAAACGTCAATTCAGGAGATGTTCGGTGACCAATATACTGTAAAACAGATTGAAAGTGCTTTTACGTATTGCGAGAAGCATAAGGATGGTTTTAAAGACATGAGTAATATCAAAATGAAGCAAACGGTCAGAGAACGCTTAGAGGACGTTGCGTCAAAAAGAAAAGTTGAAACGAAGAAACAGGTGGAACAGAACTATGATGAAATCTGCCTGTCATTATTGGGAGGTAAAAAAGATGATTCCGGTTTTTAGAGCGCCATATCCAGATGAGCATGTGCTTGGGTGGATGATTGAACTTGCAAATCTCAACAGAATGAGTATTGAGAAATTCCTGAGATGGTTTATGCCTTCGTTTAAATGGGAGCATTCTGCAGATACGGTTGCGAATATGTTTAATATCAAGTATGTGAATCCATTAAAGGTTATGAGACAGAATACACTGTATTTTGCGTTGTTCCCTTTTTTGACGGAGGGGACGCAGGCAAAGATAGTCCATCGTTTTTTGTACGGCGGAGATATACATTGGTTTCATACCACCACAGGACTTAAGTATTGTCCGGATTGTGTGAAAGATGATATGAACAACGGCAGATTGCCATACTACAGAGTTTGGCATCAGCTGGATGAAGTACATACGTGCTGCAGACACGGATGCAAGCTTAGAGTTATTCCAGGATTAAAACTTGGGATGTTAGATGCTGATGAAACAATAGATGCTTCTGAGGAGGTATCTGCAGAAGGGGAAGATTATAGTGAACTTATCTATAAAATGTACAAAAATCCTATATATACCAGCATTGAAAAATGGGGGAATAAAAGTATTATAAATTTCCAGGCATCCCGCACTTCAAAAAAACAGGGATTTGAAGCGGCCATGAAACAACTTCCAGTATCAGAAGAAGGCTATAAATATCTTACAGAGGGAAATTGTCAGATGTGTGGTAAAAGTTTCGTAGCACATCCATTTGTTCATGAAACTTTCGGAGTGTGTCCGGAGTGTGAGAAGACTCTTACAAAGCAACAGATTATCAACATTAGATCGAAGACGCAGGATGAGTATGAGATGGATGGCAGATTTGTTAAGCATAAAAAATGTGGAAGAAGATTATCAGGAGGATACCATAAGTTCAGATGGAGTAGAATCAGCTGCATGTGCGAATCGCTTCCAACATTACAAGACTATCAAGAGGAATTTGATGATGATGAATTTAAGGTAACAGGTTTTAAAACTGAAAAAGGGAAAACAACTCTTTCTATAAAGCATAAAAACTGTCAAAAGGAATTTAATATCTGTAGAACTGATTTTATGACGAGAAGATATTGCAGAGTCTGTGAATCCTATGAAAATAAGTTTACTCAGCAGTTCAATAGTATGGTAAGAGACGAATACACCTTATTAAGCCGGCCTGTTTCTTCAGTAGATTATTTTGAAGCCCGCCACGAAACATGTGGCTTTAAATTTAGAATGCGGGCACGGAATTTCACAGAAGGTCAGAGATGCCCGTTCTGTCAAAAAAATATCGGCTTTGAAAAGGTAATGGGATTGTTAGAGGAAAATTGCAATCTGACAGGATACGAGATTGACGATGCATCTCCGGATATAATCGTAACGCTGCCATCTGGTGAAAAGAAAACCATGCGGTGTGCATGGGCGCTACAGGAGCTGACAAGATATGATGAACCAGAATTCTTTTTAAGAAAGAATAGGATCAAACCAATAATTAGTGAAAAAGCAAAGGTGTTTATATACATCAGGGACCATTGTGATGAAAACGGATATTTTCTTTCAAATAAGGACTATTTAAAGGCAGGGGTAACGCAGGGCAATTTCTTTACGAGTGTCAGGTATCTGAAAAAGTCTGGACATTTGGAAGAGGTAGAGAAAGGAAAATACAGAGTATTGAAAAGGAGTGATGATTCATGATTAAATTACCGATTTATTTTCCACCATATGAAGACGAATTACTGTATGGTTGGTTTTTCCGATTAATAGCTGCGAATCATGTTAAAACAAAGAATTTTAGAAAATATTTTGGTATGGATATGAAAGAAACTGCTCATATATCTAAAAATCTCAATATTTCAGGTTTGTTTTGGTTGAGTAAAAAATGGAGTAATTTTCCTGATTTGTTAGATGTTTTATTTAAGCATACTTCATTAATGATAAGACCGAAAAGTACATCGGAATTAGATTTTGGAAGAAAGATACAAGGGTTTCTTTATAATCGAGGGGATTCATTTTATGATGTGCCACATCATTTGTTATCATACCCTAAAATGTGTCTAGAATGTGTAAAAGAAGATTTAGAGAAAGGGATTAACCCATATATAAGAACGTGGCATAGTGGTAAACATGTTGAAGTATGCGTAAAACATAAAAAAGTTCTTCAAAAAGTAAAATTTAGTGAAGAAAATTACGAACTTGGAGAAAAATTGGATTGTGAAGAAGATTCTTATTCTGAAAGTGAAAAGTTTTATAATGAATGGGCTCGGTCAATACAAACTTATAAACATCCAGTTGTCGTAAATGATGTCCAAATTGATGACTGTACGATAATAAAGGAATATGGTCAAGTTGTATCTGTAATATGTAATAAGTACGGATTGGAGTTTTTAACGACAAGGGTTATGCTTGATCTCGGACGTAATTGCCCTGTATGCGAACTTGAAGAAGATATTCCAGCTAAAATATTGAATAAGAAAGGTTATTCATTAACGCGAAGAATTTCTAATATAGAAGAAACTCATTGTGTGCGTCATGATAGTTGCGGATGTATTTCTCAGAATAGTGTAAAGAAAATTATGTATTACAAAAATATTTGTGATTGTGAAAAGCAAACTATATTAGACTGGGACAAAAGCAAATTAAGAGAACACTATAAGATACCTGATGAATATAAAATAATATCGTGTAGAAGGAATGATCACGGAGATAACATAATTGAAGTTAAACATGAATTATGTGGTCGTGTTTTTGAAAGAAAGGCGGCAGAATTTAAGACGGGTATTAGGTGCGAATGTTATAAAGAACATTCAGATGAAAAAATCAGAGAGTTGTATGGAATAGGAGATGATTATGATCTTATAAACTGGTACAGGATAAAAGGGTGTATTTACCTTCATCTTAAACATATACCGTGTGGAAGAGAATTTACGACGACAGCAGGCACGTTTGTGACTAGTCTTGGTTGTAATTGCCCACAGTCTTTGACAAAGGAAAAATTGAAAGCAAAGTACAAAATACCGGACAGCTATGAAATTCTTAATTGTTATAAAGATGAAAAAACAAAAGAAACAATTATTGAGGGCATTCACAAGCCATGCGGAAGTAAATTTAAAAAATATGCTCGCGATCTAAAAAAAGAACAGTGTGGAGCATGTGAAGGAACGAGAAGGAAAGAACAGGCAAAAGAAAGATTTATAGAAAGAGTTTCAGAGCTAGTTGGCGATGAATATATAGTGTGCGGCGAGTATCTGGGTTCAAATAAAAAGATAGCATTCTATCACTCTAAATGTGGTAATATAACTGAAATATCGAATCGTCGTTTTGTGGAAGGAGCAAGATGCAGCTGCGAAAAACGTATCACCCCAAAAGATGTAGAAAAGTATCTTGAAGAATTTGAACCAAATTTTACGGTTAAATTTGTGAAACCATATTATGAAGTAACATTTAAAGACACACTAAAGAAAGTGAAGCTAACAGCGAAGATGATCAGACAGGAAGCAACTTGTCTATGTAAACCAACTTACTTCACAAGAAAGAAAAAGAGTTGAAAAGGTACGTCCATAAAAGTGGGCGTATTTTTTCTGTCATAAACTGCCGAAGAAAATTATATTTTCTGATATACATTATTATTATAGAAGAAAAAAGTATTATAACCGTAAATTATAATAATGATTGTGGTGTTTCTACATATTATATAGTACTTATGTAATAGTGTTCAGTATTTAAGATGAGATGTAACATAAAAGACGAATTCTAAACTCAATATTTAAAATGGGAAGTAACAGGAATTGAGAGATGGAATTTCAATATTCAATACGGAAGGTGATTACAAAGTGAAACTAGCATATCGTATTAAGGATGGCAGGGGAGAAAAAGTAAAAATCAGAAATCCAGTATTTAAGATGGGAATCCAAACCAGTATTTAAGATGGAATGGGGACCTACCACTTTGCGGTTCCAGGACGTATATATGACTGCAAAGGCTGTAATTCATTGATCCAGCAGGGCGCAAAGCTAGTTATGAGTGTAGAAGATATCTTAGAAGAATAGGAAGCGTTTCGCTTCTTATTCTCACTAAGATGTTGACAAAATAAAAAAATCCCATATTATAATGTGATGAAGGAGGTTAGATGTATGAGTCATTTAGTTATTGTCGAATCACCATCTAAATCTAAAAC
>ERZ772884.894-NODE-894-length-20866-cov-3.217914_pt1 | contig 20866 bp, 8 predicted proteins | sample MGYA00580574_ERZ772884 | MGnify/ENA primary metagenome ERZ772884 (study PRJEB29015, sample SAMEA2737690) | human gut metagenome | biome: human gut; feature: human-associated habitat; material: faeces | place: China | collected 2012 ... | reverse complement strand
CATAGGAACACCGTCGACAACGATAAGCGGAGTAGAAGAACCGAGAATTGACTTGTTACCACGGAGGATGATCTTAGAAGCACCACCTGCACCACCTGCTGACGGAGTGATGGTTACACCAGAGACCTTACCCTCGAGAGAGTTGGCAACGTTCGGGTCCTGTACACGGTTGAGGTCAGAAGCCTTAACCTGCTGTGTAGAGTAAGTAAGTGACGACTCCTTACGCTTGATACCCATGGCGGTAACTACAACCTCCTTGAGCACAGAGCTTTCGTCTTTCATGGTAACGTCAACGCTGGCACGACCGCCTACCTTTACTTCCTGCGGAGTGTAGCCGATATAAGAGAACACCAAGACAGCGTTCTTGTCCTTAACGTCGATTCGGTAGTTACCGTCGATGTCTGTAACTACACCAAGACCAGTGGCACCCTTCACTACGACGCTAACGCCGATGAGCGGTTCGCCAGTACCATCCTTAACAGTACCCTGAACGACAGCGCCCTGAGTCTGTGTCAAAGCATTAGGAGCTGCGTTGCCATTAGCCGAAGCATACTGCATAGGCAGACCTGCTGCGAGCATCGCAAAGGCGGCTTTCAGCACCATGTTGCCTTTCTCGTTTGATTTGTTGTTCATTGTTTGTTTTTTAATAAATGAATATAGTTGGAACCGACAGGGCGGCGCCGCCGCCCGCCGGTTCGCTATTCTTTGTTATTACTTCTTGATTACGTTGAGAGCCTTGAACGGCTTGCCGTCCTTGAGCACCTGCACGATGTACATGCCCTTGCCACCCTGAACAGCTACGTTCACTGTCTCGCCAGCATCAGCGCGGAAGTCGTTGCTCTGGAGCACTGCACCTGCTGCGCTTACGATGTTGATAGTGTAGAAGCCGCCCTCAGAGAAGCGGAGGTTTACGCTCTCTACGAACGGGTTAGGATAAACAGAGAAGCCTGCTGCGTCCTTAACGTCGTTGATTGCGTCTACGCCTGTGATAACGAGTACGTTCTCAATTGCCTTCTCAGACTCGCCCCAGAAGTTGGTGAGCTTAACGCCTGCCTCATACTCGCCCGGACGAGCGAATGTCACAACAGCTGCCTTGTCGTCCTCAGAAGAGATGCGACCGCCGTTGAGCTGCCATGTGTGTGAAGTCTTAACCTCGAGTGTACCCTCGATGCCAGGATAGCCTGTTACCTCGTTGTTTGCACCTACTGTCTTGTAAGATGCTGTAGAAGTATTCTCACCGCCAGAGCCGTTCATCACAACCATTCTTGCCTTGTACTGAGCACCAGCCTTACCAAGGTTGACGAATGTAGAGTCGCTCTTGTCCATCTCCTCGAAGGTGTAGTAGCCCATGAGTCCCTCAGGAATCTCGTTAGCTGCATAGCCCTGCATTGCGCGAACTACCTCAGCATCGGTAAGAGGCTTGTTCCAAACCTGAACCTCGTCGATAGTTGCGTTCAGACCTGCCTTGTAAACACCGCCACCACCGATGAACACGTTAGCGTGCTCAGAAGTGTTGATACGAGAGTCAGAGCTGTTCTCACGCAGTGAAGAAGAAGAGAAGTTGTTAGGACCTGCTACACACTTGCCGTTGAAGTAGATCTTCTGCTGCTTGTCAGAAGCCTGAGTAACAACGATGTGGTTCCAAACACCCGGGTTGAGTGCGTAACCTGTTGACATCATCGACTCTCTCGGGTTGTCGTGAGCTGTCCAGCCGAAGGTGTTGAACGATACCTCGTTTGCAAGGTGGTTGCTGTTGCAGCCGTGCTCGCCAGCGTTGATCTGCGGACGAACCTGTACCCAGAGATCACCCCAGTTGTTGTGCGGCCACTTGTCTGAGATAGTGTTCTTCTGGATGAGGTTTGTACCCTGCTTGTCGTGAGCATAGTTGTCTACCTTAACCCAGAGAGCGTAAGAGTAAGCCATGCTTGTGTTGTTGCCACCGTCGAGTGTTACATCTGCCGGAATCAAGAGCATGTTCGGGTCCTTTACAACAAGACCGCGAGATACCTTACCCTCACCGTCGCGAGATGTGTAGTTGAGCTTGATTTCCTCGTTTGTCTCAGCTGTCTGCTTGTCAGCAGTTACAGTCTCTACAACTGGCACAGCACCTGTCTTCTCAGGAGAGATGATAACCTTGCCGCGGAATGTCTCTGTCTTGCCCTCTGCATCAACAACCTCAAGGTCGTAAACGCCAACCTCTGGTACAGAAGTTGTGAACTGGTTGCAATTTGAGTACTTCTCGCCTACCTGAGCACCTGTCTGTGCGTTGAGCAGACGGAACGACTGAGCGTTCGGTGCGAACTGATCCTCGTAGTAAACCTTGAACTGCTCGTTCGGCTTGATAACCTGGCGGTCGATAGCTACCTCTGTAGACGGTGTGTCGTATTCAACCTTCTGGTATTCGCTCCAAGAGATTTCGCTTTTCTGCAAACCGTCAGGAGAAACGGCGCGTACACCGAAGCGGCAGTCGCGCTTCTCGAGGTCGGCTACCATAGGAGCGTCGATTACGTAAGCTGCCCATGATGTTGTAGCTGTGAGGTACTGCTCCTTCTCGCCCTTCTGCTGGAACCAGATCTCGTAGTACCATGTATCTACCTCGTCGTTGTATGTCTTCTCGCCACCGGTCTCTTCCTTAGCAGCGTAGCGGATCTTGAAGTCGCAAGTCTTGTCCTTACCGCGGAGAACATCAATATCCTTGATCTTCGGAGCAACCGGAGCGAATGTCTGCTGCGGATTGCGAACTGCGAGCTCACCAACGAGCATGTTGTAGTCCTTAGCAGTGTTGTCGAGACGGATACCGATCATTGCGATCTCGTCGCCCGACTTCAGACCGAGCTTGTCGAGAGTAGTGGTGAATGTTGTCCACTGACCGAACTTCTCAGCTGCAGGGATAGCAATCTCCTTGTACTCTGTGAGCTTGCCCTTGAGAGCTACGAACAACTTAGCGTGTGTGTCGAGCTCATTGCTCATCTTATATGTAAGAGAGATGTTGTATGAAGGCTCTGTCTTGAGCAAAGTCTTGAAGAGCTTTACACGAGATGTTGTTGTCTGACCCTTCAGGCGGAGGCAAGAGCCACCCCAGTAAGCGTCGTCCCATGTAAGCTCAGCCTGAGCGAGGTCGGCGCTCTTTGCGCTCTCGTTGCCGTCAACGATCCACCAACGCCATGTAGGCATGTAGTCCTGAGTAGCGATGTTGTGCCACTTGTGGTTGAACGTTACCTCACCCTCGTTCTTGAATGTAAGACCGTTACCGAGGTTGAAGCGTGTAACGAACGGAACCTGCTGGATAGTAGACTTAGCTGTTACGTAGCTTGCTACACCGTGGAACTTGCCCTTCAGGCTACCGTTAGCGAGTGTTACGACGTCGCTCCATCCGAGGATGTCAGGAGTGTTGGCCGGGTTGCGGTTGCCACCGCTGAACACCATCTCCTGCTTGTCGAGGTAAGCCTGCTGGATAGCCACGTCAGAGGTACCGTAGTCGGTAGCGCTCTGGTGGATAAGACCCTGTGAGTGAGCACCCCAGAAGCCTACAGAAGCCTCTACGTCATTGAGGTCGTTCCAGTTAGAGCTTGAAGAATGGAGCGCACGACCCTGGATATCGAAGCCCTTGTAGTAGTCGTACGGGTCGCGACCAAGGCTCTTAGCCATTGCTGCAGAGTTCTTGAGAGCACCGTTACCGGTGTTATAGTTAGAGAACAACATGTCGGTAACGATGTTGTCCTTATCGCCGAACTGATTCTTGTTGTGAGAACCAAGACCAGAGTCGAATGTGATGGCACCGTAGTCGTTAGTACCGTCATACCAGTGGAGCTGGAACTTCCAACCAATCTTCTCTGCCTCCTTATGGCACGCAGCGAAGAAGCCCTGAATCTGCTTCATTGTAGCAGCATTAGCATGGAACTCAGAGTTCACACCAACGCCGTCAATGCCGTAGTACTTCAGAATCTTAACGAAGCGCTCAACGTTTTTGTATGTGCCGTCAGAGTTCTTCTTTGTCAGCTCGCCGAAGGTCTTGCCCCAACCGCTTGCTGAGTTCACGTTTACACTTGCAGCCCAAGGAATTGAAGCAACGCAGCCTACCGCTACACCATTCTTGTGAGCAACGTCAGACAGACCGCCAGTTACGCGGAACCAAGGTGCTGTCCAGTTGCCGTGAATGCTGAGGTATGACCACATAGAGAAGTTGTCGCCCTCGAAACAGTAGCGTGGAAGAGCCTTCCAAGAAGACGTTGGATCGTCGAGCGGAGTCCAGAGACACATCTTACGACCGGGCTTAGCCTGCTTGCTAACCTCTGCCTGATAGTCGTCAGCCTCAGCGATGCGCGGCAATGGGCGAACGCGTGAGATATAGAACTGGTCGTCCATTTCGCTTACCTCGCGCGGAGGTGTGCCAGCTTCCCAGTTCCAGATGTTCTCGAGAAGGTACTGGTCGCCCTTGTCCTGGATGTCTAACGGATGAGTCGGAGTACGCTGAGCGTAACCGAACACGCAGCCACACAGAAGCATGGATGCGAGGAGTGTTGTCTTTTTGTTGTTCATTTAGATATTGTTTTGTTGATTAGGTATTTAAAAGCGCAAAATTGACGAGTATACAAGTATGCTATGTTTTTATACAAGTGGACGAGTGGACGAGCAAACGAGCTTTTTGCACACCTATATAATATAAGGTATATAATCAGCTTGTCTGCTTGTCAACTCGTTCACTCGTCTATATATTTACTCGTTTACTCGTCAACTTATAGATTTATTTTACTTACGAATAAGTTTCACAGTGCGAACGGTCTTGCCGTCCTTCTTCACATTAAGCACGTAGATGCCTGCCTTAGCAAGGTGTACGTTAACCACGTTGCCAGCGTTGAGCTGAGCAGCCTTGCGAGCAACCTGCTCACCAGCTGTTGTGTAAACGCTAACCTCGTATGCGCCAGCCTCAGCGAACTCTACTATTGCGTCCTCGCCTACTGTGTAAGCCTTCATCTCTGTGCTCTCTACAGCGTCAACGCCAGTAGGATAAGCCACCTTGATTACAGAGAATGTCTTCTCTGCCTTACCAAGAGCGTTAGAGAGTGTAAGAGTTACGTCGTAGTCGCCACCTGTGCGGAACGAAACGTTTGCAGAACCAGCCTCGCCGTTACCAGTAACGTCAGCGAATGTAGCGTTCTTAGAAGTCCAAGACGGCTTGGTCTCTACCTTGTATGTCTCGCCAGATACGAACGGAGAACCTGCGATGTAAGTCGGCTCAATCCACTGGAGAGTAGCCTGACCTTCGCCGCCACCTGCAACCATATCCTGCATACCTGCCTTTGTGCCAGCAAGTGAACCTGCAGCTGAGAAGTGGTTGTCAGTAGCCTGCTTCTCGAAGTCCCAGAATGCCTTAACGCCAGCCGGGAGGTTGTTAGCGTTGAGGTCGCCCATAGCTGCCTTAGCGTCTTCTGCGGTAGCTACCTTGTCCCAAACCAAAACGTTGTCGATTACGCCGTCAAGACCGTAACGGTCGAAGAGCGGACCACCGATGCAGAGGTACATACCGTTTGTGATGCTGTAAACATCGCCCTGGTATGTTGGCTCATATGTAGCAGGACCGAATACAGGATTTCCACCCTGCAAACGCTTCCATTCTGTTACAGTCTGCTTAACACCATTCAAGAACATGTCAGCACGCAACTGACCTGCTGTATTGTAATCGAACGACATTGTAACGTGTACCCAGTTGCCTACGGGGAACTTGGTATTACCGTACTTGTACTGGAGCTCCTTGTTTGATGTAGCGTCTGAACCACGGAATGTGATACCATCAAAGCTACCATCTGGGCTGATCTGTGACCAGTTCCAACCCCAGTCGGTCTTAGGCCAACCATCCTGCTTGTTGTAAACATTGAAGAGAGTAGCCGACTTTCCTTCCTTGAGGTTGTTGATCTTCAACCAGAACGAGATAGAGAACGACTTCTTGCCTACGAGTCCGAGATCAGCAGCAGAAACACCGAAGCGCTTCTCCTGAAGGTCGAGACCCTGTGAACCAGCACCGTCAGCTGCACGGCCTGTGTAAGCCATCTTAACGCTCTCGCCAGTCTTGAGAGAAACATCCTCATCGCTACCGTTAGCTGTGAGAGAGTAAATCTCAGGCAGAGCACCTGTGCCCTCGCTTGTAATCTGGATGTAAGATGCGAATGTACGTGTGGTCTGCTTAGCAGCGCCATCCTCGCCGTACTCGTTGCCTGTTACCTTGAGGTCGTAGCTACCAGTCTCAGGAAGTGCTACTGTCCAAGAGTTGCCTTCGCCGCTCTTAACAACTTCGCCGTCCTTAACGATCTCCCACTTAGCAGCCGGGTGCTCAGGGTCGATGTAGCTGAGTGTGAACTCCTCGTTCGGCTTGATAGTCTTCTTGTTGCTCTGGATATCGTCGTTGTAAACGTATGTAGCAGGCTCCATGTAGTTGCTCCAAGCAATCTCAGACTCTGTCTTGTGGTCGAGAGCTACTGCAGAAACACCGAGGCGTACCTTAGCGTTTGCCTTAGTAGTCGGGATTGAGTAGTAGAGACCAGCCCAAGATGTTGTTGTGCCGAGGAGCTTAGCCTCCTGACCCTCCTCCTGAGCGTAGAGACGGAAGTGAGATGTCTTAACGTCGAGGTTGTAGCACGGCTCGCCAGCTGCCTTAGTGTTAGGCATGTTGAAGATAATCTTAGCGTCCATACCAGCCTTGCTGTTGTAGAGCATCTTGGTGTTAGCGGCGTCGATAACCGGAGTAGCCGGTGTAGCGTAGTTGCCACGAACGATAGAGAACTCGCCGAGCATGAGGTCGACGTTCTTAGCGTTCTTGAAGTTGAGAGCAACGAGAGCAAGAGTCTTGCCGTCGAAGTCAGAACCTACTGTGAATGTCTGCTTAACCCAGTCGTTAACGTCAGCTACGCGCTCTGACTTGCAGAGGTTGTAAGCTACGCCCTTGTCTTCGCTGCCCTCTGCAGAGAGAACGAGGTCGAGGTCGGTTGCGCCCTCGTTGAGCTTATAGCGAACAGTGATAACGTCGCCCTTCTTCAAAGCGTACTTTGTCTTGAAGAGGTGGAGATACTCGTTAGCTGTTGTACCGAACACCTTGAGTGTAGAACCTCCGAAGTAAGCGTCGTCCCATACGAACTGAGCGTCGAGGCCCTCAGCCGGAACGTCAGCTGCTGTACGTCCGAGGAGCTTGTCAGCGAACCAGAAGTGCCATGTCGGCAGGTAGTCCTGCATACCAACGTTGTACCAAGGTGTGCTGGTCTTGCGCTCGCCATTAAGGTTGAAGAACTTACCGTTACCGAGGTTGAAGTAAGTGATGAACGGCTCTTCAGCGAGATCCCAGCTCAGCGGTGAACGTGCTGTCATGAATGCAGCCATACCGTGCCAAGTCGGGTTGTATGCTGTGTACTGATGCTTGTCAACAATAGACGGAGTGATAACCGGGTTGCGGTTGCCGCCACCGAAGTAGCACTCTGTACGACGGAGGTAAGCGAACTGCTTCATCTCGTCAGACGAACCGAGCTCTGCACGGCTCTCCCAGAACATGTTCTGTGAGTGAGCACCCCAAAGACCGATAGAAACGCGCTGATCAGGCAGCAACGACCAAGATGTACCACCAGGCTCGCCACCCTGCATATTAACACCGCAGTAGATATCGAGCGGATCGCGACCGAGCTTCTCTGCGAATGCCACTGAAGGACCGAGCTGACCACGATTCCAGTTGTAGTTGAAGAAGAGTGATGTACGTACGTTGTCCTTGTCACCGAATGTCTCCTTGTTATGATTGCCGAGACCACCATCGAATGAAACCTGACCGTAGTCGTTTGTACCGTCATACCAGAAGTTCTCAAAGATCGGGTTAACCGGCTTCATCTTCTTAACGAGGGCTGCGTGGAATGTGCGAACGCCCTTAACATAAGCGCCACCGCCGTAGAACTCAGAGTTGTAGCCCATACCGTCGATACCATAGTACTGGAAGAACTTAGAAACCTTGTCTACGTCCAGACCAGCGAGACCCTTAAGGCATGCTGCCCAACTTGCGCTGAGACTTGCGTTAGGAATAGAAGCTACACCCGATACACCAACACCGTTCTTGTGAGCTACGTCGAGGAAAGCAGCCGGGATACGTCCGAGCGGAGATGTCCAGTTGCCCCAGTGTGTAACGTACGACCACATAGAGAATACCTCCGAGTCGAATACGCCGTTAGGAAGTGCGTTGAAGTCAGAATTGTTTACCGGAATCCAAGCGATGAGCTTCTTGTCGTTCTTCGCATTGAGATCAAGACGCACCTGAGTAGCCTCGTTGCGGAAACGAGCACGTGGCTTTACACGTGAGATGTAGAAGTTGTCGTCTGCTGTCACCTGACTGCCAGGAGTCCAACCCTGAATAAGGGTGTGGAAGTTTTCGCTGCCTGTGTTCTTGCCAGCTTCTACATAACCTTCACGCATCTGCTGTGCGTTAGCGCTCATCACAGAAAGTACAAGACCTGCTGCGAGAGTCAAAGTTTTGCGGGAAAAATTCGCCATAAAGATTTGTATTTAGTAAATTGATTCAGTTTTTCTTAAACGAATGTATGTGTAAAAAGTTAGAGAATGGAGAGTATGGTTAGTACACTTCCATTTGTTCTGCAAAAATACGCATTTTTTGTGAAAAAGATATAAATCAGATATTTCGTTTTTATTATATTAACATCTTTAACATTTCGGGCAAGGGCAGGGGGTGCACCCCCTGAAAGCCACTACAGCAAATACTGCACGTTGTCTGCTACATATAATGAGTAGCTATCTTCCGGAAGTCCGTTAGGGTTATTAACAATGTATGCCAGTTTATGTGCGAAGTCATCTTCCCCACGCATCATACGATCGAACATCTCACGTTGCCACACATTACCATCCGTCACTACACATTGTTTTATCATTCGTGAATAGCGCTTCAATTTACTGACGATAGAGACAACGCTATTATCTCCTATCGGCGACAGTAGAATGTGAACATGATTGGGCATTATGACGAAGGCATGGAGGTGATACGTCTGCTTGTCGTTGAAGAACAGAGCTTCCTCAACAAACTGCCTGCACTGCGCATTGCTCAACACACAACCGCCATATCCAATCTTCAACCACCCCTCCACTATTTCTTCCAAACGTTCTTCCTCCGCCGTCAACTCTCCATCCTTTGTCTCACACCGTCCTAACGCCTCACGCATGAGTGACAACTCCTGCAGTTTTGTCTGAGGAAGTGAATCGGCAAGGCGGAAAGTGATAAACTGCACCGCCTCCGGCTGAAACCAATGAGGCAGATGACCACACTGAATGAGAATGTCGGAACGACGGTTTAGGAAAGTGAGGTGGGGCATGATGGGGTTGGGGGTTAGAGGGTGAGAAATGTTATCGAGGGGCAGGAGGTGCTTGCAGGGGGTGCAGTTCTTGCTTGATTGGTGCAGTTCTTGCAGGGGGTGCACTTGTCTCAAGTGCACCAACCAAGATAATGGTGTCACTTCTACTCGGTTGGTGCACTTCTTGCAGGGGGTGCACTTGTCTCAAGTGCACCAACCAAACTAACTATACAATTTACTTGATTGGGCACTTCTTGCTCGGTTGGTGTCACTTATACTTGGTTGGTGCACTTGAGACAAGTGCACCCCCTGAGTATACCAATTCTTGCTTGGTCGGTGCACTTGAGACAAGTGCACCCCTGAAGATACTTGGTTGGTGCCACTTCTACTCGGTTTTTTGCTTGGTTGGTGCAGTTGAGACAACTGCACCCCCTAAGAAGTGCACCCACTTATTAATTAGTCGGCGAGAGTGAAGTCGAGCTGTTTCTTTTCGAGGTTGGCGCTTGCCACCTTGATGCGTACCGGGTCGCCGAGCTGATACTTGTTGTGATGGCGGCGGCCCACAAGACAGTAGTTGCGCTCGTCGAAGTCGTAGTAGTCGTCGTCGAGGTCGCGCATCGGCACAAGACCCTCGCAGTGGTTCTCGTCAATCTCGCAGTAGATGCCGTACGACTGTATGCCCGAGATGTGTGCGTCGTAGACGTTGCCCACACGTTCCGACATAAACTCCACAGCCTTATACTTTATAGAGTCGCGCTCGGCGTTGGCTGCAATCTGCTCCATCTCCGACGAGTGCTCGCAAAGCTCCTCGTAGTGCTCCTTGTTGGCAGAGCGTCCGCCCTGCTGGTAGCGCGTGATGAGTCGGTGAACCATCGTGTCGGGGTAGCGACGGATAGGCGATGTGAAGTGGGTGTAGTAGTCAAACGCCAGTCCGAAGTGACCGATATTGTGTATAGAGTACTTCGCCTTCATCATAGCGCGCAGCGCCACGGTCTGTATAAGGTTCTGCTCGCGCTTGCCCTCGCACGCCGACATGAGCGTGTTGAGCGACTTGGCGAGTGCGCCCTTCGTGCCGTCGGTCTTCATCTTGTAGCCGAACTTCACCACGAACTCGCGCAGCGTCTCGAGCTTTGTCGGGTCGGGGTTGTCGTGCACACGATAAGGCAGCGTCTTCGGCTTCTTGCCCTTCGCCACCTTGCCTACCGATTCAGCCACGGTGCGGTTGGCGAGAAGCATGAACTCCTCGATGAGCTTGTTGGCATCCTTCGAGCGCTTGAAGTAGCAACGCACCGGCTTGCCCTTCTCGTCTACGTCGAAGTGGAGTTCTTCGCGGTCGAACTTCACGGCGCCGTTCTTGAAGCGTGCAGCGCGCAGCTTCTTCGCCAGTCGGTCGAGCATGATGAGCGCATCGGCGTTCTCGCCCTTGTAGCCACCCTTAGGCGCTGCAGGTGCCGGTTCGCCCGTGCCGTCTACCACGCCGTTCTGCTCGAGCAGCTCCTGCACTTCCTCGTATGCGTAGCGGCGGTTCGACTTGATAACTGTATGCACAATGCGATACGCCTTCACGTTAGCCTCCTCGTCGAGGTTGAATATTACGGAGAACGCTAACTTCTCCTCGTCGGGTCGGAGCGAGCAGATGAAGTTGCAGAGACGTTCGGGCAGCATCGGTATGGTGCGGTCGACGAGGTAGATGCTCGTAGCGCGCTTCACCGCCTCCTTGTCAATCACGGATCCTTCTGTGACGTAGTGCGACACGTCGGCGATGTGAACGCCCATCTCCCAAAGACCTTCCTTCAGCTGTCGGATAGAGAGCGCGTCGTCGAAGTCCTTTGCATCCTTCGGGTCGATGGTGCAGGTGAAGACATCGCGGAAGTCCTCGCGCTCGGCGTAGTCCTCCGGCGTTATCTCTGCCGAAATCTTCTCGGCAGCCTCCTCCACGTTCTTCGGATACTTATACGGCAAGCCGTACTGTGCGAGGATGGTGTTCATCTCCACGTCGTTGTCGCCAGCCTTTCCGAGCACGTCGACCACTTCGCCAATCATGTTGCGGTGGTCCTGGTCGGGCCACTCGACGATGCGCACCACGGCGTTGTCACCATCCTTGCCGCCTTTCAGCTTGCGGCGCGGAATGATGATGCTGTTCGCCAGCACGTTTGCCGGCGAGATGAGCGTGCAGAGGTCGTGGTCGAACGAGAGTCGTCCGACGAAGGTGTCCTTGGCACGCTCCAGAATAGCTATCACCTGCGCCTCCTTTATGTGGTTCTTGCGGCGAGCCATGCAAGCGAAGCGCACGCGGTCGCCGGTGAGAGCCCACATAGAGTTGCGTTCAGCCACGAAGATAGGCTTGTCTGAGTCGTCGGGCATGATAGAGTTCTTGCCGTTTGTCTTGCGCTGGAAGATGCCCTCCTGCACCTGTCCCTTCATATTGAGCTGGTAGGAGTTGTCGGTCACTCTGGTGATGAAGTCGTCCCACGCCATCTCCTCCATGATGTCGATGGCGAGCATCTTCAGCGGATGAGTGTCGAGGTGGAGTGTGCGGAAAATCTCTTTGAACGTAAGCGTCTTTCCCGGATTAGCGGTAAAGAGTTCTTCCAGCTTCGGGGCGAGCTGTTTCTTGGTTAAGCGTTTGCCGCCTTTCTTTCCTTTTCCCATAGTTTTATTCTTTTATTCGGCGTGCAGTAGTGCGTAAGATTAGCCTTGCGGGTTAACGTTTTCGTAGACGAGTTGAAAGCTATATATATAATAAGGTGTAATCCGGCTCGTCATGGTGCATGTTCTGCCCGTCGTAGTTATTGTTTTACTTTGCAAATAAACAAAAAATATTTGGAATATCAATGCGATTGGCTTAGTTTTTTAGGCTTTCATGGTATCTTGACGCTCGTATCTGTCGGCACAATCCTTTCAAATCAACGATATACGGTCATAATATTAATCAGTTTTTAGCAGATTCTAACTAAAAAAGGATAAATTTGCAGATTGTAACCAAATAACATCAGAATCTAAAAAATATGAGAAAATCATTTCTTACATTCGTGCTTACACTGCTCGCAGGAGCATTGTTCGCACAGCAACCCGCAAGAGTGAACGTTGCGGAAGGCACGCTCGAAGGCGTCAACGAGTCGGGCGTAAAGACATTCAAGGGCGTTCCGTTTGCTGCTCCGCCCGTGGGCGACCTCCGCTGGAAGGCTCCGCAGCCCGCAGCAAAGTGGCAGGGCGTGCGACAGGCAAAGGAGTTCGGACTCAACCCTATGCAGGAGAGCATATTCGGCGACATGAACTTCGGCACGAAGAAGATGAGCGAAGACTGCCTGTATCTCAATATCTGGACACCGGCAAAGGACATGAACGAGCATCTGCCTGTTCTCATCTACTTCAACGGCGGCGGACTGATAGCTGGCAGCGGCAGCGAACCGCGCTATGCCGGCGACGCTATGGCTCGCAAGGGCATCATCTCCGTTACAGCCAACTATCGCGAGGGCATTTTCGGCTTCTTCACCCACCCGCAACTCTCCAAGGAGACCGCATACAAAGGCTCGGGCAACTATGGTCTGCTCGACCAGGTGGCTGCCATCAAATGGGTTAAGGACAACATTGCCGCTTTCGGCGGCGACCCTGAGCGCATCACTATCGTAGGCGAGTCGGCTGGCTCTATGTCCGTCAGCGCTCTCATGGCTTCGCCTTTGTGCCAGGGACTGTTCGCCCAGGCTATGGGTTCGAGCGGTTCGGTGATAGGAATGAAGAAGGTGAACACGCTGAAAGAGGCTGAGGCACGAGGCGTGGAGATGGCAAAGAAGATAGGCTGCAAGAACTTAAAGGAGTTGCGCGCCATGCCGGCTGAGGAACTTATGAAGAAGGCTGGCAGAAGTGGCGTTATTGTATACAACGTAGACGGCTATTTCTGGACAAAGCAGCCTTACGACGTCTTCGCCAATGGCGAGCAGACCAAGGTGCCGTTGCTCATCGGCGGCAACAATCTGGAGGCGAACGCCATGTTTATCCTCGGCAACAAACCAGCAACCGTTGAGAACCTGAAGGCTGCGGCACGCAACATCTTCGGCGACGCTACCGACGAGCTTTTCAAACTCTACGGACTCAACACCGACGCCGACGTAACCGGACAGCCGGGCAACGAACTCGGCGGCGACTGCTTCCTCGACTACTCTACATGGAAGTGGGGCAACATGCACAAGCTCACCAGCGGACAGCCCGTTTACCGCTACCGCTACTGCCATCCGCGTCCCGACATGCTGTTGAAGGACAAGGTGGCTGGCCTTGCTGGCGGCGTTCAGGACAAGACCGACGACACGCCTGCCGCTCCGCGTGCTACCGGCGCCGTTCACTCTGCCGACATCGAGTATGCTATGGGCACACTGCCCACCAACCGCGTGTTCGACTGGCAGCCTGAAGACTACGTCGTTTCCGACATCTTCAGCAACTACTACGTCAACTTCGTGAAGACAGGCAACCCGAACGGACTCGGACTTGTCGACTGGCCTACAACCAACGGCAAGAGCGTAGCTCCTGTGCTGCAGATCGACGTGAACACGTTCGTAAAGGAAGACCCGAACATGGAGAAGCGCTACGAACTTATGGATAAGCTGTTCTGGAAGTAGGACTCCGCATACATCACCCCGCTTATGCAAACGTTTACACAGCGCAACTAAATTCTGTGAGCCGCTAATGCAATCTATTTTAAAATAATGTGATAACTTTGTATCGTAATTAAAAACCAATCAAACGAATGTCTGAACTACAACCCACAACGATGAAGGATATAGCCGAGCATTTCGGTGTGTCCATAGCCACTGTGTCGCGTGCGCTCAACGGCAGCGAACGCGTCAGCGAGGAGAAGCGCAAGCTTATCTGCGAGTATGCTCATGAGCACAACTTCTATCCGAACGACATCGCCAAGTCGCTGCGCAACTCTCACAAGCAGCCGGTGAAGGTGATTGGCGTCATCGTGCCCGAGTTCACCCATTATTATTTCTCCACCATTCTCAACGGCATTGAGGACGCTGCGTCGAAGCGCGGCTACCGCATCATCGCCACAACATCACGTGAGCAGTACGACCGCGAGGTGCAGCTCTGCCAGATGTTCGAGGCTCATCAGGTGTGCGGCGTCATCGTGTCGCAGGCTAAGGAGACGCAGGACTACGCTCACTTCCAGTCGCTCATCGACCGCGGCATACCGCTCGTGTTCTACGACCGCATCTGCACGGGTGTAGACGCAAGCCGTGTGGTAGTTGACGACTATCAGGGTGCGTTCATCGCCGTGACGCATCTCATTGAGACGGGCTGCCGCCGCATCGCCTTCTACGGCATGAAGGGCAAGACGGCGCTCGGACAGAACCGCTACAACGGCTATCACGACGCCCTGCTGAAGGCTGGCATGAAGCCCGACGAGTCGCTGGTGTTCGTCTGCGACAACCGCGAAGACGCCGAGCGCATCACGCCCGACATCCTGCACCGCGAAGACCGCCCCGATGCGTTCTTCTGCGTGAATGACGACACGGCTATCGGCGTGATGTACACGGCTAAGCACAACGGATTCCGCGTGCCAGACGACGTCTCGGTATGCGGATTCACCAACGGCGAGCGCGCCATCGCCTGCGACCCGCAGCTCACTACCGTAGAGCAGCGCGGAACGAAGGTGGGCGAAGAGGCTGCCACCATACTCATGGACAAGGTGGAGGGCATCACGCCGCGCAACCATATAGAGAAGCGCGTCGTAAGAACAAGGCTCGTCGTGAGAGAGAGCACGAAAAGGCTTAAAGAGGCCTAAGAAGGCTTAGTTCGGCCTAAGCACACCCTAAGAAAAAAAAACAAAAAAAACCAAATAACAATGAAACCAAAACCAAACCTAAGTTTCTGGAAACTGTGGAACCTCAGTTTCGGATTCTTCGGCGTACAGATTGCGTACGCCCTGCAGAGCGCTAACATCTCGCGCATCTTCGCCACACTTGGTGCCGACCCGCATAGCCTCAGCTATTTCTGGATACTGCCGCCGCTCATGGGCATCCTCGTGCAGCCCATCATCGGCACGCTGAGCGACCGCACATGGTGTCGCTTCGGACGCCGCATTCCCTATCTCTTCATCGGCGCATCGGTGGCTGTAGCCGTGATGTGCCTGCTGCCCAACGCCGGTTCGTTCGGCATGGCGGTCGGCGCGGCAATGGTGTTCGGCCTCATCTCGCTGATGTTCCTCGACACGAGCATCAACATGGCGATGCAGCCGTTCAAGATGCTCGTTGGCGACATGGTGAACGAGAAGCAGAAGTCGCTCGCCTACTCCATACAGTCGTTCCTCTGCAACGCCGGATCTATCGTGGGCTACCTCTTCCCCTATTTCTTCACAGCCATCGGCATAGCCAACGAGGCAGAGAAGGGCGTCATACCCGACTCCGTAATCTATTCGTTCTACATCGGCGCCGCAATACTCATCCTCTGCGTCATCTACACCACACTGAAAGTGAAGGAGTGGAACCCGCAGGAGTACGCCGAGTACAACGAGGCGAAGCCTGAGGAGGACGAAGGCAAAGCCAACTGGATTGAGCTGCTGCGCAACGCGCCGTCGATGTTCTGGAAGGTGGGCGCCGTGCAGTTCTTCTGCTGGGCAGCGTTCATGTTCATGTGGACATACACCAACGGCACCATCGCAGACACCGTATGGAACACCACCGACACCGCGTCGAAGGGCTATCAGGAGGCAGGCAACTGGGTAGGCGTGATGTTCTGCTGGCAGGCTGTAGGCTCGGTGCTGTGGGCTATGGCTCTGCCACGCTTCAAGAACGAGAAGGCGGCTTACGCGCTGAGTCTTGTCATCGGCGCCGTGGGCTTCGCTCTCGTGCCGTTCGTGCACGACCAGAACCTGCTCGCTCTGCCGTTCATGCTCATCGGTTGCGCATGGGCTGCAATGCTCGCCATGCCGTTCGCCTTCGTCACGAACGCTCTTGAGGGCTACGGACACAAGGGCGCTTACCTCGGACTCTTCAACGGCACTATCTGCATACCGCAGATCATCGCTGCGGCGTGCGGCGGTACGCTGCTCTCGATGGTAGGCTCGGTGCAGAGCAACATGATGCTCGTGGCTGCGGCGTCGCTCGTGCTGGGCGCCCTGTGCGTGGCTCGCATCAAGAAATAACGCGATGGTTAGTAGCGGTGGTATCCTTGCCACCGCAACACCCTCAAACCATTGTTAATAACACACATATTCGTCCTTAATTGATAGCGATCCGTCATCGTGCAGCGAACGCCGCCCGATTGGATTCCGTACGCCGTCCGATCGGATTGCGTACGCCGTCTGATTGGATTGCGTACGCTGCACGATGACTTTTATTAGGATTCAAATTTCTTTATTTAATACTTTTGACACGCCCTCTTGCTTGTGTAAACGTTTACATGCACTATACATTAGATTTATATTAAAAAATAGTGCAACGAATTGATATAAATCATAATTTTGCACGTGGAAAGATCCTAATAACATTTGTGACTAAAAACAATTTATTATAAAATCAAAAGCTACATGAAGAAGCAGGTTAAATTCCCTAATGCCCTCAGAACAGCTACGCTCTCAGCAGGCTTGTTCCTATCGGCAAGCGCCTTTGCACAGCAGGTTGTTGTGAAAGGCAACGTAGTAGACGAAACCGGCGAGCCGGTTATCGGTGCTTCCGTCAAGGTTGTAGGCGGTACATTAGGTACTGTTACAGACATCGACGGTAATTTTACTCTCAATGCCGACAAGAAGTCGACCATTGAAGTTACTTACATCGGCTACGAGCCTGTAAAGATGCAGGCCGGTCAGAACCTAACAATCCATCTCAAGAACTCTTCCTCTACACTTAACGAGGTTGTCGTAATCGGTTACGGCGCTGTGAAGAAGTCGGACCTTACCGGTTCGGTTACAGCTCTGAAGCCCGACTCAAAGAACAAGGGTCTTGTGGTGAACGCTCAGGACATGCTCTCTGGTAAGGTGGCAGGTGTGAACGTAACGTCAAACTCTGGTGAGCCAGGCGTAGGCACACAGATCCGCATCCGTGGCGGCTCTTCACTGAACGCCAGCAACGACCCGCTGATCGTTATCGACGGCGTGCCTATGGACAACAACAAGGTGGGCAACACTGGCTCCAACTTGCTTTCTACTATCAACCCGCAGGATATCGAGTCGTTCAACGTCTTAAAGGACGCTTCGGCTACAGCCATCTACGGTTCACGCGGTTCTAACGGTGTCATCATCATCACCACAAAGAAGGGCCACAAGGGTCAGAAGCCGGAGATAAGCTACTCGGGTTCTGTATCGCTCTCTATGAAGAAGAAGACTCAGGACGTTATGAACGGCGACGAGTATCGTGCTTACATCAAGAGCCTCTTCAACGAGAACGACAATGCCGTTAAGGCTCTCGGTACAGCCAACACCGACTGGCAGGAACTCATCTACCGCAAGGCAGTGAGCCACGACCATAACGTGACGGTATCTGGCTCTGTAAAGGACTATCTGCCCTACCGCGTATCTCTCGGCTATACAGGCCAGCAGGGTATCTTGAAGAACTCTGACTACAACCGCTACACGGCTTCAGTGAACCTCAACCCGTCGTTGCTGAACAACCACCTCAACCTCAACCTCAACGCCAAGGGCATGTTCTCTAAGGCTAAGAAGGCTGATAATGCTGCCATCGGCAATGCCGTAAGCTTCGACCCGACACAGAGCCCGTACGGATACACATCGGAGCGCGACCTCGCTATGCTCGGTTCTAACGCACAGCAGACACTGCAGAACTTCGGCGGCTACTTCAACTGGCTTACCGCCGCAGGCGGACTTGGCGACCCGTCATGGCAATTCACACGCTTCAAGGACGCTCCTGCCAACCCGCTCGCTCTGCTCGAACTCGGCAACAAGCAGGAGAAGGTAAGATCGTTCATCGGTTCGGCTGACATCGACTATAAGGTGCACGGTTTCGAAGACCTGCGTCTGCACGCTACTCTCGGTCTTGAGGTGGCTAAGGGCACAGAGGACGAGTCGCAGCCTACATCTTATGCCTCTACATTATATTATGGTGGCATCACAGACAATGAGAACTTCAAGCGCAACGAGCTGCTCAGCCTCTACGCTCAGTACTACAAGGACTTCAGCAAGAACCACCACTTCGACATCATGGGCGGTTACGAGTATCAGCACTTCTTCTTCCGCTACAACAACTCGTGGATGCAGTACTACCCGCAGACCCACCCGACACTTGCAGGTGAGGTGTTCAAGGACACTAAGGACGTAGACAAGTACGAGAACTACCTCGTTTCGTTCTTCGGACGTGCCAACTACACACTCATGAACCGCTACTTCTTCACCGCTACGGTGCGCGACGACGGTTCATCACGCTTCAAGGACCACTGGGGACTCTTCCCGTCGTTCGCTTTCGCATGGAACATGAAGGACGAGAACAACATCAAGGATATCAACTGGCTCTCTGAACTGAAGTTCCGCGCCGGCTACGGTGTTACCGGTCAGCAGGAAGGCATCGCCAACTACATCTGGTTCAAGCAGTACAAGAAGGGACAGAACTTCGGCAAGTACCCGATTATCGGCGACGGTTCTATCTATACTCCGCTCTACTACAACGACAAACTGAAGTGGGAGACCACAACAACGTATAACCTCGGACTCGACTTCGGCATCTGCAAGCGACTCACCGGTAGCATCGACTGGTACGTACGCAAGACCGACGACCTTATCAACGACGCACCTGTAACTGCACTCGCCGGCTCTGCCGACCGCGGCTTGCAGAACATCGGTTCGTTGAAGAACACCGGTGTTGAGCTTTCGTTGAACTACGTAGCAGTGAACACCAAGGACTGGTACTGGACGATGAACTACAACTTCACGTACAACCGCAACCGCATCACCGACCTCAACGGCGTGAGCGACAATGGCGACCCTGTAATGGCTGGCGACAACATCGACTCTTCTAACAAGGTGCTCGCTTACCAGACTGGCTACGCTGCCAACTCGTTCTACGTTTACCAGCAGGTTTACGACAAGAACGGCAAACCGCTTGAGGGCGTAGTAGTAGACCGCAACGGCGACGGCGTCATCTCTGAGGCTGACCGCTATCTCTACAAGAGCTCTATGGCTCCCGTAACAATGGGCTTCTCTACACGCGTTGAGTGGAAGAACTTCGACCTCGGATTCTCACTCCGTGCAAGCCTCGGCAACTATGTATACAACAACTTCGAGCAGGGACAGCGTCTGAAGACTACCAGTGCAGTATGGTGCCAGGACTCTTACTTAGCTAACCGCTCTGTAAGCAGCCTCGGCTGGTTGTCTGACTCTAACACATCGAAGCTCTCCGACTACTTCGTGCAGAACGCTTCGTTCCTGAAGATGGACAACATCACACTCGGCTACTCGTTCGACCGTCTCTTCAAGAGCGGCTCATGGAAGGGCATCTCTGGTCGTGTATACGCTTCTTGCAGCAACGTGTTCACCATCACCAAGTACAGCGGCATCGACCCTGAGGTATACAGCGGCATCGACAAGGACGTTTATCCGCGTCCTATCACATTCCAGTTCGGTCTGAACCTCAACTTCTAAACAAAAAACATAACTTAAACGATTCACGACAATGAAAAGATATATAAAATCGGCTCTCGCACCTGCCGCTGCGCTGCTCATCAGCCTCGCTTCGACATCGTGCCTCAACGACCTTGACAAGGAGCCTATCAGCCCGAAGATCGACCTCAACGTCAACAACGACGGACTGCTCAACAAGTGTTACGCCAACTTCGGCATCAACGGCAACGGTAGCGGATCGAACAGCGACGACGATCCGGACGTAAAGGGATTCAACGACGCAGGTATGACCGGCCTTGTACGTGCTATGTTCAACATGAACGAGCTGCCTACCGACGAGGCTACATGCTCATGGGGCGACGGTCTGCAGGAGCTCAACTCGGCTAAGTTCGACCCGTCACACGCTTGGGTGAAGCTCTACTACACACGCCTCACTCTGGGCATCACGTTCTGCAACCAGTATCTCGAAGTTGCAGGCGGCGAGGACAAGCAGAAGACAGCAGAGTGCCGCTTCCTCCGCGCTATGCAGTACTACCTGCTTATGGATACTTACGGAAATGTCGGTTTCTCTACAACACTCGAGAAACCGCTTAGAATGGAGCGCGCAGAACTCTACAAGTGGCTCGTAGAAGAGCTCAACGCTATTGAGCCCGACCTCGCCGAGCCGAGAGTGAAGACCGGCAGCGACGCCGACTACGGTCGTGTAGACAAGGCTGCTTGCTGGATGCTTCTCTCACGCCTCTACCTCAACGCTGAGGTTTACAGCGGCAAGGCTGAATGGCAGAAGGCTAAGGACTACGCCAAGAAGGTTATGGACTCTCCGTACGACATCAACACTACATCTGTAGGTCGCTGGAGCGCATACCAGCTTGTGTTCATGGGCGACAACGACAGATCTGCTGCCGCAAAGGAGATTCTCTTCCCTATCGTGAACATCTCTGGCAAGACTGCAAGCTACGGCAACTCGCTTTTCCTC
>ERZ772884.893-NODE-893-length-20881-cov-7.156247_pt1 | contig 20881 bp, 15 predicted proteins | sample MGYA00580574_ERZ772884 | MGnify/ENA primary metagenome ERZ772884 (study PRJEB29015, sample SAMEA2737690) | human gut metagenome | biome: human gut; feature: human-associated habitat; material: faeces | place: China | collected 2012 ... | reverse complement strand
TAAAAAGAAAGCACAAAATCGTTTCGTATTTGCGTGTCTTGCACCAGCCGTTATTCTAGTCTTCATTTTTATGGTGATTCCAACGATTGATGTATTTAAGACAGCATTCTTTAAAAAGAGCAATTTCGTAAGTGATGCCACTTTTGCCGGGTTCTTCAACTTTAAGGTTCTTTTTAACGACATGCGTTTTATTGAGGCTATGCAAAATACAATCTTGTATGTTGTATTGATTACGATCATCACCTTGGTGTTGGCCGTATTGTTTGCGACATTATTAACTCGTGAAGAGTTTGTTGGAAAAAACTTCTTCCGTGTTATTTTCTACATTCCAAATATTTTGAGTATTGTTGTTATTGCAGGTATTTTCTCAGCTATTTATCAACCTACGAATGGTATTTTAAATACATTCTTCGGTATGATTGGACTTTCGTCTTTACAACAACAATGGATGGGAAATCCGGCTGTTATTAACTATTCTATTATTGGTGCCCTTGTATGGCAGGCCATTGGTTATTATATGGTTATGTATATGTCGAGTATGTCGAGTATTCCAGAAAACCTATATGAGGCTGCAAGTCTTGAGGGGGCTAGTAAAGTCAGACAGTTCTTTATGATTACTTTACCTTTGATTTGGGATAACATTCGTACAACTTTAACTTTCTTCGTAATTTCTACAATCAACTTATCATTTATGTTCGTTCAATTGACAAGTGAGGGAAATCTAGGAAGTGAAGTGGCATTGAACTATATGTACAACAATGCGTTCGCTGGTAAATACGGATTTGGTATGGCCGTCGGAGTATGTATCTTCGTATTCTCATTTGCCTTATCCGCCATCATAAATAAGGTCACTGAACGTGATATATTACAGTATTAGGAGGATGAGATATGAAGAAACGTAATTTTCCTTTATACAAGATCTTTGTTTATGTGGCACTGATCACATTAGCTATTTCGATTATTGTACCCATCGTTTGGGTATTCCTTGCATCTTTAAAATCGCAATTGGAATTGGTGAGTGGAAATCCATTTGATCTTCCCAAACAAATATTGTGGTCAAACTTTGCGGATGCCTTTGTGAAGGCAAGAATGGGTGATTATTTATTAAATACAATCATTGTAACAGCACTATCATTAGTCATTTTATTGGTGGTTGCTCTTCCTGCATCGTATGTTTTGGCACGATTTGATTTTGCGGGAAAGAAATTCTTTAATGGACTTTTCATGGCTGGACTTTTCGTAAATGTGAACTATATTGTTTTGCCAATTTTCTTAATGTTATTTAATGCGGACATTAAGCTTGGATTTGACTTTTTCTTAAATAGTAAGTTCTGGCTTTCTGTCGTGTATGCCGCAACGGCCTTACCTTTCACAATCTATTTGTTGACGGGTTATTTTAAAACGTTGCCTAAGGCATATGAAGAGGCGGCTCGCATTGATGGTTGTGGCTACTTTAAGACCATGACAAAGATTATGATTCCCATGGCAAGACCAAGTATTATTACGGTTATCCTATTTCAATTCTTGGCTTTCTGGAATGAATATATTATCGCATTTACTTTTATGGATAAAGAAAATGCTACGTTGGCCGTTGGTGTTAAATATTTAATGGCCGATGCAAAGTCACAGGCAAACTTTGGTGTCATGTATGCTGGGTTGGTAATTGTTATGATTCCAACGTTAGTTCTTTATATTTGTGTTCAAAAGAAGATTACACAGGGCATGAGTATTGGTGGAATGAAAGAGTAAGGTGTCTAATATGAGAGATGAAAATAAAGTAATGAACATAATTATGATCGTTTTATTCTTTGTGTTCTTAGGTATGATCATTTGGGCACAGAAGACGGTAAGTGTTCGTAATCTAATGATTGAAATCGTTGGATTGACAGGCTTACTAACATTATTGTTTCTATACAATCGAAAACATAAATAGGAGGAAGAAGTATGGCAGAATTATCATTGCAGCATGTTGATAAAATATATGACAACAATGTTCAGGCTGTATTTGACTTTAATTTAGATGTAAAAGATAAAGAATTTATTGTGTTTGTAGGACCTAGTGGATGTGGTAAGTCTACAACACTTCGTATGATTGCTGGTTTAGAGGAAATTAGTGCCGGTGATTTCTATATTGATGGAAAAAGAATGAATGATGTGGAACCAAAAGATCGTGATATTGCGATGGTATTCCAGTCTTATGCGTTATACCCTCATATGAGTGTATATGAGAATATGGCATTTGGCTTGAAATTACGTAAGTATAGTAAGGAAGAAATTGATAAGCGCGTGCATGAAGCTGCTCGTATTTTAGAGATTGAGCCTTATTTGGATCGTAAGCCAAAAGCTTTATCAGGTGGTCAAAGACAGCGTGTTGCCTTGGGTCGTGCTATCGTTCGTAATGCGAAGGTATTCTTAATGGATGAGCCACTATCAAACTTGGATGCGAAATTGCGTGTACAAATGCGTTCGGAAATCATTCAGCTTCATGAACGTATTGGAGCTACTACCATTTATGTAACACACGATCAAACGGAAGCCATGACTATGGCTGATCGTATTGTTGTTATGAAGGGTGGATATATCCAGCAGATTGGTACGCCAAAAGAAATATATAATAATCCGGCAAATTTATTCGTAGCTGGATTCTTGGGTGCTCCTGCAACGAACTTTGTGAAGGGTACGTATACAAATGGTTTCTTCCAAGTGGGGGATATGAAGATTGAAATTCCTTTGATGTATAGAGAAAAACTTTCTAGCTACGAAGGAAAAGAAATTATCATGGGTATTCGTCCAGAAGATTTACATGGTGAGGGAATTGTAGCTGATACATATCCGAGTGCTAACTTTGATTTTGAAATTGAAGTGGCCGAACTATTGGGCCATGAATATATTTTGCATGGTGCTTTAAATGGACAAAAAATGTGTGCCAAAGTAAATTCTCGTTTGGAACCAGAAGCACATTCAACAATTAAATTAACAATGGACTTATCAAAAATACATTTCTTTGATATAGAAACTGAAAATAGAATTGACTAGTTTAGGAGAAAATAAAATGATTGAAACAGGCAGAGTAACTGTACCGACAGATGTTGATGTAATTGATGCAACAATTGAGATTATTAATCGATGGAAAGCCGATGCCATCCGTGACTGTGACGGAACGGATATGCCAGAAGAATTGCGTAAGATGGATATTAAGCAATATGCGACTTACTATACGACAAGAAAAGATAATGCGTGGGCCAAGGCAAATCCAGATGAAATCCAACAGATGTATTTGATGAGTGATTTTGTGACGGCAAAGTCAACCGAGTTAAAGATTCAAATCATGCAGCATTTCTATAAAGATCAATTAAAGCCAAACACAAAAGACAATCACAGATGGTGGGAAGTTATTGATCGTACAACGGATGATGTCATCACAAATTGGGATTATGATGAAGAAACGGGTGAAGTGATTATTCATGATACAATTCCGTATCATGCGTATACAGTAAGCTTCTTGGCATTTGTGATTTGGGATCCTGTGCATATGTATAATGCTCTAACGAATGATTGGAAGGGTGAAGAACATCAAATGACTTTTGATGTTCGACAACCTAAAACACAAAAGTATGTATTGGATAAATTTAGAAAATTCTGTGAAGAAAGAGATGATGTAGATGTTGTTCGTTTTACAACGTTCTTCCACCAATTCACGCTTCAATTTGATGAATTTGCACGCGAAAAATTTGTAGACTGGTTTGGATACAGTGCTTCTGTATCTCCATATATTTTGGAACAGTTTGAAAAAGAAGTGGGCTATCCATTTAGAGCGGAATATATTATCAACAAAGGATTTAATAACTCAACTTTCTGTGTTCCAACTAAGGAATATCGTGATTTCATGGATTTCCAACAGCGCGAAGTAAGTAAATTAGCGAAGAAATTTGTAGATATTTGTCATGAATATGGAAAAGAAGCCATGATGTTCTTAGGGGATCACTGGATTGGTACAGAGCCATTTGGAAAATATTTTGAATCGATTGGATTGGATGCGGTTGTAGGATCAGTTGGTTCTGGTACAACACTTCGTTTAATTTCCGATATTAAGGGTGTTAAGTATACAGAAGGAAGATTCTTACCATACTTCTTCCCAGATGTTTTCCATGAAAATGGAGATCCATTAAAAGAAGCTAAGGTCAACTGGGTAACGGCTCGTAGAGCTATTTTACGTAGTCCGGTCGATCGTATTGGTTATGGTGGATATTTAAAATTGGCATTGGATTTCCCTGAATTCATTGATTATATTGAAAAGGTATGTGACGAATTCCGTACGCTATATTCTCATGTGAACCAACAAGTTCCACTAAACTTATTAAAAGTGGGTGTAATTAATAGTTGGGGAGAACTTCGTCGTTGGGGAACACACTTGGTTCACCATGCCATTTGGTACAAACAAATCTATTCATATACAGGTGTAATGGAGGCGTTGAGTGGTTTCCCATTTGATGTTCATTTCATTAGTTTTGATGATATACGAAAAGATCCAACCATCTTAGATGATATGGACGTTGTGATGAATATTGGTTCTGCATACACAAGCTTTAGTGGTGGAGCTGAATTTGATGAACCAGTGATTACAGCTCTACGTCGTTATGTAGACCAGGGCGGTGGATTCATCGGTGTAGGTGAGCCAACAGCTATCAACCGCAACGGTAAATTCTTCACTTTATACGATGTATTGGGTGTGGATAAAGAATTAGGTTTCACAATGCATACAGACAAATACAATTGGCAAGTACATCCAGATCACTTCATTACAGAACAATTAGAACATGAAGATTGGGGAGAATGTGTAAATGATGTATATGCTCTTCCAGAAACCGAAATCTTGGCTGAAAAAGATCTACATGTCAATTTAGCTGTAAATGAATATGGAAAAGGTCGCGGCGTGTATATGAATGGTCTTCCATTTAGTTTTGAAAACGTAAGACTATTGTATCGTGCAATCTTCTTTGCAGCACACAAAGAAGAAGAAATGAAACGCTGGTATTCCGACAACTACAATGTGGATATCAACGTATATCCTTCTACAAACAGTTTCTGTGTTGTCAATAATACATATGAACCACAGACAACTACCGTGTATAAGGGTGATGGAACAAGTTTCGAAGTTGAATTGGATGCTTGTGAAATCAAATGGTTTGAAATTTAAGAATCAGTCAATCAAAATCAGAACGAGCCAGCTGGTTTTGAATAGCTTTGGAGCAGAATATCTGCTCCATTTTCTTATTTATGACTTGCATCATATAATTTTTGAATGGCATTTGGAAGCTTGTCTGGAAGCATAGCTTGAATGTATTCTTCTGTACCATCCTCCATAGCTTTTGAGTAGTACCAACACTTAAATTCTAATAAAGATAGTGTTTCTTGAAGACTTTTAATTTCAGCTTCTACAGCCTCTTTTCATGCCTCAAACAACTCTTTTCTCTTTTCAAAACTTGCACTTCCTTCAGAAACCAAAGCAAAGAATTGATTGATTTCCTTAATGCCAAGACCAGATTTCTTTAAACACTCAATGAGATGTAAAGCTTCAATTTCATGATTACTGAAATAGCGGATATTGCCTTTGCGAACTAAATGAGGGAAAAATCCTTCTTTATCATAATATCGAAGGGTAGAGATGGGTAAATCAAACATTTCAGATACTTGTCCAATTGTATACATAATGATTCCTTTCTTGACCTAAAGTCAGCTTTAGGCATTATACTAATGCCACAAGGTAATTGTGTCAACAAGTTTTAGATTTCAAAGAAAAGCCATTTGTTGTATTGGTTGTTGTGTATTAAAGAAGTAGAAATTATCGTGTATGCAAGTGAATATGCATTTCGAGATATCTACATGATACAAGGGCTGCAGAAGATGAGAAAAGCGTATATGCTTGGTAAAATCTTATAATGTTCCGATAAAATGATTAACAATAGTCAAAAACAGTTTGAAATAAATATCACGAGAAGCAGATGTTTTAAATACAATAAAACAACAGGATAAAAAATAGGGAACTTATTAAGTGTTGTGTGTGATAAAAGTTCCCTGTTTGTATTTATTGTTTAGGGAACTATTGATATAATATATAACGAAAAAGTTCCCTAAATTTTAATTTTAGATTTTGCGTGATGCTTCGGAAATATCAATAAAAGAATTATGAATATTGAATAAGCATGATTGGAATTATATGTTAGAACTTTTAGATGCCTTATGGTACAATGCAAACGAGCGATAGCTCTTGAATGGCGAGGAGCTAAATTCAATTTAAACTAAAATGCAGGGTGAGAAACCCGACCGAGGATGACTTAGAACTCATCCTCATTTTTTTGTATATTAAGATTTTGGTTTCGGGACAGGAAAATATTATATGTGAAAAAGTGATGAAATATCATAAAAGATGAATTGCAGGGCACGACAAAAAGGTTATTGTCATAGTAGCCTGCATTTTGTATTTATCTTTGTGAGTACCCATCTGATAACCCTTAGACATTTTTCATGCTGTCTAGCTATAGCATATTTACCTGATTTACTAGCTGTTTATTAACATTCTTAATGCTAATTTATTAGATGAGGATGCCATATGGGTACTCACAATTAAAAAAAAATATCTTCAAATTTAAAATTACAAAATCAGAAAAAAGAAATGTTAGAAAATGAATCATGATCTAAAAAATCTTATACCGGATAAGAAAAAGACTGTAGACAATTAATGTCTACAGTTGTAGCAAGCAACGTCTTTGATTGATCAAAGACAAGTGTTTAGGGAATATCCCTAAGACTCTGATTAAATCAAGAAACAATATGCTTCATGTAGCCTTTATTGAGATTGAGAATACTTCTTCAAATTGGTAAAATATATATAGTAGATTTAAAGTATAACTTAGAGAGGAGAATCAGCTATGGAAGATATTCTTTTATACCATGGTAGTGGAGAGATTGTTGAATTTCCAGAAATACGTAAAACAAAATATACAAAAGATTTTTCCTGGGGATTCTATTGCACCATAAATTATGAGCAAGCCTATAAATGGGCAAATAAAAGAAGTCAAAATGGGTTTGTTAATGTTTATAAATATACCGAAAACAAAGACTTAAAAATTAAAAAGTTTGAAACAATGAGTGATGAATGGTTGGATTTCATTACAGATTGTAGGTCAGGAAAAGTTCATAGCTATGATATTGTCGAAGGCCCAATGGCTGATGATACCATTTGGAACTATGTGAATGATTATATCAACGGTGATATTCCAAGGTCTGTTTTTTGGGAACTAGCAAAGTTCAAACATCCAACCCATCAAATTAGTTTTCATTCTATTCAAGCTCTTGAATGTCTAAAATTCGAAAGGAGTGAAGCAATTCATGAAATTCAATAAAGATGATCTATTTTATTTTTGTTCTATGGTTGAGTTTGTAGCACGTATCACAAAAAATCACAGAAACTATATCATTTCTAAAATGAGTGATGAACAAATCTTACACGAATTGGATGTTGCTAGTGTAAATCATTGTCTTTCATTTGAACAAGTTTGTGATGAGTGGATTGATACGTATCATATAGAAAATGGTAAGTATGATTCTGTAGCCGATTGTAAATACAAGGTACCCTCTTATACCGCAATTGGTAAAGTTTACCAAAGATTGATTTTGGATACATTAACATCAGAAAATCAGTTAGTACAACATATTCGCAAAATATTTAATTCTTTCATCATTGATGAAATTACTTGGTTTAATTCAAATGTTTATTACAGTAATCCAGATTATCTAAGATGTTCCTATTTAGAAGGAAAACTATTGAATTAATATGTATAAGCATACTGCATTGGGGCTTTACATTTACATTGAATTGGATCTCTATTAAAAGAATCAATCAAATGAGTGCGGTATCTGAATTTATTGTGCAATCTAAGAACACTTGTGACTTTAGTTGTGAGATGAACTAGATGTGCAGATGTTAGATAAATAATTTGAAAATAAATCATAAATATAGTGCTTTAAATATATATTATATATATGGTATAACGCAAACGAACGATAGCTCTTGAATGGCGAGAAGCTAAATTCAATTTAAACAAAAATGCAGGGTGAGGAGCCCGAACCGAGGATGACTTAGAACTCATCCTCTTTTTCATTTCATCGATTTACTGAAAATATATAATTAACAATTGATTTGTTTTTTTTATAATCGTATAATTTTAAACAGTTTTTAGGAGTTGAAGAAATGGAAGAACGAAGAGATAAACGTAATATTGTTTATTTTATAATCAGTTATATCATTAATAATTTGGCAAGTGGAGTTTTGTACGATACGTTTGTGAATTATCTGCAAGAAGCACAAACTTCTATCGCAACATCCTTTTGGGCCTTTTATGGATATGCCACATTCATAAGTGCAGCTTTATTGTTGTTCGTGCCAAAGATTGGCTATAAAAAGCTATTACTTTTTTGTTCACTTTCAACGGCCTGTGCCTTTTTTGGCGCCGTCTGTATGGATTTTACTTGTGCTTTATATATCGCAACCCTATTGGCATTAACGGGTGTGCAGCTGCACTTTATCATGTTAAGTCCTTTTATTGCTTGTTATACAGAAGCATTTAAAGATCAAGAAATACATTGGTATACAAGAACTTACTATATGGGGTATATTGGATATTTCTTGGCAACGTATCTTGGTGGAGCCTTTGTGGTAAAGGTGTTTAGTTGTGTGGCTAATATTTCATATGCGCAAGCCCAAGAGGCAACGCGCTATATGACGCATCTTTCATCTGGTTTATATCAATCTTATATGGATGCGAATCGAATGGTTCTATTCGTGGTGGGTTGTATTGCGTTAATTTCCTTGATTCCCGTCTTATGTATATCGGAAAAGAAATCGGATTATCAAATGGAACTTACTCCAAGGCTTTCTTTAAAGGAGAAAATCAATGGTGCAAGACAACTTTTATTAAATCGATATTCCCGGGCTTATTTATTGTATTGGGCTTTGATTTCTTTTGCGATGGGCCTATTTACATCGTACTATACTGTATATCTAAATCGAAATTTACATATTGATAAGGCAACCAGTTCTTTAATGGTATCCATTTCCTATGTTGCGATTGTCTTATTTATGTTTTTTACACCGAATTGCACAAAAAAATTGGGTAAAGTGGGAACGATCTTTTTAACGGTCATGGCCTCCATTCCTTTTATGTTGATGATTGGAAATGGAAATTATTTTGGCAAATATGTTGTACCTGTTGTTGGTGCATCACTATTTATACGTGCGGGCCTTGCGAATTTATCAAGTCCTGTGGATAGTGCTCTATCGATGGATGTGATTCCTAAAGATTTGCGGCCTGTTTATACTTCCGTAGTGAATTTTACGGCGGGTATTGTGAGTATATTGAGTGGTCATTTTACAGGAAAGATTTTATTTGTCCACCAATCTGGGTATCAGCAGGCTTATTTTATAGCCGCTATATTATATGCGATTGCAGGTATTGTTCTTTATCATGGACTTCATACCTTTAATCATAAAGAAAATGAAATAGTTTTAAGTAAGGGAGAAAAAAGATGAACAAATTATTTAAAAAACTAGGTTTTGGCGATAAGACGGCAAAGAACTTCTGGGCTATTATTATCGTCGCATTTGGAGGGGCGATTATTTATGGCTTGCCATATTTTCGCTTTGATTACTATGATGCATATTTAGCTACGTATCATTTGACGAATACACAAATGGGTGTGTTTGGAAGTATTTTAGGAATTTTTGGTATGATTTCCTATTTATTTGGAGGTATTGTGGCAGACCGCTTTTCTACAAGAATGATCTTAACGGTTTCTTTAATTGGAACAGGCTTGGGTGGTTTTGTACACTTATTACCATTGAATTACTATCAGTTACTAGCACTTTATGCATTCTGGGGCATTTCAAGTTTATTTGCGTTTTGGCCAGCCTGTGTAAAAGCTGTTCGTATTCTATCGGATTCGGATGATCAAGGAAAAGCCTATGGATTCTTTGAAGGTGGTCGTGGTGTTGGTGCTGCTTTGATGGCTATGGGTGCTGTTGTAGCTTTCCGTATTGGCATTGGTCAAATCAATGACGAAGTGGCAGGTATGAAAACAGTCATTGTTTATTATTCCGTTTTGACAATTGCGATGGGCATCTTCTGTTTCTTTAAAGTAAAAGATGGACATATGGAAGCAAGTGAACGTATTTCTTTTAAAGGCATTGGGGAAGTATTAAAAATGCCAGCCATCTGGATCATCAGTTTTGTGACATTCTGTAATTATGTATTTACCTTGTCTTTGTATTACTTTACACCATATGCCACATCTATTTTAGGAGCCACAGTTACTTTTGGAGCTACACTTGCAGCTATGAAACGATGGTTTTCTTTATTTGGAAACGTTGGTGGAGGCTTCTTCTCCGATAAGTTTGGTACAGGAAATGCTCTATTGATTTCATTTGTGGTAATGGCTTTGGGTACTTTTGGAATTTTATTGTTGCCAACAAATGCAGGTTCTATTGTGCTCTTTACAGTTTTATTTGTCTTAATCTATATTTTCTATAATGTAAACTATGCACAAACATGGGCTATGATGGATGAGGGTGCTGTACCAGAAAAGTATTCTGGAACGGCTGCTGGAATTATTTCTACAATTGGGTATTTGCCAGAAATTTTTGTATCTGTTTTAGCGGGCATGATGATTGATCAAAATCCAGGTGTTGGTGGATATCGTTTATTCTTTGGCTTCTTAGTTGCAATGTTAGTTTTAGGAGCTGTCTTTGTGTTGGTTTGGAAATCGTATTTAAAGAAACATCCGAAAGTAAATTAATATGGAAGCATTATTTGAAAGAGTTTTTGTGGAAACTACAGTGGATACAGATCAAGATGGACAATATGATTTGATTGCGGTTTATATTAAGCGTCCGAAGCTAGATGAAAAAGTTCCGGCTGTTTTTGTGGCCAATCCATATATGTTGCACTGTAATGAGGATTGGTATGATTTGTATGATGTAAATACAAATATACAGGCATATCCAAGTCAGAATATTCAGCGTGAGGATATCACGTTTCATCCAAAAGATCCTGTAGTTTGTCCTAAAAAAGAAGCCGAACAAATTGTAGAAAACAGTCCGTATCCAGAACCAGATCCAAGCGCTTATGAATGCATTTCAGATTTATATGCTCATTTACTAGAACGTGGCTATGCTGGTGTGTTTAGTGGTGGACTTGGTACAAGGGGAAGCAATGGATTAACAATGACGGGAAGTGAAGAGGAGATTCTTGCGTTTAAATCGGTCATTGATTGGTTAAACGGAAGAGCTCGAGCTTTTAGAGATAAGACAAGAACGATACAGGTTTTGGCATCTTGGTGTACAGGTTCTGTTGCGATGTCTGCACGTTCTTATTTGGGTACAATGTGTATTGGGGTAGCCACAACAGGTGTAGAAGGCTTAAAGACAATTCTTCCTGAAGCGGGCATTTCTAACTGGTATGAATATTATCGTCATAATGGTTTAACTTTACCGGCCATGGATTGGCAAGGGGATGACTTGGATATTTTGGCAAAGTATTGTTTCTCACGTGCTTTGGATCCAAATGATTTTGCGTCGATCAAACCTTTGTTTGAAAAGAATCAAAAGACTCTTCAAGAAGGTGAAGATAGACAATCGGGAAACTACAATCGTTTTTGGGATGAGCGTAATTATTTGCAGCATGCCGATCGCATCCAAGCTTCGGTATTCGTTCTTCAAGGCTTAAATGATTGGAATGTAAAACCAGATCAAGGTATTCGTTTGTATGAAAAGCTGCAAGAACTTGGTAAAGATCGTATGATGTTGTTGCATCAAGGACAACATATTTATACGTATCATCTTGAGGATAGTCCTACATTAGGATTGATCGATCGTTGGTTGGATTATTATTTAAAAGGGATTGATACAGGTATTCAAAATGAGTCTAAGATTTATATTGAGAATAACTTAGATCAAAAATTGTGGATGCAAGAAGAGGTTTGGCCACCTAAATCTTATAAGTCCTATCGTGTACAAGAGAATGGAAATCAGATGATTGTGGATGATTTGTCGCAAACGATTTATGACCGTAAACAAAAAAACACAAAGGCATGGCTGGATGAGTTGGTTTTAACTCAAAATGCGCATTCGCTTTCTTTTGATTTAGAAACAATGAAGGAAGATACGCGTCTTGCGGGAAGAGCCAAAGTTTCTTTTAGGGCTCGAATCCAACAGCCTACGGCCATTTTGAGTGCAATGCTTGTGGAAAAGGGAAAACAAGTTCGTTTGACATCTGATTTGGATGGGGATGAAAATCATTCTTTTGTCTTTAAAATGGAAGAAAAACCATCCGATTATTTTGTGATTACACGAGGTTGGATGAATGCACAAAATCGTTTGAATAATTATTCAAAGGAAGCCATTGATCCAGATACTTGGTATACATATTCATTTGACTTTGTCAGCAACGACTATACAATCCCTAAAGGACATACATTATCATTGATCTTGTATGGAATGGATGTGGATCAAACGCAATTGCCATTTGTGGTGACAGAAATCGAAGTGGATACCACTTCTATTGTTTGTGATTGTCCAATGGAATAATAAAATGGGTTCAAATCGAAAGGATTTGAGCCTTTTTCAATAAAAGAAAAGACCAGCAACAACTGGTCCACATTTAGAGAGCCAGGAAAGTATAAGAATGGTTAGATATCAAATGTGTTAGAATGACTCTCTAGACAATATTATTCTAGCACGATTCTAAACCGTTGGACAACAAATTTTAGAGGAGAGAACTAGATATTATGCATATATTACGGAGAAGTCTAGTTCTCTAATCGATGTTAGATGAGCGGAACTCAAATGGGTGTTGGCGTAATACCATTTGTATATTGGCGTAAATTATTTCTCATCCAACCGAGTTAGTATATCAGAAATGGTACCTTAACGACGTACCATATGTTCATAGAGAATAGCGAATCCGCTTAGGAAATGAATTAGGTTAATATACGTAAAGAAAGGACTTTCATATAATTGTATTGATAGACTATGCAGATGTTGGCTTAATGTAGGAAATTATGAAATATTATTTGTGCTTTGACATTGGTGGAAGTTCGATGAAGAGTGGACTTCTTAGTCGTGAGGGGAAAATCATTGAGAAAAAATCATATTCGATGACAGATACTTTTGGAGAGTTGTTGGCATGTATGAAGTGTTTTCATCAAATGTTTAAAGAGGATTTTGAACTCGATGGTGTCGCAATCAGTTTTTGTGGCTTGATTGACGTAGAAAATGCAGTGATTGATGCCGTATGGGCACTTCCTTTCTTACAAGGCATTCTTTGGCGAGATGTGATTCAAAAAGAGCTTGGATTGCATTGTGAAATTGAAAATGATGTGAATTGTGCAGCATTATCTGAAGTATATTTTGGAAAAGCACAAGACATTAAAGATATGGCCTTCTTTGTGATTGGTACTGGTGTTGGTGGTGCCATTATTAGAGATTGAAAAGTATGTCCTGGAGCACATCGCTATGGCGGTGAATTTGGTATGATGCTTGTAGAGGATGAGGCAGGAAACATTCAAAACTTTAGCTTGATGGCGTCTACTTCAAGTATGGTTCGTAAGATGGAAAAAAAGACAAATGAAAGTTGGGATGGCGTTCGAATCTTTGAAGAGGCAAATGCCGGCAATGCATTGTGTAAACAAGTCATCAAACAGTTCTATCACAATCTTGCGATGGGTGTGTTTAATGTACAACATACACTATATTCTGAAATGATCTTGTTTGGTGGTGCGATAAGTCAAAGAGATGATTTTGTTGAAAGATTAATGGAAGAATATAATATAATTCGTGAAAAGATGGGTATGGATGTCATCACACCTAACTTAAAGTGTTGTACATATCGTCAAGATGCTAACTTACTGGGTGCACTCGCAAATTATATTAGTCGTAATAAATAGTGGGCAGAAATGTCCACTTTTGGTTTATTCAGGGTATGAAATTAAAGATTTCTTATATCTTTTAAACAAAGAATATTCTTTTGAATATCTATGCTACATGATACAATTTATATGAGAGTAAACAATAGGATAGGTCCAAATAGACCTAAGGTAGTTCTCCTAGGGAACGGCTGTATTAATCGTATTAATACCGTCACAGGGGCTCCAAGTTACGAAAACACTTGAGTTCCATAGCCTCAAGGAGGTGATATTGTGTATGGATATTTAATATTTGTGACAATATTCTTGTCGATTTTGTTAGTAATTGTCCACAGATTGGTTCAGATTGCTGAAGCAATCTTAAATCTGCTTCATATAATTGAAGATATGGACAAACAAATACATAAACTGAAAAGACATAAGAAAAAACTACCTCATCATTCTTGCAGGAAACCAAGGTAGTTATTTCAAAACTATAAATTTTCTCCAGGAGAACTCCTTATTGGGTGCTCTCTTTTCATTTATATTGTACCACATTGAAATGTTTTATCAATGGAAATACTAAAATAAATATTCCATTGAAGGAGATAATATGGTGATATAATATCTTATTGTGAGGGCATGAAATGGATTTTAAAAGGGCATTAAATAAAGAACAGACGACATGTATCAATGGAATTTTTGTGTTGTTTGTGTTCTTATCACATTTTGGACAATATGAAACTATGCCATGGAATAATCTTTTATTGGCAATTGGACAACTCATGGTTGCACCATTCTTGTTCTATTCGGGATATGGCATTATGGAACAAATTAAAAGAAGAGGTATGGTGTATATTGATGACTTGCCAAGAAAAAGAATATTGAAGTTTTATATTCATTTTTGTATGGCATTATTTTTATATTTAATACTATCATTCTTATTGGGAAAGGATTATTCTTTTGTTCGTATTATATTCTCATTTACGGCATTAAGTTCCATTGGTAATAGTAATTGGTATGTATTTGCGATATTAGCTATGTATAGTATTGTATATATTTCGTTTAAACAATGTAAGAAACATAGTATGACTTCATGTGTAGTATTTACCATACTATATATAATTTTGATGGATGTAATAAAGGATCAGGCTTGGTGGTACAATATCATTCTTTGTTTTCCAGCAGGTATGATTCTATCTAAATATAAAGATCGAGTTTGTTCCATTATTCAAAAACCAATTTTCTTTATTTTCTTGATGGTTTTAGCTTTTAGTTTATATTGTCTTCACTTACCAATACTCGCATATGAAATTATTTCGATTGTGTTTTGTTTCTTGATTGTAGATGTATGTGCATATAAAGAAATTAAAAATAGTTTGTTTCATTTCTTAGGTCAATATGTATTTGAAATCTATATACTTCAAAGAATTTCAATGAACTTATTTGACTCATATTTAAATGACTGGATCTATCTGGTAGTATGCATTTTTTCCACTTTAATTCTTGCCTATTACTTTAAAAAGCTAGAGACAAAAGTGGATGGGTTACATATTTTTAAAAATTTTAGTTGACAATAAATATCATTTTCCTGTATACTTTTTTGCGTACAAATCGTACAGAAATTGACCGCCTAGATATAGGCTAAGGCTACACGGACGGCCGGGTCAAATGCCGAAGACTTGTTGAAGAAGCAAGAACCGTATTTAGGGAATACGGAAGGGTGTTTACCCTTATTGATTGAGTTAAAAGCTCAGTTTTATAAAGTACAATATACCTTATGAAATGGTCAATAAGCTGGAATTTCTGTTACGAAAAGTATGCAGATAGATGATGGACGAAGATAGGTGTATATTGTGCGCCTATCTTTTTTTGTGTTGGTAAAGGAGAAGAGGAATATGAAAAAGATTTTACAAGCAAGCCTTAGTGCAGTATTGGTGTTGAGCCTAGTGGGTTGTGGTTCGACAAAAGATGAGGCCATCTATCAAGATTCGATTGATGCCTATGTGAATGAAATTGATATGGACTATGCGTATGACTTCACAAAAACATTGTCTACAGATACTTCATTGCATGATAATTCACTTGGATTTAGAACGAGTGGTTCCGATGCAGAACATAGAACAGCCAATTATTTGGCTAAGGAAATGAAGGCCATTGGTTTAAAGAATGTAGAAAAGATACCTGTCAATGTGGATAAGTGGCAGTATAATGATGCTTCACTAACGATTGAAGGAACAGATATTGATTTGATGCCCGTATCGTATATGGTGAATGGTACAGATGAAAATGGGATTACAGCACAAATCGTAGATTGTGGTACTGGTTTTGCGAAAGACTATGAAGGTAAGGACGTTGAAGGCAAGATTGCGTTAGTAGGAGTGGATCAATTTAATGAGTCTTGGATTGGTGGATATATCTATGAGGCGTATGAGCATGGTGCAAAAGCATTAGTCACATACGATTTGGATGGATATGGAAGATTTAGTGATGATGATCATCAGATTCAGGATGTTTGTGCAGAAGATATTATGCCTACGACAATCATCACAATGAGTGAGTACAAACAAATCAAAAAGGCTTTAAAACAAGGTCATGATATGGCTACTTTAAAAGTGGATAGTGTGATGGAAGAAGGCAATGGTACAAGTTATGATGTGGTTGGATATATTCCTGGTAAGTCACATGATCAACAAATTATTTTTGCCGGACATTATGATATGTATTTTACTGGTTTTCAAGATGACTGTAGTGCCATTGGAACCATAATGTCGATGGCTAAAACGATGATCGATAGTGGCTATGTGCCTGAAAATGATATTGTGGTTGTTGCGCATGGTGCTGAAGAATGGGGTGCAACAGGCACTGAATTTGACTGGACAAGAGGTGCTTATGAATTGATCAATAATGTGCATCCTGAATGGGCAAATAAAACTTTAGCTTTATTTAACTTTGAATTGGATGCTTATGATGATGGTTCAGATACATTCATGGTGACTTGTGTTCCTGAATATGCGTCTTTAGTGAAAAGCTTAGTCGATTCAGGTGCATTGGATGATGCTGTAAAAGAATATAAGAATGGTATTTCTACAAAGACATATGATACAACGACAATGGAAGATGGTGTTTCTTATCGTAATGCAGGAGTTCCTTATTTCTTGAATACAACAGATACTTGTTCTGGAGAAACAAAGGATGATGATGAATATACTTGGACGCAACTTCATTATCATACAGAATCCGATAATACGGATACGTATAGTGAAAAGGTGATGAAGGCTAATATTGCGGTATTTGGAAGTATGGCTATCGCCATCGATCAGCTTCCAGCTATGTCTTTAAATATGCAGGCTACCATTGATGATTTAAAGGAAAGCTTTAATGAAGATTTAGCTTTGGAAGCTGGTGTTTCTAAAAAGGATTGGGACAAGGCTTTAGCTGTTTTTGAAAAAGAAGTGAATGCACTAAATAAAGAGGGTCAAGATATTAATAATCGTTATGTAAAGGCGGTGAACTCTAAATCGGATGTTACTTCGATTCAAAAAGATGGAAAAGCCTACAATAAGAAAGTATTAGACTTATTTAAATATGTACAAGATAACTTTGTCGGAATTGTATTCTCGAGTGATGTTGTGATGAAACACGTGGGATATCAAAACAACATTGAATATATGGATGAAATCATTCAAGATTTAAAGAAAGACAAAGTAAATGATGCCCTAGATGTGGCATACCAATTAAATGGTTTGTGTGAATACAACTATTACTTATTCTCACCAAATGCGGCAGCTAAAATTGATGCACATGCAGATAAAGCTGTTGAAAACAATAAGTGGTGGGGCAATGATAAAGGCTACTATTTCACAAACACAAAAAATGCTACAACATCTTTATTAAATAAAGAAGATGGAGATGATGTAAGTGAAGAAATCAAAGTATATGAAAGCGCTAGAACGAAACAGTTAGATTCTTATAAAGAAGTACTTGAAAATGAAATCTTGGCAATGAACAAAATAGGTCAATAAATACAATTGCTTGGCATACTATGCCAGGCTTTTTTGGTTATAAATAAGCTTGTGAAATGTTTACATTTGTTCTTGAAAACAAGTTTTTCTTCGATGTATACTTAATCTAACTAACTATATGGTTATATGTTATTAAAATGGGGAAAACATTATGAATAGATTAAAAAAATGCTTAGTGGGCCTGCTTGCTTTTTCGATGATTCTATCTGGTTGTGCAAAGACAGATACAACGAAGGATGATCATCATCTGACCGTCTTTTTATGGGAGAGTCGTCTTGTAAAAAATTTAGCACCATACATTCGTTCTCAATACCCAGATATGGATATTGAATTTATTTCGGGAAATAATAATACAGATTTATATGAATATTACCAAGAACATGGCGAATTACCAGATATTATGAGTGTGCGTCGCTTTTCGGGTACAGATTCAAAAGAACTACAACCGTATTTATTGGATTTAAGTTCGTATGATATTGTTTCAAAATATTATTCGTATGCTTTGCAGTATTACTATAATAAGGATCAATCCATGAATTGGCTTCCAATATGTGGAATTCCACAAACAATGATCGCAAATAAAACGTTGTTTGATCAATATGGTATTGCTTTACCGACAAATTATGAAGAGTATGCAGAGGCTTGTCAAAAATTGAATGCTTTAGGCATTAAACCCAATTCCATGGATATGGGGGAAGACTGGTCTTGTCTAGAAGCCATTCAGGGTGGAGCTATTGATGAATTCACAAGTCTTGAAGGATTAGAGTGGAGAAGTAAGGCGGAAAGTGCAGAGGATAAGATCTCTTTTGATGAGGATATGGGACACCGAATCTTTTCGAAGACCTATCAATTTTTAAAGGATTCTTATTTTACGGCCGAAGATGTAAATTTATCGATTGATGATGGTACAAATATGTTTGTTGAGAAAAAATCAGCTATATTTCATGGTACGCCAGACATCTATAAAACTCTTTCTAGTCAAATGAGTGATAGTGAACTTGTTCGTTTACCTTATTTTTCACAAACTTCAAATGATGGATATATCTATATGCATCCTTCTTTAAATGTGGCATTGAATAAAGATTTAGAGAACGATCAGACAAAATTAGATTCGGCATTAAAAGTATTGGATTGTATGATTTCTAAAAAAGGACAACAGTTGATTGCGAATGGAACGGGTGTAATTTCATTTAATCCAGATGTTGAATCTATGATGAATGATGTCAAAGGACTCGAGGAATCTTTAAAAAATAATAATATTTATATTCGTTATTCAGCACAAAAATCGTTTGCGGCTGCCAAAGAAGTTGTCCATGGATTATTAACTGGACAAATGGATGAAAATAGTGCGTATGATATTTTTTGCGAACTCATGAATGCGAAGAGTGATAAAGAAAAGGCAATTGTTCATTTTGACAAGGATTATTCCATTTATTTAAATGATAAAAATGGTCGTGATGCACCATCTTCGATTTTGACTACGATAAGAAAGGCGTATGATGTCAAGTTGGCATTTGTACCCTATTATTATTTTACTTCATCCATCTATAAAGGGGATTGTACGGCCAGTCAATTGGATTTAATGCTTTGTCACGATTCCAATACTTATGTTCATGTTAAAAAAATGAGTGGTAAAGAAATTTATGCGTTGGTAAAAGAATTGGATGTCAAAGACAAATACTCTTTGCCAATCGCATCGGGAATGAAGCTTGTATTTGATGAAAATTATAAATTAAAAGACATATTGGTAGATGGTGTATCGATTGATTTTGATAAGAAGTATTCGATTCTACTTTCAGATAGTACGGATGTATCCAATCCTTCTTTGGCAAGTGCATGGGTTAGTGTGATGTCAAAACAGGATCAACCATCGAAACCAGAAGATTATATAGAGATTGGAAAGTAAAATTATGCACAAGATGAAGAGTAAAAATAGATTTGTACCACTTCTTTTTGCGCTGTTGATTATAACGGCTGTTGCATCCCAAATTCTTTTTACGAAGATGAATTCATATATTGAAACTAATGGGAAATTGAGTCTAGACGCGGTGGATGAACAACTTCAACAGACATATGACCTTCAGTTGGATTCGTATTATAGTCAACTTCATTTAATTGAGAATTATTTGATTCATGATTCAAATATATCTCTTGTAGAAAATCAAAAGTTTCTAAATAGCTGGCAAAATGAATTGGACAGTCAAATCTTATTTATAAAAGAGAACGGCACAGCTATAACGGCGGATGGCACTCGTTGTAGATTGGATATTTCCAATCCGTTATTAATGAATCTTAAAAATAATAAGAATATCGCAAAACTAATTCCATTAAGTTTTAGACAAGAATCCGGAAGTGGATTCTTAATGGCTGTACCATGTGAAAAATATGATATTGATGGTGAGTCATATACAGCCATAGGTTCTGTTATGGATAGTAAAAAGTTGAATTCCGTACTTAACTTAAATGGATATGATGGAAAAGCCTTTATTTTCATGGTAAATAAAGATGGCACTGTGATTTATACAAACCAGTCAAAAAAGGAATTGGTACAAAATTATTCGTTGATCAAACATTTAAAAATGGAAGGTGCGATCAGTGATGAGCAGGCAGAAAAAATTGAAAAAGCAATTCAAAATGATGAACATGGCGTTGAGTTATTAGGGAATGATAAACCATTTTATTTAGGATATCGACCTATTCAAAATAATGATTCCATGCTTATATGCATTGTTTCAAAATATGTTGTAGACAATAGTTTAGTTAGCTATCAACGCATGGTATTGTTCATTGCACTTATTATGGTTATTTTGATTTTCTTCTTGATTTTGGGATTATCTTTTAGCGTTTCAAAAATGAAGCTTACAGATCAAAAAATGAAATATGAAGAAAAAAATAAAGAG
>ERZ772884.890-NODE-890-length-20939-cov-14.614777_pt1 | contig 20939 bp, 12 predicted proteins | sample MGYA00580574_ERZ772884 | MGnify/ENA primary metagenome ERZ772884 (study PRJEB29015, sample SAMEA2737690) | human gut metagenome | biome: human gut; feature: human-associated habitat; material: faeces | place: China | collected 2012 ... | reverse complement strand
ATACCCCCATATAGGACTTTTATATTTCATTGTCCTATATGAGGGTAGCATATCATTGATAGCCTTGGCGGTTCTTAATTTTTCAGAGTATTCACTTTTAAGCGTTTACGTTTTATTTTTTTGCAATATAATTTAACTTCCGGAAAGCTGAAAATCAGATTACCGGAAGTTAGTATAAAAGTATAATAGTTCATAAAATAAAAATATTTATTCTGTATTATTATATGTGCTTTTTATTTTATTTTCATTCACAAAAATCCAAATTCCAAATAACAACAAAAATAATCCAATGATAACAGAAGAAACCATACCCACTAAACTTTTGCTAGTTGTTTCATACAACTCAATTGTTAGAGAACTAATACCAGAATACAAGTTATTTACCAAATGAATCATAATGGGAGCTTTTATATCTTTACTCTTAATATAGACAAGTCCACACAAAATCCCTAAACAAAATGCATTCATAAATTGAACTAGATTCATATGACTAATACCAAATAAAATAGAAATCAAAAGAACGCATACTTCTGGTTTTCTCTTTTTTAAACATATGTTTAATAGTTTTCCTCTATAGAACAACTCCTCTAATATAGGTCCTATAATACATATATATAGAAAAATGAATGGATTTCTAAAGCTATACTGAACTTGTAAATATTCTTCCAACCCCATATTCTTAAATGTACTGATGGCAATATTAGGAAACAGCAAAAATATAACTCTATGAAAAAGACAAATGCCAATTCCCATTAAAATATAAGACAAATATTTTTTCACTGTCGTTTTCGTTTTGATTACCGTTTTGATTTTCAAAAAAAATATAAAAATCAAATAAATAATTGCAGTAATTAAGTATGTAAGAATACTTCTTTCAATATATGAGGCTGATTTTAGAATTATATTTATAACAGAAATAGAAAAAAACAATATGATTTCAAATAATAACCATATTAATATAACCATATATAACAACTCCTTTTTAATCTCCACAAATTCTTGATGCCACAATCTTAAATTAATTACTATCTACTACTTTGTTATTTTTCCATAATATAATTCTCTGTAATCCAAATTACTTTTTATTAACTCATCATGAAAACCACTGGCAACTATCTCTCCATGTTTTATAACTAAAATTCTTTTATTTAAATATGGGATATTTTCCATACGATGAGTTATTATAACTGCAATTTTATCTTTTATAATACTTTCCATATAATCTAAAATTTCTTTTTCAGAAACTGCATCCAATGCAGCATTAGGCTCATCTAAAATGTAAAAATCTGACTTTTTTATTAATACTTTACACAATCCTATTTTCAGCCATTCTCCGCCTGAAATCTGCTGACCGTCTTTGAACCATACACCTAATTGCTGATCTAATCCGTCTGAGTTAGAAAATGGGCTTTTTGTTCTCTTTAGTGCTTCTAAAATATCGCTATCCTTAATATTAAATAAATCACCTAATGCAATATTGTCCCTAACAGTCATTTCATATTTGTTATAATCCTGAAATAATATAGACATATTTTTTTGTAATGACGATTTTTTTATTTTTTTCAAATTTATTCCATTTACAAATATTTTCCCTTCGTAGTCATCATAAAGACCTGCCAAAATTTTGATAAGAGTTGATTTTCCCGAACCATTTCGTCCTACCAAAATAACATTATCTTTTATTTCCAAATTCAAATTATAAAGTGCGTAGTTTCCTCTTCCATTGTATTTATAAGAAAGATTTTTAAGTTCAATTTTTTCAATTTTTTCAATTTCAATCCCTTCATCTTCAGGAATTTCAATCTCCATAAGGTCAAAATATAATTTTAAATACAATGTTTTCTTATAAACAAATTCAAATTGTGATAATATTCCTGATACATTTCCCATAATTTGACCAATACAACGAATATATGTAATTGTATCTCCAATAAGAATACGTCCATTGATAGTGTCGTTTATAATGAGAAAAAAAATAATACCAGTACTGATTTGTTCTAATAACTCATTAATCAATTGTACGAATGAAAATTTTTTATAGAACTTTTTATCTTCATTCAAAAAACTCTCTATTATATCTTTAAATTTATTAATAAAATATGTTGCTAAATTAAATACTTTAATTTCCTTATATGCAATATCTTTTGTCAACAAATATTGATAATACCACTTTTTTCGTTCTTTTTCTGTTCTTTTTAATAACATTTCATACCGTTTTCTATTCATTATTATAGAACATATTGAACTAACAATAGAAATCAAAATAATTAAGCCTATAACCCAAGAACGCCATGCCAATAATATTATAGATTGTATTATAATCTGCATCAAAAATTGGAAAACTGATAGAAAGCTAACAAAAAAATCAAAAAATTCTCTCCCTGTTTCACCTTGTGCTCTTTGTATCTTATCATATATCTCGCTATTTTCATAATCTTTTAAATCTAATTCAGATGCTTTCTTCAAGACAGAAGAACTCACATAGGCATATATTTTTGTTGTTAATATTTGTGATAAATATGATTGATATATAGATAAAATTCCAATCAAAGCATTCATTCCCAAATAAATTAATACAAGTCTTACTGTGTTAGCATATGATATTTCCACTTGCTGAAGTGAATTCAACAATTTTTGTAAAACAATAGTCAAAATACCAGGAAAACACCCTTGAATTAATGCTAACAAAAGTAATAAAAAAGTATATGTTTTATCTACATTAAAAAGAATTTCACTTACCTTAATATAATATTTTATTATATCATTTAATTTACTTTTTTTCATTTTGCTCCTTATTATTCAATGTAAAATTTAATATAAGCTCAAAATAAACACTTTTTCTTCCATATGGTGATTTAAAAATTATATTTTAGTAACTTATTTAGCATATCAGATAATATTTTCCACAAGAAATTTTATTAAATCTGTTTCAAGATTAGTCGTGCATGATGTCGAAAACGACAGATATTGTAAAATACAAATTTACTTGCACAATTTTTATCTAACCGAAAACTTCTTTCATGAGGATATCTTGATAAGTATTAATATCTTTTATATTGATTAGATAGCTGTTCTGGAAAATGCGTACAATAATTGCATCTGTCAATATACATGCAATATACATGCATTACAAACAAGCTAATTATACCTATTTTCAGATTTTTACTATAAAAAATTATTTTTTTGCAATTGTGTCTCTATTATTTTTAAATTCACAATTTTCACCTCAAATTTTTCTATACCTATTTTAGCTCTAATTTTTCTTCAAAATAAGTGAACAACGAAGCATATTGTCGTCTAGGTCCTTTTTTGCCAAACCTTTTTTTTACGATTTCATATCCTTCATTAAAATCTTTTTTTAATGCACACGCACATGCAAAATAAACATATTGTCTGTCATCTTTAATTATACGTTTATCATCATTTCGATACTCATCTAAATAACCATCAATATTATTTATGTCATTTAGCAAAGGAATCGTATACTCAACCAAAAAATTTCTTATCTTTTTGCCTATAGTTATGTTATCTTTCTCATTATATAATATCCAATCCTCAGAATCATGATATACTTGAATTGGCTGTCGTAATATTTTGTTCTTTAATCCTGATGTTATAATTGTATCACCCAAAATTTCTTTTGCCAAATCTTGGATATCTGGATAATATACCGATAATTGTGGATATATATGTGCTAATGCATGGTTATAATACGAAGGATGCAAAAAATACATAATTTCTATTTTTTGAATGCTTCCTTCACACTTTCGAGAATATATTAAAGAATTGTTTCTTCTTTTAAATCCATTCATTTGCAGCACTTCATCTAATTGTGATTCTGCCATATTTAAAATCGTATTTTTTACATCCTTATCCATAAACTATCTCCTTATTGTTATGCTATGCGTAATTGTAATACCTTCACTCTGCCCTACACCTATTGCTGGATTACTCTTACTAATTCGGTTGTCAAATTCCCGTTGAGCTTTCGTCTTCTGAGCTTTTCCTGATTTCACTTCTAACCCTATATATTCCTCATCCGGGGTAATTGCTGCACCATCATATACTCTAACCTGTCCAGTATTGTCTTTTGTATAAATTCTACCTTTCCTCACTCCCCATCCCTCTTTCTTACTTATTACATCCCAAACTTTTTCTTCTGCTTGTCCACCTGCCCTTTCACTTCCTTTAGGACTTGCAAATTTCCCGTTTGGTGTTCTCCATCCATTATTCCATTTTACCTCTGAACTTGCTTCTTGTTTTTTGGATGCAAAAAATTGCAAATTCATTGACATTTGTTTATTTTCAGATACATTAGATTCTACATTTTTTACAAAATTAGAATCCTTGGTTGTCTTTTTCCAATCATCTGTGATTCCTTTTCTAGATAAAAGCATCCCCGTCCCAAAATCTTTTGCGACTGTTCCTACTGATACATCTCTACCATGCGCTAAATCATCAACTGTTCCAACTGCCGTATCTGCCACATTTTCAAGTGCACTCTTGGCTAATGGATTCTTCAGTGCTGATGAAGCAGTACTACTTGCCAAAGATCCTGTCGCAGCTCCAACACCGCCTGACACTGCACCGCCAATCGTACCCCATAAGAACCCATCGGCTGCACCACTTATAAATCCTTCTCCGCTAGCTGCACTTGAAATACCACCAAGAACTGCTCCGGTTCCTCCGCCGATCAAGGCACCACTTAATGCACCTCCGGCAATCACCGCTGCTGCTCCACCTGTAAGAACAGTTGCTGCCGCAAGACCTCCAAGGATTACTCCACCTGCAACAACCTTTTTCACTGCGCTCCAATCTACTTTTCCCAAAAGAGAGGAAATACGGTTATTGGTTGTACACATTTCTTTATGAATTGTTGCACGAATCTCGCTGGTTCGTTCGGCTGCATAGGATTTAAACGAGCTATAGACTTTCTTCGCTCCATTTCCCACATAACTGAAACCGCCTCGTATTCCGCCATTGCTTACCGCTTTCACAAATCCAGATCCGGCAGATGCTACTTTCTGATAAGTCTGTTTTGCTTTTTTCTTGACGGTGTTTTTTGCCTGTTGGATTACCTGCTTTGGATGGGACACTGTATTTTGCACCCATTTAGCAGCCGATTTTACTCCACTGACAACTGTTTTTGCAACACTCTTCGCAGCTTTTGTAACCGTTTTTACTGCTTTTTTCGCCGCACTCTTAATCCTGCCCCATAATGAATGTCCTGTTGGGTCACTGTAATTCAGCGGATTATTGGTCGTATAATCGTAGCGGTTTCTGGTCAGTGGATTTTCTGTCGTTCCAAGGTCACTATCTTCAGTTGTAAAGGTTCCGTTCTCTGCGTTATAGTATCTTGCCCGCAGATACTGAAGTCCTGTTTTTACATTTGTGGACTCCCCATTGTAACCGTAATAATTGACTCCATCTGCGGTTCCTGATGTAAGATTTCCGTATGGATCATACTGATAGCTGTTCGTCAGATTAGCTGTTTCGGTCAGGATTCCGGTCACGCTGTTTCTTCCGTCATATAAATAATAACTGCTTTCTGTGGATTTATCAACGCTTATACGTTCTCCGATTCCACTTTCTCCATAAGTATAAGTCTGACGGATTTTCTCGTCTGCTCCATACTCTGCGAGGACTTCTGTATTCTCACGATTGATATCGTTGATATACTCTGTCAGTGTATAACCTTTGGCATTTGAACCGCCTTTTACCAGAGATGCAAGCTGTTCTTTCGGACTGTCTCCATCTTCTGTACGCTGGTTCTCCGGAATCAGGACTTCATCGCCATAACAGTCTTCCCATTTATAGGTGTTATCCAGTTCGAATACCCGGTTGTTATCTCCATCGTACATGGCTGCCATTAGGACTGTTCCACCCTGTTTTACCACTGCCAGACGATTTTCTGCTGTATATTCATAAGTAACCGGATCAGCACTGTTTGTCTTATCGCATTCCTGAATCAGATTGCCATCTTCATCATAGCTGTAGGTTGTTCCCGGATCGCCCCAGATCTTTGCATTGGTCCGCTTGATGAGCTGGTTGGAATCGTTATACTTGTAATTATATTTTGCTTTGCTGACACCATCTTCAATCTTCTCATAAGAAGTCCGGTTTCCGATCTTGTCATACGTATAATTATGGACTGTCTTTTTACCGCCCTCTGCTTTTTCTGTACAGCGTGTCAGTTCCCAGTTATCATCGTATTCATAAGTACGTGTCGTCTGGATCTCTTTCTCCTGATGCTCACAGTCTGCTTTGTCTGTCTCTTTCTGTGTATCGCCCCAGTTGTACCAGTCTTCCCAGCTTGGCGTCTTTCTTGTTCCAGCTTCCAGTTCGGTCGCTGTCTCGCTGACTACATATCCCTGATCATTGTACTTGTACTCATAAGTACTGATTACTTTGCCGCAGGAACCACAGGTATTCACAATCTTTGTGATATGATCTTCTGCATCGTAAGACACTTCCGTCTTTGTTCCGTTGCTTCTAACGACTTCTGTCACACGGTTTAGTGCATCATGCTTGTATGTCGTCACCTTTCCGTTACGGTCTGTCAGTTTTACCAAATTATCATTTAAGTCATATTCATAGCTGACCTTTGTACCATCCGGGTATACGATTGCCTGCAGATTATCTGCGTCATCATAAACGTAGCTGACATCCTTTTTCGAACCGCTTGTCACTTTGGTGATTCTTCCGAGTGCGTCGTATTCGTAGCTGCTCTTGCCTGTCTGATCCTTCATGGATACCCGTTCCCCGGCACTGTTATATGCGTAGGTTACGTCCTTTTCGGATGTCTCTCCCTTTGCGTCCTGGTATGATTTCTCCAACAGGTCATTCAGTTTGTCGTAATCATACGTGGTTTTCTTGCCGCTTGCCTGTGTATGTCCGGTCAGTCTGCCTTTTTCATCATAGTCGAATTTCTCCGTTCTTCCTGCCGGATCTTTGATGGATGTCAGGTTACCTTCCAGATCGTAAGTATAATTCGTTATCTTATTTGCTGCATTGGTAAAGGTCACCAGATTATCCATGTTGTCGTAACCATAAGTTGTTACACCGCCAAGGGCATCGGTTACTTTGGTCAGATTGTCATTCTTGTCATATTCCAGATGGCTCTTTAATCCAGTCTTATCTGTAACAACCTGAATATTACCATGTGCATCGTAATCAAATCCCGTTGTGAATCCACGCTTATCTGTGATAGAAGTTACCCTGCTGTCCTTATCATACGTGTAGGATTCCTTCTGTCCCAATGCATCCGTCTCTTCTGTTACACGATTATCTTTATCATAGACGGTCTTTGCAACATACCCCATCGGATCTGTTACTGATGTAACATTATAATTCTTGTCATAACCGTAGCTGGTCTTTCTTCCACCCGGCTTTGTGATGTCTGTGATATTTCCAGCCGGATCGTAAGTATAGGCTGTAATCTTGCCAAGCGGATCGGCTGCGGAAGTCATCTGTCCTGCCAGGTCATAACTGTAGGTATTGCTCCGTCCAAGTGGATCTGTCTCCTTCACCAGATTGCCATACTTATCATAAGAAAAGCTGGTTGTTCCATCCAGTGCATTGGTAGAAGACTTCATGTTATGGAGCTTATCGTAAGTATAAGTGGTGGTACTCTTTAAGCTGTCGCTTTCTTTTACCACATTGTCCACTTTATCATATGAGAAATTCTTAGTATAACCCAGCGGACTGGTCATACTCTCCAGACGTCCGGCTTTGTCATAATTGTAAGTATATTCGCCACCATTCGCCTGTGTCATCTTTGTGACATTATCATTCAGATCCACACTGTACTGGGTCGTATTTCCTTTTGGATCTGTTACGGAGATAACATTACCATGCTTGTCATAATCATATTTGGTGACTGCTCCCTTTGGAGAGATCTGTTCTGTCAGATTACTTAAGCTGTCATATTTGTATTCCGTAATAAGTCCCATCGGGTCTTTGGATTTGGTAAGATTACCGATGGCATCATAGCGGTATTCATTGGTCTCTTTTAATGGAGAGGTTTCCCCGATCTTGCGGTCCAGTTCATCATACTGGTACGTTGTCGTATTTCCATTTCCATCTGTCTGGGATACAAGATTATTGTTTTTATCGTAAGCGTATTTGGTGACTGTACCATTTTCATCCGCCGCTTCCGTCACATTATCATTTCCGTCATACTTAAAGGTGCTGGATGCTCCGAGAGGATTTGTCTGGGAGATCACCCGGTCTTTCTTATCGTATGCGTACTGGTAAGTGGCTTCGTCTTCTTCTGTCATGGATAACTGGTTGCCGACTTTATCGTAAGTAAAGCTTGTTCGATGGCCTTCTGCATCCGTTACCGCTATAATGCGGTCCATAACATCATATTCGTAAGAGGTCGTACTTCCGTCTGCCTCTGTCAGTTTCAGGAGCCTGCCATACTGATCGTACTTGTATGTTGCTGTCCGGCCGAGTTCATCGGTCTGTGTCAGTACATTTCCGGCACCATCATATGTATAATCCATACTGTTTCCGCCATTGTCGGAGGAATGGATCAGGTTGCCTGCTCCGTCATATTGATAGGTAATTACGAGTCCCTGTGCATCCGTACATTTTACAAGCTGTCCGATAGCATCGTACTCCATCAGCACCTTGTCCCCTGTCGGCAGTATTATGGATGTGTTATTTCCCTCTTTATCATACACATAGCTGTACGCATTGCCGAGGGCATCCGTCATCTTTGTGCTGTTGCCCTGTGAATCGTATTCGTAAGTGGTCTTTCCTTTCAGGGCGTCCACCGTCTGTTCCAGATTGTCGGTGGAATCATATTTCATTGCTGTAATGTTGCCCTTTGCATCGGTTACCGATGTCATGTTTCCATTACCATCGTAAGTCATGATACTGGTATTTCCATTTTCATCGGTAGAGGATACCAGATTTCCATTTAAGTCATACTTCATGGATACGGTATATCCAAGGGCATCTTTGGATGTAGTCAGATTTCCTGCCTTGTCGTAAGCATAAGTATCTGTTCTTCCCTCTTCATCGGTAGAAGATACCAGATTACCTGCTTTATCATAAGTATATGTGGTAGTTCCACCTTCCGGGTTGGTTTCACTTAAGCGGTTTCCTGTATTATCGTAGGTATAAGTCCAGGTTCTTCCACTGTCATCTGATTTTGATACCAGATTGTCTGCCGCATCATAAGCGTAAGTGGTAACTGCACCTAATTCATCTGTCTCTTTAGCGAGTCTTCCGCAGTTATCATATTCCTTGGAATGGCTGCTTCCATCTCCATAGGTAATCTTGGTTTCGTTTCCTAATGCGTCATATTCATATTTGGTTATATTACCAACTGCATCTTTTGACTGAAGCACCTGTCCAAGAGAATCAAACTTGGATACGGTTGCATTTCCATTTCCATCGGTATATTTTTTCAGATTTCCTGCTTTGTCATATTCATAGAGCTTTGTTCCAAAATCTTTATTACTCTCTTCTATGACACGTCCCATGCTGTCATACTTATAAGTAATTGTATTTCCTTTTGCATCGGTTGCTTTGACCTGCTGATAATTCTTATCATAAGCGTAGCTGATCTGATTTCCTTTCGGATCTGTACCACTGGTCATGTTGTACATCTTATCGTAAGTATAAGTGGTGGTGTTCCCCAGTGCGTCAGTACTTGCTGTAATATTTCCCACACCATCCAGCGTATAAGCAGTCACACCGCCATCGGCTGCTGTCTTGGAAGTCAGATTGCCATTCGCATCGTAACTGTTCGAGGTTACATTTCCAAGTGGATCTGTCATGGTAACTGCACGATTCATCGCGTCATACGTGAATCCCCATGCTGCTCCATTTCCATCCACATATCCGGTCATGTTCGGTCCGTCATACGAATACGTTGTTGTGACACCTCTGCCGTCTGTCTGGGATACCATACGATGTTTGTCATCGTAAGTATAGGTAATGGCTGTTCCATCCGGTTTTGTAGATGTGACCATATTTCCATTACCGTCATAACTGTAAGTAACCGTTGCTCCGTTATATCCGGTTACGCTGGTCAGCTTATTCTGGTCGTTATATGTGTAGGATGCTGTCTTTCCATCCTCTCTTGTCTCCGTTGCTACATTGCCAAATGCATCATACGTATAAGATTTTGTTCCTGCTGCTGTGGTTTCGGAAGCAAGCTGATTTTCTGCATTATAAGTCTTTTCACAGGTTGTTCCATCCGGATATTCAATGGATGTTGTACGGTACTGATCATCATAATGATAAACGGTCTTATTTCCTTCGTTATCCGTTGTTGTAGTAGAATTCTTTCCGTACTTAAAAGTTGCTGTTCCTTTTTCTGCATCGGTCTGCTCTACGACTCTTCCTTCTTTATCGTAAGTATTCTTTACAACCGTATTGCCATTCTCATCTTTCCAGCTTGTCATACGGCTGTCATCATCATATTGGTACTCTTTTGTTGTTCCGTTCGGGTCTGTTACAGATATCAGATTTCCCTGCTCATCATATTTGTAAGTAACTTTTCCACCATCTGGAAGAGACAGTTCTTTGATATGCCCGAATTTATCCTGCTTTACCCCGAATGTTTTTCCGGATGGTGTGGTAATCTTGCTCAGATTATAATCATCGTCATAATCTAATACTGTCTTAAATCCATTCACATCCGTTACATATCGTAAGATTCCGTATTTATCAAATGACCAGATACTCTGATCCGCATCTGTCAGTTCCCATCCGATGTAGTCATGGTCTGTATCTTTATAGCTGACTGCTTTTAAATCGTATACATAACCATCCGGAGCGGTGTAGCTTCCATCTTCATTCTTATCAAAGATCAGATAACTTCCGTCCCCTCTCATATACAGAAGGCTTCCGTCCTCCATCTGAGAAAGTGACTGGTCATAGTTAAAGCTCCATCCACGTCCGAACATGGAATGCTGGTCTGTTCCTTTGGAATTGTAGCTTCTTGTAATGGAGAATTCCCCATTCAGCTCATTCATCGTCACATCGGACTGATCCATGTAGAAGTTACCGGTATTTAAGTTGACCGGCTCAAATCCAAATTCACAGTGCAGCCCTCTTCCCATCAATGCTCCGTCAATCCGCATCTTATCCTGATCCGTAAGAGGTGCCGGACTATATGGGACATTGGTCTGTGGGTTACGGATAAAGATCGTATTATTTGCAACAACCAGTGCATCCATCACCTGATTGTCTTTCATAATGTTCTTAAGCGGAACACCATAATATTTTGCGATCTTTGGAAATGTATCAAACTGTTTGACTTCATAGATCACAAAGCTGTCACTGGTCACTTCTTTTCCTGTTTCCAGCTTTCCATCAATCTCTTTCGATGCTTTTGCTTTGATCTTATAAAGCTTGTCTTTCGTCAGCCCCGAATACAGTGCACTCTGCCAGTTGGAATCTTTGCTGTAATACTTATTCGCCTCCGGGAACTGCTTATTGTATTCTGTACTGTCTGGATAGGAATACAATGGTTTCGCATCTGTTTCGTGATGCTCTTCTTTTTCCTCATCCGGGAGCAGATAATACTCTACGGTAGATTTGCTCTTTGCGATTCCGTCTGCAAATACGGCATCAAATTTCAGTTTTCCATTGGTATTCTTTTCTGTCATCGGGCGAAGCAGGATCGTTGTTTCATCCAGTGACATATCTCGCAGATATGGATCTTCAGCCGGTGACCACTGGATGCTGAGTTTCGGTCCATAAACGGATGCCCTGTTATTCAGTACCTCACACTGCATAGAAGCTCCAAGGTTATTTGCCTCTGCGATTGCTACCAGTGCAAATCCGTTATTCGCATGCGTTCCCTGCACCCAGTCATTTACCAGATCTTTGACGTCATAATTGATATAACTGTTCCTTGTGGTACTTGCATTCTGTACATCCTGGAATGTAAGCTGCACTGGTTTTGTTTTCCATGTAATCGATGTGTTCCAGGTTTGATCCACACGGTAAAGACCAAACTGCGATGTGCCACCACTATATGCTGTCCGCTGGCTCACTGCAAAGGTTGCGCTGTCGATTTTTGAATCTTTCGGAATCTGACTAAAATCAGAATTGACTTTGATATAAGTCCGGCAGTTCTGATGTGCAGTACCAAATCCTGCAAGGTTTCCAGACTTAATACCATCATCAAATCCGACATATGGATAATTGTTGTCACCAATCTGACTGGTAGGACTTCCCTCTTCCACACCGATCATGTTAAAGGAACTCTTCTGGATCTCCACTGGTGTCGGATCAATCCTGACCGGATACTGACGTTCTTCTGCTGAAAGCCAATCCCTGTCTGGTTTTACGGTCAGGATTGTTTTTCCCTCTTCTTCCCGAAGTTCCAGAGTGATCAGGAAACTAATCTCCCCGGCAGCGTCTTCCATTGATGGCGTCTCCAGAAGATACTTCGCATCTTTGATTGTCTTCCCTTCCGGATAGATATAGACCTGATTGTCTTTTACTTCTGCCTGATACCCCGGAATCTGCAGCTCGTATTCATAGACTTCCCTGTCTGTTGGCTGCTGAAGCACGATATCTTCTTTAATACTGGAATCCAGTACTGTATACTGAACATCTGCACCTTCGTAAACTTCATTATAAAGGATTGCATTGTCTTTAATAACGGAATGTGTATAATCTCCATCTACCGGAATGATTCCGATTCTGGTCTTTCCATTTTCAATCGTTACACCATTCTCTTCTGACATCTGTTCTGGAAGAAGGATGGCATAATCATTTGCCTTGTTCTGATAAACTTCCGTTTTCTCTTCCTTTTGGTCATCCTTCGATGCACTGCTGGCTTCCTGTGCTTCTTCGGATGCCGGAGTATCTGCTTCTTCTGGTTTTACAAGTGTATTATCAACCAGCTCGGTATCTCCATCCTCATTCTTATAAGTTCCGACATAGCCTCCATAAACGGTTGTATACTGCTTGTCCCCTGTCTTATACGTCCTGGAGATGGCATCATAATCGATCAGTTCTCCTTCCGGTTCTTCCGGAATCGGATAATAATCCTGTGGTTCTTTTAGTTCCACTTCTTTTTCCTGCGGATTTTCTTCTGTTTCTTCCGCTGGAGTTGTCTGTTCTTCCTGCGTCTCTGTATCTTCTGATGGCGTCGTTTCATTTTGTACGTCCGCATCAGACTGTTGACTCTTATCTTGTTCTCCAGATGTGGAATCTGTAATCCCTGCTTCTTCTTCCGTCAAAGCCTCTGGTCTGGAGAAATCTGCATTCTTCTGTACATCCTCAATGGCTTCTTTAGCCTGTACAAAAATAGGTTCTGTTCCCTGCAGCGCCATCAGGACTGCAAGTACTAAGGCTATAGCCGACTTTCGGAATCTCTTCATAGTCTCTTTCTCCCTGTCACTTTTTCTTAACTTTTCTTTTGTTCCCTATTCAGTTGTCGGAATCTCTACCCTCCCTCTTTTCGTTTTTCTTACTATAAGCTAAAAAGTGACAGCTTTTTTGCGTTTGGCGGAATTGACCTTGAATCTGGCAAAAATGACCTTTTTCGGAAACAGCTTGTTTTTCTATTCTCCCAGATCCATATACAGGAAAAGCCGGATCTGAAACTCATGATCCGTAGATATGATCTCCATATCTCCCTGATGCTTTTCCACAACATATCTCACATTTTCGAGTCCGATGCCATGTCCTTCTTTCTTTTTCTTGGTACTCAGATACCGTTCACCTTTCCGAAGTACTTTCTCTTTTGCGCTGTTTTTTACCTGCATCCGCAGTATCCCTTTTTCATAATGAATGATACAATTCAGACTCCGTTCCTTGGATTCCATTGCACCACGAATCGCATTATCCAAAAGATTCCCAATTACAATACTCAGATCAAACAGTTCTGCCCCGATATAGGGTGGCAGATGCACGCTGATCTCCAGTTTCTTCAATTGATGCCTGTATTCTTGTAGGATATAATTCAGCAGATTATCTACGATCTTATTTTCCGTATACGAAATGGGGACTGTATCTTTCCATACGTTTTCTATCTGATCCACATACCGGAGTATTCCCTGAAAGTCTTTCGCCTGTGCCATCGCCCGAATGGTATGCATATGGTGTTTGTAATCGTGCCGCAGTTTGTTCAATCGCTCCTGCGAATTCTGCATCACATCCATACGTTTCGCATACTGCTGTAACTGGATCTCCATATATCCGCGATTCGTTTCTTCCTCATAGCTTTTCTGCACTTCATCATACAGATAAAAAATCAGAATATTGATAAACAGAAGAAACAATACCATACTTTCCCGGATGCGGTGTTCCTCTGGATTCATAATATTGATACAGACAGCAATACTCAAAACGGGCACAGACAGCATCGCAAGCCAGTGGTTGGTTTGCATCTGATAACCACGCTTTAAATTCAGTTTTCGCTCCACCAGACTTTCTACAACAAAGAACAGAAAATTGCCTATTACAATCAGTCCCGGTCCAAGATGACGGTTCTTTACACGGTTGATGCACATGGCAATTGGAATTGCATCGCACAAAATGCCTGTCATGTATACCATCAATATATTCCAGATCCTGTGTTTCGTATCTGCCGGATAGCTTTGTGCGATCAAAACTAACCCCAGAAGATTAAATATCACATTTCCTTTGATCGTACCCAGACACATATTTGCACAGCAGCCAATCACATAACTGAAGACATAACAGAGCCATCTGTGCGGATTTTTTTCTTTTACATACAAAGCTGAATTATAACGATATACTGTGTAAAACCAGAAGATGCGGTTTGTAAGATAGGTAAGCAGATGGATGTTCATCGCAGTTCCCCCTGTCTGAGCAGGAGCTCCCGTACTCGCTTTCGGTTCACTTTACTGATACTCAATTCCGTCTGGTTCTTCATTCTGACCATATCGTATCTGTAACATTCCACATATGCCCGGTTAATCAGAAATGACTTATGAATTTTCAGGAAATAGTCTCCGGTTCTCTTTTCCACATCACTGATCTGCCCCCGGAATTCCTTTTCTCCTTGCTCTGTAACCATATGGATGGTCTTTTCCGTACTGTAAAAATACATAATTTCCCGGTATGCAATCCGGTGCATTCCTTCCGAATTCCGATACTCGAAGATCTGTCTTTCGGAATCTGTACAGGCACACAGTTCATCCATAACATGATATACATCCTCTTCTTTCAAAGGTTTGATCAGAAAATCAAATGGATGGATATGAAAAAGCTGCATTGCATACTCCCGAAAGGTGGAAATATAGGTGATCCGTATCGTTCTGCCATGCTGTTTTTTGCGAATCTCTTCCCCTATCTGTATTCCATTGCTTTTTTCTAACTGAATGTCCAGAAAGATTATATCGAATTGATTTTCTTCCAATGTTTCCAGCAAGGCATTTTCTGAAAGATAGCAATAAATCTCCAGCGGCTCGCCACACATTTCCCCATAGTGCAGCAATTTCTGTCTCAACCATTCACATACAGCCTTATCGTCATCACAGACTCCCAGTTTTAACATGTTTCTCACTCCTCTCACAACATACAAAATGAATTCCCACCTGTATCACTTTATACGTTGTGTTTTGCTGATACTTCTACATATAATAAACACTTGAGATTCGAAAAACTGACGCTGTTTTATTATATTTTTATAGATTTCATAGAATTTTTATGTTTGTCAAAAAAGGATGGCTTTCACCATCCCATAATACACCTTTATTATATTCCATCTAATGTTAATCTATATCCAGATAGTATCCCACCTTCCGGATACTCTGAATCAGCTTGGCTGTTTCTGGATCGGATTTCTCCAGTTTTTTCCGCAGTCTGCGTACAAAGCACCAGATCCGCACCCCAGTCGATGTATTTCTTTACCACATGGCTTCCCGGTATTACAACAATAATTGGTGCTCTGCTATACTGTCTGACTTCCCATATTAACTTTCCCAACACTCCATTATCACTTTTCACCAACTACTGAATTTTCAGATAGGACTCTTCACTAATTGCATGTTCCATCCGGCACGCATCACGATTCGCTGTTTCCGAAAATTCTCCGAGTTTCATACTACCTCCCCTTTCGGAAAGTATTTCTTCTGTATTCCTGCTGTTAAGAAATTCTGCCGTTCTCCATTTCATACACTACATCTGCTACATTCATTGTGGATACTCTGTGGGATACCAGGACAACCGTTTTTTTCTCAGCTGATTCTTTCAATGATTTTAAGATAATACCCTCGTTCAACGAATCCAGATTCGAAGTTGGTTCATCCAGCAGGATCATCTCTGCATCATGCAAAAATGCTCTTGCAATTCCGATTCTCTGTTTCTCACCGCCAGATAACGTATCTCCCAGTTCTCCAACTTCTGTATCATAGCCTTTCGGAAGTGTCATGATAAAGTCATGAATAGAAGCTTTCTTTGCCGCTTCCATAATCTCTTCCCTCGTTGCTCCCGGTTTGGCAATGGCGATATTATTGGCGATACTGTCATGGAACAGGTGTGTTTCCTGCGTCACGTAAGACTCCATATCTCTTAGATGCTTTGTCGGAATCTTTCGGACATCCGCACCATCTACCGACACACTTCCTTCCTGCACATTCCAGAAACGCATCAGCAGTTTCAGAAGTGTGGACTTACCGGAACCACTTGCCCCATGAATGCCGGTGATCTGTCCCGGCTGTAAGGTAAGGGAATAATGATCCAGAATCGTATCTGTCTCTGTTTCACTCACCTTATAGGCAAAAGTTACATTCTCTGCTTTTGCCCCTGTAAAGGTATGATCTGTACTTTCTTCTGTATCCACATCCCCCGGTATTTCTTCCACAAGTGGTGTCTCTTCTAATAAAGAAAGAACACGCTCACCGCTTGCCAGTGTCTGGTTCAGGTTGTTGGAAAGGCTTGACAATGCTACTACCGGGCCGAAAGAACCCATCATTGCGATCGTACAGGTTAAGATTCCTTCAAATCCCATCTCGCCCTTCGCATAGAGCCAGATCGTCAGTGCCAGCATTCCAAAGGATGCAAGCAGGATAACCATGTTCGTAAATGAACGCTGTGAGCCTTCCATTTTGCTTAATGATTCCTGCATTTCGGCAAGGTTCTTGGATTGCCCTGTCATCTGCTTTTTTCTCTTTTCACCCTGTCCGTACTGGATGGTTTCATCTAATCCACGTAAGGAATCTAGAACAAAACTGTTCAGTTCTCCGAAGCTTGTTCTAAACTCCATTCCCTTCTGGCTGCCACGTTTTCCATTCCACATTGGGATGGCTACACCGACAATCAGATAAGCTGTCAGTGCAAGCAGTCCTGCTAACCAGTGATATCTTCCGATAAAGATTACCATGATAATCGAGGTCAGTGTTGCGATCGCAATCGGGGAAATGGTATGTGCATAGAACACTTCCAGTAATTCAATATCTGTTGTAATAATAGAGATCAGATTTCCCTTGTCTCTGCCTTCCAGTTTCGCCGGGCAGAGCTTTCTTAAGGAAGCAAACACTTTATGACGAATGATCGCCAACAGTTTAAACGCAATAAAATGGTTACAATACTGTTCCACATAATGCAGGATTCCCCGGAGCACTGCGATCACGATCATGACTGTGATAATCGTCTTTACCGGGGTAAATACTAACCACATCTTCTCTACCGGAACGGTCATTCCGGCTACCCCGGTCAGAAGTCCATGCACGATGACCTGTCCTGCCAGTATTGTCAGGAAGATCGCACACAAGTAACCCAATGTTCCAAGGATAATTGCTGCCAACATGATATGAAGCAGGGGTTTTACTAACCCGATCAGGCTTCCCATGATCTGAATGGCACTTCTGCGTTTTGTTGTATTTGTATGTTCACTCATTATGCCACTCTCCCCTTTCCATAATTTTCCAGAGCCATCTGGCTTTCATACAGATGTCTGTATGCACCATTCTGGCTCATCAGTTCGTCATGTTTTCCACTTTCCTTGATTTCCCCGTCTTTTAAGAAATAAATCTTGTCGGACTTCACGACATTTGCCAGTCTGTGGGAAATCAGAAGCACCGTCTTTGTCTTTGCCAGTTCGTGAATCACATTCATGATCAGTTCTTCACTTTCCACATCAATATTAGATGCCGCTTCATCGAAAATATAAACTGCACTGTCTGTCCGAAGCAATGCTCTAGCAATCACCAGTCTCTGGCACTGGCCACCGGACAAGTTGCTTGCTTTTTCCAGCAACTGTGTCTGCAATCCATCCTGCGTCTGTAAGAAGCCTAAGAGATTGACTTTCTGAAGAACTGCTTCCATCTCTTCTTTCGTCGCATCCGGTTTTGCCATCTTCAGGTTTTCTTCTACTGTGCCTTTGAACAGATAACTGTTATGGCGGACCAGAACAACCCTCTGCATCAGATTGGTTTCATTCACTTCATTCAGCGGTACACCACCGATGGTGATCTCTCCGCTGTATCCCCGGTTCTTTGCTGCAAGGATTCCTGCAATCGTACTCTTACCACATCCGGATTCACCAACCAATGATACAAAACTTCCTGCCGGAAGATTTAAGTTGATGCCTTTTAAAATCTCTCGGTCCGCTTCGTAAGAAAAATGAACATCCTTCAACGACACATCCAATGCTCCATCCGGCAGACATTTTTCTCCCGCCTGTGGTTCCGGCAGATCCAAGATCTTAAAGATCTTGTCACTCGCTGCCATTCCATTCATTGCGATATGGAAGAATGAACCAAGCAGTCGAAGCGGCAGGAAAAACTCGCTGGCAAGCAGGACGATACATAACGTTCCTGCCACACTGATATTTCCTTTTAAGAATTCGGACACCGCAACTGCCATACCAATCGCTGCACCACCATACGCCACAATATCCATCACACTTGTGGAATTGAGCTGCATGGTCAGTACCTTCATGGTGATCCTGCGGAAGTTCTGGGATTCCCCATCCATCTCGTCCGCTTTCTGCTGATCTGCCTGATAGATCTTCAGCGTCGTCAGTCCCTGCAGATTCTCAAGGAACGAATCACCCAGCCCGGTATAGATACTCCAATATTTGTTCAAAAGTTTCTTTGCGATCTTCTGTACCACAACGATCGAGATTGGAATCAGTGGCACACAGATCAACAGGATCACACTTGCCTTTACACTCACTCTGCAAAGAATGAGAAATAAGGTCAGTGGTGCGATCAGGCTGTAGAACAACTGCGGAAGGTATTTTCCAAAATACGTTTCCAACTGCTCAACACCCTCTGTCGAAACCTGTACCACCTCAGAAGAAGACACCTGCTCACTGTAGGAAGCTCCCAGTTTCAACATCTTGTCATAAATCTTTTCTCTTAAAATTCTCTTTACATCTACACATGCAAGATACGAAGACCTTGCCCCCATCCGTTCGCATACAAATCGTATGATCACCACCAGAACGAGGATCAGGATTGTCCTCTCAATCACCGGTACTGTCACCGCACGATAGACCACGCGCTCCAACAGGTCAGCAATCGTAAATACTGCCAGTACCTGCGAGAGCAATGCCGCCCACTGCCACAGGATGGTGTAGACAATGTACTTTTTTGCGTGGGATAAAAGTCCCACCAGTCTTGTTTTAATCATTTGCTTTTTACCTACTCACTATTTTTCTTTCACACTACAGACCAGATGCCACACTGCCAGCACCGGATGATAGAAAAGCATCCTCGGTCCGGAAAACCGCATGACCACTCGAATCTTCTCCCTCATCTCTGGCTTATAGCAATGCACCTTACAGTTCGCACAGAATGTTTTTTCTTCCATAAATGGACATTTCTGGCTTCTGAGTCTGGCATAATCTGAAAGTTCCTGACAGGAAGGACACATCTTTCCTGTCGTTTTGTCATGTTCCTTATGATTCTTCCGGCAGTACAGCCGGATCATCTCTTCCACGACATACTGTTCTTTCTGCCGCTTTTTTTCTACTTTGTTCTTTTTATTCATTTCTTTATTAGTGGAATTTTACAATTTTAGATAACACACCTTGCGTTTAGAACAAATGTTTGATAGAATGATTGCAGGCTTTACAGCCTAAGGTGCTACTTCACTTGACGTGAAATGGCGGTTCGCTTTGTGCGGAGAGTATAACATAGCTCCGATTACATAGATTCATCTCTCTTTTTTGAGAGAAATCTTATGAAAGGAGGTATGTGCTTATGCTGACCATTGGTGACTTAATTGCAGTGATCTCACTGTGTGCGACTTTTTACAGTCTGGGTTACGCTCATGGTAAGCGTGATTCCAAGGCACAAAAATAACCGCCCCAACCTGGTAAGTTAAGCGGTTATTTTTATACCAAATAATATATCAGGCGAACCGTCATCGGTAGCACCTTTTCTACTATTATATTAACACCGCTTCTTTTCTATGTCAAACATCTTATTCTATTGTCTGTCAAAAATCTTTTATTCCACTTCCATTTCTCCCGTTTTTACTGTCTTTACCCTTAAGAAGAAATACATAATGTGAAACACCCACACCACTGCCAGACAGATTCTTCCAACCGGCACATCCTTCATGCAGATAAATCCGATCGCCATAACTACGGTCACAGTTCCTACGATCTTGCACTTTGTTCCCATCGTCATGGCTCTTTTCTGGACGAAGCTGTCCAGATGTTTCTTATATAAATTCGTTCCTATGAACCAATCATGCAGTTTCTTTGAACTCTTGGCAAAGCAGAACAGCGTTGCCATGTAAAACGGAACAGTTGGCAGGATAGGAAGTACAATTCCTATCGTACCAAGTCCCAGACAAAGAAATCCAAGCACGATCCAGACTATTTTTAATGGATTTTTCATCTTCTTTCCTTTCATTAATTCATTTGCGTTAATTTTATTATTTTACACATTGTGTAATCGTTAGGGATTTGATAGAATAGACACAGGCTTTACAGCCTAAGGTGCTACTTCACTTGACGTGAAATGGCGGTTCGCTTT
>ERZ772884.878-NODE-878-length-21026-cov-6.428401_pt1 | contig 21026 bp, 19 predicted proteins | sample MGYA00580574_ERZ772884 | MGnify/ENA primary metagenome ERZ772884 (study PRJEB29015, sample SAMEA2737690) | human gut metagenome | biome: human gut; feature: human-associated habitat; material: faeces | place: China | collected 2012 ... | reverse complement strand
TTAAGTTTTCATAAGCATTTCTTAATATAAGTTATTGATTTACAGACGATTAAATGTTAATTTAACGCAGTATTGTGATAAATACTTGATGAATTATTCATTATATTATTGTTAAAATTAGATTTTTTATACTTCTCTACAAATTTACCAAAAACATATTAAAACAATTTAATTTTCAACAAAAACATATTAGATTCATTTTTTTTTCAGTATCTTTGCAGAAAATATGAAACATATAGTAATGGTATTTAAAAATGCACTTATATTGGACAAACATAGATGTAATGTTCCCCATTACATCCTCAACTGTAGTCTTCGGAAATAATATCTATCTTGCTTGAGATAACATATTATTAACGAATTTAAATTTACATGGGTTTAATCATTTTATATTTTTTAGGTGCTCTGTCACTATCCTTTTTATGCTCCGTCCTGGAGGCGGTATTACTTTCTACTCCGATGTCGTTTATCTCGATGAAGGAGAATCAAGGCAACAAGACTGCCTCACTGATGAAACAGTATAAGAACAACGTAGACCGTCCGGTGGGTGCCATCCTTTCGCTCAATACCATCGCCCACACCATCGGTTCTGCCGGTGTAGGAGCCGAGTCAATGAAACTCTTTGGCGAAGAATACTTCGGCATCATTTCCGCCATTCTCACTCTGTTGATTCTGGTACTTTCAGAAATCATCCCGAAAACTATCGGAGCTTCATATTGGCGCTCTCTTGCCATGACATCTACCAAGATCATCCGTGTGCTCATCTTTATCAACTATCCTTTGGTACTGCTTTCGGAACTTATCACTAAGGTATTTACTCCGAAGAACCACCAGGCTTCCGTGAGTCGCGAGGAGGTATCGGCCATGGTAGACGTAGGTACTACAGAAGGCATCTTCCGTGAATCGGAAAGCAAGATTATCAAAAGCTGCATTCACCTGGCAGGAGTAAAGGCAAAGGAGGTGATGACTCCATCCATCGTAGTAGAATCAGCCAACATGAATCTGACTACCAAGGAGTTTTACGAACAGAAAGAATGGAAATTCTCACGCATTCCCGTTTATGACAACAATAAAGATATCATTGTGGGATACGTATTGAAAGATATGGTTCTCAAATTGGTTTCAGACGATGACTTCCAAACCAGATTATCCGAACTGATGCGTCCGATTCTTTCCTTCAACGAGGATGAATCTCTATACCAGATATGGGAAAAGATGTTGGAAAAACGAGAACACATCTCTATCATCGTGGATGAATACGGATGTCTGAGAGGAGTGGTTTCCATGGAAGACGTAATCGAAACGATGACTGGCGTAGAAATCGTGGATGAAGACGATGTGGCTGTAGACATGCAAGCCTTGGCTAAGGAAAAATCGCGTATGATGCACCAAGGTGTTGCTTCTGCCATTCCTGGCAGTAAAGCTTAATATTTACAGAACATTGCATTTTAACAAGAGAGGGTGGGTCATGGAGTTATGACCCACCCTCTCTTATTTATCCAGGAAATATCGCCACCTTGATGACTCCATCCCTGCGGTTCTCGAAAATATCGTATGCCTCTTCTATTCTTGAAAGCGGGAAACGATGGGTAATCAGAGGAGTGGTATCTATCTTTTCCCTGAGATATCAAATCAAGGATTTCCCCACAGTCACATCCATCCACACCTCCCGTCTTGAAGATGAGGTTCTTGCCATACATATCAGGAAGCGGAAGCATCTGCGGCTTGTCATACATCGCAACGATGGTGACGATGGCATTAGGACGGGCACACTTCCAGGCAAGCTGGAAGGTATCAGGTCCACCTGCAACCTCCATCACCACATCAGCTCCCCCATGCAGACTATGTTGTTTGACAAATGCCTCACAATCCTCCGGTTCAACAACCATCACCTGCGGATAATGCTTCTGGATGAACTCTCGCCTATCCTTTGATTTCTCACAGACGATGATGTTTCTCGGATTCTTGAGCAAGGTGCAAAGCAAACAGCAGACACCCGTAGGGCCAGCACCGATAATCAAGACAGTATCCTCTTCCGTAATTTCAGATATTCTCGTAGCCCAGAATCCAGTAGCAAGGATGTCGCCAACGAAGAGTGCCTGCTCATCGCTTACCGAATCAGGAATCTTGTTCAAGCCGGTTGTAGCATAAGGAACCCTCACATATTCCGTCTGCCCGCCATCGATTCTGCATCCCAGTGCCCATCCGCCATGTGGAGATGTACAATTGTTCACGTATCCATGCTTGCAATAGAAGCATTCTCCACAGAAGGTCTCTACATTCACGGATACTCTGTCTCCCGGCTTCACATGGGAAACCCTCTCTCCTACTTTCTCTACAATGCCTACCATTTCGTGGCCAACAGTAATCCCCGGTACTGCGCGAGGCACAGAACCATGCTTGATATGAAGATCACTGGTGCAGATACTGCTCAGCGTTACTCTTACGATGGCATCATGCTCATCTATTATCGTAGGCTTCCCTTTTTCTGTGAAGCCAAACTTTCCTTGCTGGATATATGTAAATGCTTTCACCTTAATTATATATATAAGTACATTAGTGTCCAATAAAAATTGGACACGTTAATTAATTAATCAAATAGTCCCTTAAAAAGGGGATAATCGAGTTCTTTGACATCGTTGAAAATAGTCTTATCAAATAGATCTCTTAGGCGGGTTTTGTCCGTCAATGAAATGCTTAGAATCTGCAAAACTTCATATGTCGAGCGTTTCAATTGCATATCATGGTGCACAATAGCCACGAGACAATAAGTGATAATGGCAACACTAATCTGTATGCGTCAGCATTCTTCGTTGTGCCCCAGAATCTCTTTATATTAAGATGCTGCTTTAGCCATTTGAAAAATAGTTCAACCAACCATCTTTTTTTATATAGATTCGCGACATCCAACGCAGAAAGATGCTTTGCATTCGTCAGAAAAGTAAACTCACGATCATCTTCTTCATCGTAGTATCGAATGAATCTGAATGATTCAGGATACTTCTTTTCGGAAAGATATCCTGTTAGTTTTACTTCTGCATCAGTTAGTACATTCTTTGGCATTCTTCGCTTCCATTTTACCATTTTGTACTTCAAGTTCGTTTTGGATCTGACTACATAGTAGGAACCTGTAAGATGAATCTTATAAAGTTCCTTGAAAGTATCATAAGCCCTATCGAAAATGTAGTAACTATTTGGTTCATACGTAATTGAAGACATTGCTGTAGAATCATGCTTTGATGCTGTGGTCACAGTATAGAAAGCTGGAACTTGTGCTTCTACGTCATATAAGACATGTGCTTTGACTCCTCCTTTCTTACTTCTGAACTTTGCCCATGGAAAAGTTGCAAGACACAACGGAATAGTTGTCGAATCAAAAGCATACTTCTTTCCTGGTATATTCAAAATGCTGGTTTCTCGCTTTTTGCAAGCTTCCTTCATCATATAGAATGCAAAGTCTTCGAAAATCCTGTAATCACGAGTCTGATTGGCATAAGCAAGAGTTGCTTTTACGATAGTATTACGTCCAAGCCCCAGATGATATTGCGTAGCTCGATGAGCTTCCAATGCAACTATCAAGTCACGTAAACTCTCACGATAGCTCAGTTGCCCAAACATCATTGCAAGAAGCTGGTTCCAGCAAGTGAAGTGTTTCACGTATCGGTTGCCATCATACTTGCGTACGTAGTAGTTGAACTGAGTTCTATTCAGAAATGCAGTAAGTTGAACGAAAACATATTTGTCTTGAAACATAGTAGCCAATTCTTTTTGGCTGCAAAGTTACAAAATCAAGTCCGTTTCATTGCAAAATACTGCATAAAAGACTATAATTCAACTGTTTTAAAGATCGAATTGCCCTTTTTTATTGGACAGTAGTGATATAAGTATTATTATTCACGTTAAATCATGCTGCGAAGTTACAAAAAACATTTTAATCATACAAGAAAAAATACAGATTCTTTCTCACCTTTTGACCTGTAAACTATTAAAAAGTCTGTCTGTTTTTACAAGTAAGACCATTTTTTGTGTTTTTTCAGCAAACAAAACCATAAAATATACTCTGATGTTCAAATAGTTAGCCAAAAATTTGGAGAATAGAATATTTTTTCTTACCTTTGCAAATGAAAGATTTGAATTCAATATTTTTACAAAATATAGCATGTATCAAGATTTAGATTTTACTGATAACAATTACTATCAGGAAGATTATATAGATTCGCCGGTTGATGATTTCGACTGGATGCCTAATTTATTTGCCAAGCTCGCAAATCACCTGCGAACTTCAACTTCTGCTGATGTTATCAGACTGGGAACCATCGGCTGCATCAGAAACAATGAGCCGGGAGATGATTCACTTCTCCAATGGGAAGAAGTAGAAACAATGCGTCGCTATATAGATAGCGTTAACAGAGGCTTGGGTGCACCAGAAGATTCCACACTCCAGCAGTTGCTCCATTCTACAGAATGGACTAACTATGGTATTTTTACCATGAACTTTATCTCGGATAAGAACCTCGACTATAAAGGAATCTGTGAGGTTGAAAATACAAATCTCTCATACGCCAGCATGGCTTTTTTAATTGCTCTGGTAAAAGGGATGAGTATGATTAATCTTAAACATCCTTCAGCAAAGGGAGAAAACAATCATATTTTCACATACGTAATTCCAAGTCAATTCTCCACCTTTTCCTTTGCTTCATTCCTCAATGTGGCCAATACACGTCTCGCTAACAAAGAAGATATTTCTGAACAGGAGATTGAAGAGTTGACCCAACTTGCTTTCAAGAGTCGCTACTGGAAACAAGAGACCTCACTCAAGAGTGAAGACAGCGAGTTGTTCATCTATGTCCTCAAGAACATCATTTCGGAAATTCTAGGACTGAAGCTTGACATCAATGCGGAATCCTTTGCCAAACAGGCAAAGAAGGAAGAGAAAAAGACCGCCACTCCAACTGTAGATAACCATAAGAAAAAGAAGAAGGAGAAGAAGGAAAAAGAAAAGACTATCCTGAAAGATAATTCCAAACCTTCTTTGGCATCTACGATGGTAAAAGTCTTAACAGAGGAGTCCCTCCCGCAAACCAAAGAGAGTCTTATTGATAAGACTATGCAACTCTATCCTACTCTCAAGATAAACTGTTTCAACACCACCCTATCAAGACTCCATAAAAATGAAGTTCTGAATTATTATAATGGTGGACTGATTGGAATAAAAGGCAAAAGATACGGAAGAGGCTACAAGATAATTAGCCGTTTACATAAACATAAGGAAACAGATTAAGGCTAAATTTTGTGCCAAGAAAATCCAAAGGCAAAAAGACCATTGGGCTTTCTTGGCACTATTATATAATACTGTAGCAACAACTAACGTTTGAGACGCTGCTGACGTCCCGGCTTCATCATCTTCATTGCCATGCCGAAACACCTCCTTCTGAAGTCCATATCATTTTCATCGTCTCGTTTACCCCATCCGGTTCCTGGTCCTCCACCGCCACCGCAGCTTTGAGCTATCCTTGTAGCTGCATTCAGATAACCCAAATATAAGGATGCTGCAACTGAACATAGATTTGCAGAATTTTCTGCTACATTTTCGATAAGTGAGCCATCGAATATTTCGCCAACTGTCCTATCCAAGAAATCTCTTTGGCTCGGAGATAAAGAGTTTCGAAGTTCACCATATTTAGATAGACGACTTTTCATATCAAGTGCTGCCATGTGAAAACCGAGTGAGCCAAATTCATGGCTGATTTTAAGATTCACTTTCGGAGCAATCTCTTTGTATTTCGCTTTAATCTCCTGATATTTATCTTCTGCCTTTGCCGTTTTTTCTACAGCCAAAGCAGTTTTTTGCTCGGCTTCATGGGCTTTTGCTTCCAATTCTGCCTTCCGTTGTTCCGCATCATGGAGCTTGCTTTCTGCAATTTTCAGTTTTTCTGTCTTGTCAAGTATTTTCTCTTCTGTTTTCTTGATTTCGGCATTGATTTGTGAAAGTTTGCGGTCTGCCTCTTCCTTAGAAATTTTTCCTGCAGCAAGGTTTCTATTGAGCTTTTTAATCTCCTGTTCCAGGTCTGCCTTATGAGTTTCAAGGTTCTTGATCATCGTAGCCAAAGCCTTCAGACGAGCAGCAGAGTGCTTGATTTCTCTGTTGAGTGAAGCAATAATTCCACGCTGATTGGTTATCGTTGAATTTTGCTGTTCGATGGTTTTGGCGTTTTCTCGAACCTCTTCTTCCTTCTCCTGAGCATCCTTCCAGAGCTTTCTGCGATACTCTTCGGTGGTACGATGAACTGCACCGGTTTCCTTGATGCTATCCCCTCTCTCCATACCATACTTCAAACCTACCTCTTCTGCATATTCGGTATGAAGGTTTTCCATATACTTTGATAAAGCATCTCTACTGTCAACTCCACCCATGAAAGTCTTTATAAAAGAAAACCTATTTTTCTCCGTAAGAGGCAAAACCGTACAATGTACGTGTGGGTTCGCTTCATCCAGATGAACGACAAAAGCAGCAATATTTTGCTCTCCATATTTTTTACACATGAAGGCATACGCATCTTTTGCCCATGCTTCAATTTCCGGCATTCTCTTCAAGTCAGAATTATCGGCTCCATGTTCCCAATCCACCTTCTGATTACCAAAAGCCAGGTTTCTCATTACCTCTCGGTTGCCACCCAAGATAAAGTTTGCGACTGTCCTGTACTTTGGATCCAGCCCCTGGTCAATGTATTTTTTGTTGGGGTTTACAATGCCACGTGAATCCAAATTTTCCTGTATTCTCTGGTTGATGGTTTTGAACTTATTTACTTCTGTCACTACCCCACCTTTACCCACTTCGAAGTTCAGATGTTCTCTTGAAGGGTCATAATTCCATCGGGCTTTCTGCGCCCTTTCGCAATCATCTAAACGGCGAAGGTGTTCGCTGCCTTGTGAAGGCGAGAACCCTTTACTGGGTCTCATGTCTATAACGTTTTTTGCTCTGCTCATAATTATTTTTTTTTAAAGAAAGGTTCTTAGGGAAGTATTCCCTGAGCCTAATATCCCCACGGCTTGCCGCACGAATGTCAAAACGTTTTACTTAACGTTTTTGGGGATTTCAGGGTGTTTTTCTAAAACCCCGTATTAGGCTACAGGGATGTAGTACGTTTCCCTCTCATGCGCAAGCGCATTTGTAAAAGAACCTTACTTTTGAAATTATACTTAATTTGTTATGTGAATTACTTTGTTTCTCCAGAAGAGATATGTGGCAAGGGCGAAGGGGGCTGTAAAAGCTTTCTCTGAGCCATCTTGTCAAGTTCTTCTTTGCTAAGACTCGTAACTATAATGGTCGGATTTACTGAGACCATTTTAGCCGAGAGAATCTGTTTGATATCGATTACATTCATTTGTTGAAGAGACTTCAAAAAAGAGACAACTGTTGGACGAGTCCATTTCCAGTCTTTGCTAAGCTGAGAAATGTAGTTGCGTTTCAGCTCACCATTTTCGAGTCCATCAATATGCTTGGATAATAAATATCTGAAAGCCTTGGCTTTCGAAAATCGCCTCGGGCTTATTCTCGTGAAATCATTACACAAAAAGTCAATAACCTCAAAAGGAATATATATTGAGTATTTCTTTTCGATTGGAAGCCTAGTTTCGGTAATGTTGCTTTGAGCATTTTTTGCATTAATGATGTCTCTGAATCTTGTTTTATTTTGGTGTTCCATAAAATGACTAAATATTTACATATTAAAATGATAATAAATAAATGTAACATGAACATATCACGCTGCATTTCGATAAATCTCGTTCCATTCTCGAAACTCTCTTACAACGTGTCTGAGAGATTCTTTTGAACCACCCTGTCCATGTCCTACGAACTTTGGAAAAATAGCTCCTGCGCCCAATGCATTCGGAACCAATCAGGAGCCTTCCATCTATCAGGATGAGAGTAACAGAAACAGCTGCCGATAATGAAAATATAATCTTCTTCTGATTCAAACAAGTAAGAACATTCTCAGCTATACGATAGTTGAAAAGCAGAAAGGTACATAACAGATTTACCATTATCAAATTGTAAGGAGTTTGCGATGGGAGAAAAAGTAGATTTTTCTCCCACGCATTCCAAAGACAACTGCCCATTCCGGCTTTATCCATTTTCAAGAATGAAGAAGCTTCTCCAATCAAATGATTTGCTCTAACTGCAGAGAGGGTTGTTTCGTAATCAACATACTGAACAGCCAAAAGAACCATCACTAAAATAAGTGTAAAAAGTTTTCTTGCGCTGATGCTAGTTTTCATCTTTTCGTAGTACCACGAAAGAAAGGATACTACTTTCTTCCTGACAGAATCATATAAACCAACACATACCTTCAAGGTGGTCTTATAAATTGGTCCATCGACATTTTCATTTTTCCCTTCAAGGCAACAAGCTCCTTCTTGCAGCCTTCTACAACATCTACCGATGTTTGAAACTTCGGATGGCTATTGCGTCTGACCAGGAGAGATGCTATAGCCATCATACCCAATAAATGATTTTTTATCTTCATATTATTTCTAATTAATTATAAACCGCTGCAAAAGTATAAAATTTTGAAATAAAAATGTATCACGATTCGATATACCTTTGAAATTAACATTTGCAAAACACGGATAAGATACATATATTACTAATAATAAGGCAGTTAACAAATATACAGATAAAAACCTGCGCCCTCAATCGTCGGATCCGATCGAGGGCGCAGGTTGAGGTCGAGGACTTGGAGAAAACCAATCTGAGTGTCGGCATCGACTTGGGCTTGAAGGCTGTGCAATAATGGCGTCCATCGGTAGGAGTGAAATCTGTCTCCTTGATTTCTCCATTTATGCTGACATCAAATCTTGCATCTTTAGATGAAGCTTCTCCATTGCTTCTGGCAAGAAGATTAGGCAACTGGGTTGCTGGCTTAGTAACATCAGCCATCAACAATTCCACTTGATATTCGCCTTTTGGTGCATCTATCTTATATTCCAAGTCGCCTTTACGCCAAATCTGATAAATAGGTCCATCAATCGTATTCTGTATCTCAGATGTGGTACTTTTGTTTTCTCCTCCTATATATCCCCATGAGCCTGCCTTATAGGCTTGGTCTGGCAGTGGATTGTACCAGATATTCATCACATCTTCTGTATTACCATCTTTCCTGCCAGCATCGCCAGTGAGCTTCTCACCAAAACCTTTTGCTTCTAACGTTGAACTTCCGAAAGGCAATACTACATCAAAGACTGCAAGGCAATTTTCTACATTCTTCTTTCCACAGCTCTTGCCATTGACGAAAAGTTCCACTTCCGGCTCCCCACCCCGAGATGATCATCGGCTTCCTAGGATAGTTCTTGTACTGGTCTTCACACCAGCGGTCGAAACCATTCAACTCTCCCTCGTACAAGCCATGATAAAGATTCCAACCTACCACATCTACGAGGTTCAAGCCTATTTCGTTATAAACATTGTCATATTGAAAGCCATCACACTCTTTCGCGTAGCATCTTCTTTCTTCAGAACCTTTTCCAACCGCTCAGCAAGTGCTAATGTACGCTCCTTGAAAGCTGGCCGTTCTTTCGTGCAGGTCATGGAGTGCAGAGCAGTATTTCATTCATGTAGCCCCAGTTGATAATACTCGGATGGTTAAAGTGTTGCCGGATCATTTCCCGCAGATTACGCTCGCAATTATCTGCATAGCCTGGAGTGTCGGGCACAAGATCTATTATAAGAAATTCCTCCCAAGCCAACAAACCAAGCTCATCACAGGTATCCAGGAGAGCATCATCTTGTGGATAATGGGAGATACGGATATAATTGCTGCCCATTTCCTTCAACAGGCGGATGTCGCGACGGTGCGGAGCTATACCTACAGGTGCCTGATCCTGATGACGGTTGAAACCACGCAACTTGTAAGACTTCCCATTCAAACAGAATCCCTTCTCGCCATCGAATGAAAACCAGCGGAATCCTACCTTATGGGATTTCTCGTCAATGGCTTTTCTTGTTTTTGTGTCGACAAGCGAAGTTACCACCTTATATAATATAAGTGTCTCCGGAGTCCAAAGCTCAGGATTACTGATGAGCTTAGACTGTAATTCCATGCGCCTGGTTTCGCCGGCTTTCAGAGTCACTTTTTTCTTGAAAGTTTGCAAGAGTTTTCCATCAGGCGCAAACAGTTCATTCCTGACCTCAAAAGTTGATGGTTCTGGCTTCACGTTGGGCCATGACTGGTATAACCATCATAGAACTTGTGAATGCGGTGAGAAATTACCTTTTAAACAAACAATTATCCAATGTACTAAAAGTCAAAATGTACTCGGTCGCCCATTGCTCATAGTCTCGGTCCCCGTTCCTCATCACGTCAGTCTCTTACTAAAATGTTTCTTACTTGAAAGCAGTTCAATGACAAAATAATAACCTAAAAAAGAAACTTACTTGTCGTTTTTCCGACAATTAGTCAATTCTACAATTAGGCAATTAAGAATTTGATTCTCTATAAGGATAAAACCACATTTCTGTTTACTTAAAATCATAAAACTACGCATAAACCACAAAGTTGTTTACCAAAAATCACTGCATTTTGTAGCACAAACCACATTTTTGTTTACCTAAACCACATAACTGTTTACCTGAAACCACTATTTTGTTTACCAGAAACCACAAAACTGTTTACCTATCCTAGTAAAAAGCAGTTGCTCCTTTTTAGGTAAATTGAAATGTGGTTTTTACCTAGTTAAATTCATGAGAAAAACAGGTAAACAGAAATGTGGTTTATGAGAAAAATCGATGAACGTTCTGTCAGGTAAACAGTTTTGTGGTTTTTAAATTCTTATTCAGTTGCTACTCAAGAAAAGATTAAAAAGTCTAGACAACTTCTTTAGGCGTTTCACATAACATACTAATATACTGATAGTTATACATATACCCAAATTGCATTCAGGTGCCGGATTTCAAATAAAATAATATAAAAAATAGTATCTTATCAAGATAAAAACCACAAAACCGTTTACCTGAAACCACTATTTTGTTTACCAGAAACCACAAAACTGTTTACCTAAGAATAAAAGACTGATATAAAATGATATAACTTATTACATATCAAATTATAACACGGGATTTGGTAAATAATTAATATAACCTCAAAATGGAATGAATTATATACATGACATTTCAGGTAAACAGTTTTGTGGTTATGATGATAAGCCATTCTTAAAAGTAGGTAAACAGAAATGTGGTTTTACAATCGGGTAGGAGGTAAATGTTACTCATAAGAGGCATTTACCTCCTACTTTCGCATTCACCGACCTCCCACACCACCGTACGTGCGGTTCCGCATACGGCGGTTCCTACTTTGGGTGCCATTCGAGATACGAACCCATCAGCGTGACATACCCTGTCTTACGAAGACTATCATTGCTGATAGCCATTTTCAAAATAGGACTGTCTGCTACACGCCAATACCCAAGACGGCTGTTGCCCCACATATAGGCTTGGTATTTATCTATACCACACCTTACGAGGTTGGCAATTCTCGTCTTGACTCTCTTCCAAGACTTCCATATACACATGCGTATTCGTCTGCGCAGCCATTTGTCCGTTTCAAGGAGCAGTTGCTTCATATTTGCAAGATGATAGTACCCCACCCATCCTCGTATGTATTCCTCTAGCTTTTGCTTCCATTTTTCATATCCCCATCCATTGCTCCGATTCGTAAGTTCCTTTAGTTTGGCTTTCATCTTTGCTTTGGATTTGGGATGCACAGTCAGTTGGCATTTGCCTTTGGATACATAGAAGGAGTAGCCGAGGTATTTCACACCACGCACATACGAGACGACCGTCTTCTCCTTGTTCACCTTGAGGTATAGTTTACCTTCTATGAACTTGGTGATGGACTCCTTGACTCGCATTGCTGCTCGCTTGGACTTACAAAATATCATTGAGTCATCGGCATAACGAACAAAGGGGAGACCTCTGCGTTCGAGTTCCTTGTCCAACTCATTGAGCATGATGTTGCTCAGCAGTGGACTCAACAGTCCTCCTTGGGGAGTTCCCTCCTTACTTGCCTCGAACAAGCCCTTGTTTATCACACCGCTGCGAAGATATTTGTGTATAAGGCTGACAACCCTCCCATCCTTGATGGTTCGGCTTAGGATTTCTATGAGTTTGCTATGACTCACCGTGTCGAAGAAGCGTTCCAAGTCTAAATCGACAACGTATATATAGCCATTGTCGATTATCTTCTGCGCTCCCCTAAGTGCATCGTGGCATCCTCGCCTTGGGCGGAAGCCGTAACTTCGTGACGAGAACTGTCGCTCATAGATGGGTGTCAAGGTTTGGTTGATGGCTTGTTGCACCAATCGGTCAACCACGGTGGGGATGCCCAACAGGCGCTTCTTGCCATTGTCCTTCGGTATCTCTACTCGACGGACTGGGTTCGGACGGTATGAGCCGTCCTGCAAGGAACGTATCAGAGAATCCTTGTTAGCCAAGAGCCAAGGGAGGAGTTCCTCACAAGACATCTTGTCGATACCGCCGCATCCCTTGTTGCGAACCACCGCTTTGTAGGCTTGGTTCAGGTTATCGGGACTAAGGGTTCGCTCCAACAAGTGCTCCTTGTCGAATGGTACTTCCACGATGTTGTCTTCACACATCCACATGAAAGTCTGCGCTCCCCCATACCATTCGGATTCCGTCCTAGCTCTTTGGGGGCAGCCATCAACTTTTGCCAATGTTTTCTGCGTTCTTACTTTCATAAGGTATGTTTCAATTACTATCGTTTAATATAGGTTCTGTCCTTCATGCGCTATATCGAAAAGCACACTACTATGACATCTGCTGACTTCTCACGGCTAGCTTTACTCCTTGCCTTTCGCAACATAGCTATTCGACAAGTCCGTGAGACCTCCTCGGATAAGGGCATTGTCTTTCCATCTTATACCCACTTCATTTACACCAACCGTTCCGAATAGCTATGGGACTTTGATTTGTATAGCAATCTAATCCACGGTCATATGCCTTGTATGAAGTTTCTGTACGTTAGGTCAGATGTTTGCCGCCGGCTTCTTTCAGATTCCAACTCACGATGGACACCCTTGCCATTGGCTAGGTAATTCCCGCTATTAGGGCTTACTAGGGACTTGCACCCATTAGACAATGCTCATGCCGAGCATACTATCAAAAAGAGGAAGTACGGTACTCCCCTACTTCCTCTTCTGCTTTCTTGTTCTGCTTAGCCTCTATAGAATACAGGCATGAATGAACCGACACAGTCAAAAAATTCTTGTGCCAGCCTTTCAAGACCCGATGTTTTCAAGGCAGCAAAATCATCATCACTAGCAGCAATACAGAATCTGTCATTCTTGATTCCTATGAATTTGCATCTGCCCAACAGGGCTTGCTGACTGGTATCCTGTACCATCGAAATAAACTGATTCCATTGCTCAAAACCTTGAGTTGTGTCTACTTCTATCTTCTTGTCAGGATTCTGATATACATGCGCAAAAAGATCTCCCTGCTGCGTGGCATCATCAGATGTTTTCTTTCCCCTATTACGGTTTATTTTTTCATTCAGACGACGAGCAATATCTGCATCTTTATCTCCGATATGATTGATACCTACATCCGTCCGCTTGATATGGAAGATAACATATTCAGGATCTCCCTTATGCTTTCCGTTCCGATAAATAAAGTCTTCTTCAGAAAATTCATCAAATACGATATCAGTCTCACTGCGACTAGCCATTCTGTTGAGATCTTCCCTTACCACATCGAGTACCTGTTTTCTGAATTGCGAGAATTTAGGATATTTATTCATCACAGGCTCCCCCTTGTCGTCAAGCAGAATATTGCCATGTTCATCAAGTTCTACCAGACCCAAATACTGTTTCATCGGTAAAAACTCAACCTTAACATCCAAGCTCTTGTCTAGTCCCATCTGACGAAGCAGATATATATAGAGTCGAGGTGTATTCACCTTCTTGGAATATTTAGCAATCATGGAGATATGGTGAATATATCCCTGACGCATGTCAAAAAGGCTCATAGTGAGTTTTGGATCTATCTCAAGTATTACTTCACCCTTGATGCGTTCTACTTTCTCACCATCGCTCTTTGTATAGCCTTTCTGCGTTGTCGGAATCTCGATGTTTGAAAATACGTGCTGTATCTTCTCTGTCTTGCTATCCGTCTTTACACGCACCGACAGGTTGAGGATATCGTTCTTCAGCGTATCACGCAGATTCTTATAATTATGAAACTCCGTTGATACCTGAAAATCCTTGATGTCTATTTTGATGGGCGGAATCTCCATAACAGCATGCTCTATTCCTTTCTCGAAAAGATAGTCGGAGCGTGCATCTCCAAGCACTCTCTTCTCGGTAAAATACTCTTCAACATACTTCTGCAGATGGGTACTTGCAACCATCAATATGTTTTGTTGCAATAATGTATATTGCTTATCCAATTTTGTCAGCGAAAAAGGTGTGTTAATCCACACCAGATTCTTGTTTCCTTTTGGTTCACTCATATAAAAACCACATTTCTGTTTACCATAAACCACAAAGTTGTTTACCTAAAACCACTTTATTATTTACTTAAAACCATATAAATATTTACCCGAAACCACCAATCTATTTACCATAAACCATATTCCTATTTACCTAAAACCACTTTTCTATTTACCATTTCAAACATAACTTACTATTAATCAAGCTATTACACTCTCTGTAATAAATAAGAGATATATAATTTATTATAAAGAATAATCTATAATTATCATTCTTTTGGTAAACAAAAATGTGGTTTTTGTAGGAACTTATACCTTATTTTTAAGCTTAGCGCTTTTTTAGGTAAACAGTTTTGTGGTTTTCACCCTTTTAATAACTACTTTTTGTTTGCTTACTTTTTCAAGTAATCCATCAGGATATTGTAGAGCAGGTTTTCCTGTGGGATATCATCTGAGAGGCATTTCATCTTCAGGAGAAGGAGTTCTTCCTTGTTAAGATATGTAGCCACACTCGTTCTGGTGCGTCTTTCCTCTGCAGTCCAGTAACTTTTTCTCTTGCGACCACCTTTAGATATATTTTTATCCTCTTCGCTTTTTGCCATTTCTGTGTTTAATAAACTTGGTCGGTCGTTCATACCCATATTTTCAAGAGACTCACCAATTTCTTCTAAATTTCTTTTTGCTACAGCCATAATTCTTATATTTTATAAGTTTATCTTCTTTTGTTTTATTATTACATGTTTCAACCTACCCTACCAAGATTAGATTTTGATGTTGAACATGCGCTTGATAGCAATTTCGTAATCGATACCTGTACTTGAGTAAGGTGCATATTCGAATATGCTTTGTCCGTGTGCCTGAGCTTCCAGGAACTTTACAGAGCGTCGGATACGGCAAGGCAGAATTAAGTCGCCATGTTTTTCGCCTAAAAGTTTGCTCAACTGCTTGGTAATCTTGGTTCGTTCATCTACCATAACTGGCAGGAGTCCAAGTAATTCCAAATTATCGTTCATGTGGAACTCCTTCACTTCATCCATTACGCTGAGTACTTCACTTACTCCCTTGACAGATAATGCTTCCATCTGTACTGGAATCAAAATCTTGCTCGCTGCAACCAAAGCATTATAAGTGTTCTTGGAAAGTGCTGGAGGACAGTCTATGAAAATGTAGTCGAAATCATCAAATACGTTTTTCAGTCCTTCTCCTGTCATGTCATGGCAATCGTTGTCTTGCAAGCATCCCAGTAATACCGTGTAGCTCTTCATCTGTTCTCTCAGTGAAGGGCCTCCTGGAAGGTGTTGTTCTATATTTTCCATCTGAGCAGATCCTGGAACTGCATATACCCCATTTTTACATTTGTAGACTGGCACACCACTCTGTTTGCACATGGCGTTGTATATGTTATCATATTCGTTATCTCTCACTCCGAAAAGCGAAGAGAGGTTGCATTGTGGGTCTAAGTCTATTACCAGAACCCTGAGATTGTGATTCAACCGGACTATGCCAGAAGCCAGAGACTGCACAGTAGCCGTCTTGCCTACTCCACCTTTGTTGTTCACTACTGCAACAATTTCCTGTAGTTCATGTTTCATATTTCTTTTTTCCTTATTTCACGTTATTGTTTAATACAATTTACATATATTAGAATTGCTGGCAATTAGAATAAACGGATTGACTTATATTCTTTCGTTCTGAAAGACTAAAAGTCTTATTTCTGGATTATCTAATGTTCTTTTGTTCTAATATTGGTTGCAAAAATAGCCAAAATAGTTGATATAAAAGAATTTATCTTCTTATTTCTTTGTAAATATCCCTTTTTTTATACTTTTCTAACAATCTTCATGAAGAATAAGCATCACTTCGAATGTATTACTAAACGAAAATATGGATATCCTAATTGACGGACAAATTAATTAAACTTATATATGAATATTCTATTATACATATATTTGTATAGACATTTATACTAATAAATGATTATACTAAGATATGAATAAACTTATTTATGTATAGCTATATAAACAAAAGAACCAATAAACTAATATACATAAAGCCGTACGTTATGATAAACGAAAATACAAAACTACGTTTAAACCAAAATACTAACTGCCAGCAATTATAATAATCTAATGATTGGCGAGATGAACATGTATATTACAGACCTAACATGTTAACGCTTTATAATTCAGCATTTTGATTATTCTTTTTGTAGAATATCTATAATGTATAAAGTTAGAATGTTAGTTTAGTCTAATTGCCTAATAAACTAAAATACGTATATTCAACAGAAATAGTTTATATAAGATATGTTAATTTTTCCTCTAAGTGCATACAACCTATTGAAATTTTCAGTATCTTTACAGAGTTAAACGGATGTCGAACCTTTAAAACTATAACATCATGAAAATTGGTATTCCAAAAGAGATTAAGAATAATGAGAACCGTGTTGGAATGACACCAGCAGGAGTAGCTGAATTCATTCGACATGGTCACGAAGTGATGGTTCAGCATACGGCTGGAGAGAACAGCGGATTTGCTGATGAAGCGTATGAAAAGGTAGGAGCCATAATCTTACCCGACATTCAGAGTGTATATCGTGAGGCGGAAATGATAGTAAAGGTGAAAGAGCCTATCGCTGAGGAATATCCACTTATCCATCAAGACCAGCTTGTATTCACTTATTTCCATTTTGCCTGTGACAAGGAACTTACCGATGCTATGCTCAAGAGTGGTGCTGTCTGTCTGGCTTATGAGACTGTGGAGACAGATAACCACCTTTTGCCTTTACTCATTCCGATGAGTGAAGTAGCTGGAAGAATGGCCATTATTAGTGGTGCTTTTTATCTGCAGAAGACAAAGGGAGGAAAAGGAAAACTGATGAGTGGTGTACCTGGTGTGAACCGCGTCAAGGTTTTGGTATTGGGCGGCGGAACCGTAGGAGAAGCTGCAGCAAGAATGGCTGCAGGAATGGGAGCTGATGTATGGATTACAGATATCAGTTTGCCTCGTCTTCGTCAGTTAGAGATGGAGCTGCCTATCAATGTACACACGCTCTATTCCAACGAGCATAATATTCGTAGAGAATTGACAGATGTGGATATCGTTGTGGGTAGTGTGCTCGTACCAGGTGATAAGGCGCCGCATCTTATCACGAAAGATATGTTGAAATTGATGGAGCCAGGAACTGTACTTGTTGATGTCGCAATCGATCAGGGTGGCTGTTTCGAGACATCGCATCCAACCACACATTCTGATCCGACATATATGGTCGATGGAATCGTTCATTATGCAGTAGCTAATATTCCTGGTGCTGTGCCGAATACCTCTACTACAGCCTTGACCAATGCTACGCTGAAATATGCATTGGCGCTTGCTGATAAGGGTTGGCGAAAGGCCTGCAAGGAGGATAAAGCCCTGTATAGGGGTTTGAATATCGTAAATGGAAAGGTGGTATTCAAGGCCGTAGCGGATGTCTTCGGACTGGAATATGAAGAAATGATACTCTAAGTAGAGTAGGGGAGGGTTCCATAACACAAAAGCTATGGAATCCTCTTTATCTTGATGCTTTCCTGTTCGATTACTATAAGAAATAAAATAGTTTAGTGCATAAAAAAATCCCCGATATGAATCCTCAGTATTCCTGCAGGATTCGTATCGGGGAATTTTGTTGATGAATTGTATGAAGGATAGATCTTCGCGAAATGAAAATCCATCATTGTAACTTTACCATGCTTCCAGTTTATCTGCAATCTCTGGCATCTTATCCTTGGTGAATACAGGATTCTTGCCTTCCTTCTTCTGTTGGCGATAGTCTTTCAACAGGAAGACGGCCTGACGGGAAAGCAGGACGATGGCTGCGAGATTGCAGAGGGTGAGAAGAGCCATAGTGATATCTGCAAAACTCCATGCAAAATCCAGAGATACTACAGCTCCGACCATCACCATTGCTGCTACAGCAAGACGATAGACAAATACACCCAGCTTGGAGTCCCTGATATATCTCACGTTGGTTTCTCCATAATAATAATTGCCGATGATGCTGCTAAAGGCAAACAGCCATATCATTACCGCAACAAACGGATTGCCGATGTTTCCGATTTCGTGGGTCAGGGCATCCTGGGTGAGTTGAATGCCATTTGAAGCCGTAATATCCACACCGCTCACCAGGATGATGAATGCAGTGCAGGAACATACTACCAACGTATCTGTAAAAACACCCAGAGTCTGTATCAATCCCTGTTTTACAGGATGACTGACTGTAGCTACCGCAGCAGCATTCGGTGCACTACCTTCACCTGCCTCATTACTGAACAGACCTCGCTTGATACCCTGTATTACAGTAACGCCAAGAACTCCGCCAGCAGCCTGATTGAATCCGAAAGCATTCTCAACAATGGTAAGCAGAACCTTTGGCAGACTGGTGATATTCCAAACAACAACACCTACAGCTATCAGAAGATAAATGACAGCCATCACTGGAACCACGGTAGAAGAGAACTTAGCCACTCTATGGATGCCACCGAAGATGATGAGCAGGGTGAGCACAGTGAGGGCAATTCCCATGGTGGCAGGTTCTATGCCAAAAGCCTTCTGCCATGCCAGACAGATAGTATTGCTCTGCACAGAATTATAGGCAAAGCCGAAGGTAATGATCATCAGCACGGCAAAAAGAATACCCATCCATCCTTTTCCCAAACCATACTTCATATAATAGGCCGGTCCGCCATAGAAAGATGTTTTGCCTTTCCGCTTGTAAAGTTGGGCGAGAGTTGATTCTATGAAAGCGGATGCTGAGCCCAGCAAAGCCAGCATCCACATCCAGAATACGGCTCCCGGTCCACCGATGCTGATAGCAGTAGCCACACCGGCAAGGTTACCGGTGCCAATACGGCTAGCCAATGCTACCACAAAAGCCTGGAAGGAAGAAATGTGTTTCATTTCTCCATCCACTTTCACCTCCATCGACAGTTCATCGTGTCCTATCTCTTCCGGTTGTACCTTGTCGGGATGAATCAGCAGCCTGATCATCTCTCTGATTAGGCGGAACTGGACGAAACGGGTACGCCAAGTGAAAAACAGGGCACAGCATATCAAGACGGTGATGATGATATACGACCAAAGAAAATCGCTAACCTGAACTAAAATGTTTTGTATTGAATCTATCATTTATCTATTTAAAACTTCTTATTTCTTTACTTTTTTATAACCTTCAGAACCTGGTCTGCAATACTTTTCATTCCCTTGATAGTAGGGTGACCGTTTTTCTTGTCAATATCATGAAGAGCAATGACAGGAACCTGATATTTGTTGCAGATCTTTTTTACCGACTCATTGATTACATCCTTGAGTTCAGAATTTAAGATGAAATATACCTCTACATTAGGATAATGCTGTTGTATATCAGAAAGCAGCTTGGCCATGGCTGGGCGGAAACAGTACAAATCTGCGCGTTTCCAGTCGCTATACTGATAGTTGCCGAGCGGGGCATCAGCCCAGTTGTCATTCGTAGCACCGCAAATCAGGATGATATCCGGATTGCCAAGAAGAGAACTTCGGGTGATGAAAGAACGGTCGGTATAATCTTCGTCACGATAGCCAGTGTTGCAGATGGTAGCACCAGAATAGGAATTGATATTTCCCATTTTATAGCCTCCTTCCTTGATAACTTGCCACCACCAGGTTTGCTCAACCTTGTTTACATCTGTAGTTTCTGGTGGAGTAGTAGGTGAGTACCAGGTGGCATAACCCTTAGGAATGAACCCCTCGAAAGTGGAATACGAGTCACCGAGAACGGCAACGGTCTGCTTCACCTGTGCCATGAGCGGCATGAAGGTGAGCATAATGAAAGAAATGATAATCGTAAATCTTTTCATGATGCTTGTTCTTGTTTTAATGCTTCTTATGTAATTCTGCTGCAAAAGTAATATAAATATGTGAATAGACAAAAAATATCGGAGGAAAATTCATCTTTCTGTTTCTATTTTTGTCTAAAACTAAGCATGATTTGAGTTATACCATAATTTTATCATGTGCGCGCGCTAGCGCATATACATGCGTGCGCTTGCGTGCATATATATAATAATGTATACACAATAAATCGCCATGCTAAAATCTTTATAAATGTTAAATACTTGCTAAAAAAGCAACTTTTTTTGCGAAAAGATTTGGTGGAATGAAAAATAGTTAGTACTTTTGCACTCGCTTTTGAGAAATGCGGTTTCTCTTAGCGATTAAAGAAAGAGTTCTTTGAAAGATTTTACATAAACAGACAAGTAGTACAAGAAGCGGTTTTGGATTACACCTTATTATATAGGGAGTATAAAGAAACTGGGTAAAAGAAACGAACCGTCAAGCAATTGACAAGTCAGGTTTACTAAGCTTCAATAAACGAAAAGGATATTCGTCCTAAGTACAGACAACAAACAAACCAAGCCGCAAGGCTAGGTAAAAATGATATTTTACAATGGAGAGTTTGATCCTGGCTCAGGATGAACGCTAGCTACAGGCTTAACACATGCAAGT
>ERZ772884.871-NODE-871-length-21124-cov-7.259433_pt1 | contig 21124 bp, 22 predicted proteins | sample MGYA00580574_ERZ772884 | MGnify/ENA primary metagenome ERZ772884 (study PRJEB29015, sample SAMEA2737690) | human gut metagenome | biome: human gut; feature: human-associated habitat; material: faeces | place: China | collected 2012 ... | reverse complement strand
TTTCAACATGGTAAGCATGGACGAAGTGTTGAAGTTGGCAGGTGGAGACGGTTCAGGCCGCGTTCAAAGATAAACCAATAATTTAGGTAGCAACAGATTACTATCATGTATTTATTTCTCCTAATTTACAACAACAATATACTTACATTAAAATGTCTAACTTTTAGTCGTCTGTTACTATATATAAAAAAGGATCGATATTCTATTTTCCCTATGAATATCGATCTTTTAATTATATTGAGATGTTCTTTTCATTCATTTAAGAAGATACTTTGTAAAACTCAAAGTAGCCATGATGTATTATTTACTCTTGTATCCACAATTACTCCATTCACTTGTTGTATAGTACAAATTTTGTTAGCTTAGAAATGCTCATTGGGACCTTTTTAATAGGCAATATTATATCATTCTATGATGTGATCTTAACCTTAAAACTAAATCATTATCTTGGTTTGACTGTATTAAACTAACATAAGCAAAAGGATATTACGCAACATCCTTCTTACTAATCAATGATTTCACTGCTTCTTCAATATCTTTCTCTGTCATATGGTATTTTTCTTTTAAGAAAGGTATCGTTCCTACTTCCCCAAAACGATCTGGAACTCCTAGTCTTTTCATCCTACAAGGAGCTTCTTCGGATAATACTTCAGCAACGGCACTACCTAACCCATTCAGAATATTATGATTTTCCACAGTCACAATCGCTCCTGTTTCTTTCGATGCCTTAATTATCGCATCTTTATCGATTGGCTTAATTGTAAACATATCCAAAACTCGCACATGAATTCCTTCTTTTGCTAACTTATCAGCTACTCTACATGCATCCGCCACACATATTCCACTTGCGATAATTGTTGCATCACGACCTTCACGTAAAGTGTTTGCCTTTCCAATTTCAAAAGTAGAACCTGCCATATAGATTTGTTCTGCTTTTTTGCGTGATAAACGAATATAGAATACACCATAAATATCTTTTGTCTGTTTTAACATATCTGATAATACGATCGAATCTGTTGGTTCTATTATTGTAACTGTAGGAACACATCGCATCATACCTATATCTTCTAAAGGAATATGCGTACCTCCATTTCCTCCTGCAGTAAGTCCTGGATCAGAGCCAATAATGCGTACATTTAATTTCGCATAAGCACAAGAAATAAATACTTGATCCATTACTCGTCTTGTAGTAAAAGGCGCAAAAGTATGAGTAAATGGAATCAATCCTGTTGCCGACATACCGGCAGCTACACCAATCATATTTGCTTCTTGAATTCCACAATTTACCGTACGCTCTGGATACTTCTTAGAGAACTCAACCATCTTAATTGAATTAATAATATCTGCATCTAAATAAACAACTCTTTCATCTTCACTTGCCAAATCATCCATTACTTTTGCGAAAACCTGGCGCATTTCCAATTCTTCATTTTTAATATCTTTACAAATTTCAAACATGCCTAGGCCTCCTTAATAATTTCATCTAAATGATGTACTGCTTCTTCATACTGTTCTTCAGTAAAAGTCATGTGATGATTATAGAAAACATCTTTCGCAAATGTACAATCTTTTCCTTTTTCAGTATGTAGCACTATCATAGATGGCTTTTCCGTTTGTAGTTTTGCGATTGAAATCGAATTTCTTATTTCATCAACATCATTTCCATTTACTTCTTGTGCAAACCATCCAAAATCTTCAAATTTCTTTTTTAAGTCTCCTACATCGCAAATATCTTTTGTATATCCATCCAATTGTTTTAAGTTTTGATCAACAAATGCAATGATATTATTTAACTTTTTTGTTCCTGCAAACAAAGCACCTTCCCATACTTGACCTTCATCACATTCACCATCACCTAATACAAGATATACATATGAATTGATTTTTTGATAACGTAATCCCCAAGCTAACCCTAAAGCCGTGGACATTCCTTGTCCTAATGAACCCGTCGTCATATCGATACCTGGAACCATATTCATATCACAATGACTTGGTAATCTTGTTTGGGAAAGATTGATTGTTTTCATCCATTCCATTGGAAAATATCCCTTAAGCGCTAAAGCTGCATATACAGCAGGCCCACAGTGACCTTTGGATACTACTAAACGATCTCGTGTTTTCAAATGCGGTTCTTTTGGATCAATATTCATGACTCCATCATATAATACGGCTAATAAATCAGCCATCGACATGCATCCTCCAATATGTCCCGCCTTAACTGTGTTTAATCCGTATAAAACAGTTTTTCTAATTTCTGCTGCAAATATCTTCGTTTCTCTTGTTGTCATAGTAACACCTACTTATCATATACATTATTATAAATTTCAAGCATATCATTACTGCTTAACTCAACATAATTGTTATTTAATAGCCTTTGTTGTCCTTCTATTACGCTATTCACAAATTCAGGCAATTCTTCTTTTTTTATTCCATAACTGCTTAATGGTTTTCTTTTCAATATCTGATTTGTCAATTCAAATAAAGCTTTTAACGAATCTTCTTTTTCCACATCAAGTATTTCAGATAAAACTCTTAAAAAATCCTGAATTCTTCCATTCGGATCTTTTTCATAGTATTTATTGAATACAGATTCAAACATCAATTGATTCGCTTCTCCATGCGGAATATGATATGCACCTCCAAGTGGATAGCTTAACGCATGAACAGCCGCACAACCTGCATTTCCAAAAGCAATGCCAGCTAGATTGGATGCGATTAGGAAATTCTCTGCATATTGGCTCCAGTTTTCTTTACTATCATTAACAACTTTCTTAAATCCATCTAAAATCATTGTCATTGCCTTTACTGAGAACATTCTAGAATACAATGTGGAATTTGGAGATAAATATGATTCGATTGAATGAATCAATGCATCAATAGAACTAGTCGCAAAAAATTTATATGGTAAGGTATCAACCATTTCAGGAATCAATAATGCTTTGTCTGGATAAATCAAATCATCTGCCAATCCCTTTTTAGTTTTTCGCTTCTTCAACTCAGAAATCGCAACATTGGTAACTTCGCTACCCGTTCCACATGTAGTAGGAACGACATATAATTCCTTTGTTTTTTTATAAGGGATCTCTTGCATAATCACTTGATCAATCGTTCCTTCATAATCCAAAATTAGAAATTTTGAAATATCAATAATGGTTCCACCACCAATTGCAACAATTCGTTTAGTATTACTTGGAACATCTTTACGAATATTCTCAATCATTTCATCAGTAGGTTCTCCTATCCCATATCTTTCTTGAAATATAATGTGTGCTTCAACACCTTTAAGCTTACTATTATAAATAAACTCATTTGTAATAATTAAGTCTTCTTTCCCTATTTGCTCTTGCTTAAAACATTCATCAATAGTAGAGAATTTTCTTATTATTGTTTTTAAAACAAAGATATCTTTCATTATTTTATCCTCCTTGATTACATATTATCACCAATTGTCGACATTCACAATATAATTGTCGACATTTATTTATTTTTGTATACCTCGCGTCATTATGTTATACTTAATCTAAATAAGGAGCTAACTATGAAAAAAAATGAAGGTCTAAGTGAACAAGTATATAATTATCTGCTTCTCCAAATTCTTTCTAATGAATTAAAACCCGGCGAAAAAATTGCAGAAACCAAAATTGCACAAGAATTTAACACTAGTAGAACGCCTATACGAGAAGCAATGAGGAAATTAGAAAGTCAGGGACTTATCCAAATATTTCCAAAGCGCTACGCTCAAGTTGCTAACTTTTCTGATAAAGAGATTAAAGATATTGGTATGATTCGTATATCACTCGATATTCTATCCATAAAACTTGTGGCTATTTATGGTAGTAAAGCCGAATTATTAAATCTAAAAAGTATTGCTGAACAGTGCTTAGAAGCTTTTAATAATAATGATGGAGTACAAAGAAGAAAATTGGATTCTGATTTTCACAAAGAGCTATGCCGTATCTCAAAAAATAAATTATTATTCGATATGCAGGAAGACTTATCCCTAAAAATTCAATTTATCTTAATGCACAATGATTTTAAATCAGTTAACGATAAAGAACATTTGAACCAACATATTCAAATTGTAGATTCGCTAATAGAAGGCAATATTGAGCAGGCATTGAAACTAGATATTCAACATTTATCTGAATTCTATTGTCTTGATATTGATTCACCTATCGAATTCTTTTTATAAAAAGCATAAAAAAACAAGTCAATTTTGTGACTTGTTTTTTTTCACCTATTTCTTTTCAAAAGCATTTGTTTCTGGGTTAAACTTAGCATCATGAAGCCAAGTAAATGCTTCATCTTCACAACGATCCGTTTGAAGCCATGGATTTCCATCTAAGTGACGAATCATCCAACAAGTATACATCTGATATCCAGGCGCTGTTGATTGTGGATGTAGCTTTCCTCCTGGAATTGCTGAAAAACTTCGGTTCACACTTTTATATACTTCATCCCCTACAAAACTAGCTCCAAATCCTTCTGGATGATCAAATAAGAAATAGTAACATTCTGGCTGTGGGTGTCTATGTGGCAAATATCCAGACCAGTTTCCTGGATCATTTAAAACTTCACCTAAAACCATATTACTCTTCGGTTCAATATCATGATCAATAATTGTATTTACTCTACGATTTGCGACATTGCCATACCAGCCTTGACTTGAATATTTCCATGGAGCATCTTCTGGTGTATATAATTTTGACTTAAATGTTACCTTATTTTTTGTTTTCTGAACTAAAATCTCTGTCTCTTCCAAAGCCTTTACAGAGATAATTTTACTATGTGAAACATGCCCTGCATATGGCCCTTCTAAAAATACACTTTTACGTGAAACAATTTTCTCAATTCCATCTACGTTTATTTCAATTTTACCATTCAATAATAAAGCCGCAATCTCTTCATCATCACTTGTAAATATTTTTGTTTGATTCTTTTCCAATTTATATACGCGAATATCCATCAACATATCTCTATATTCATTTTCATATGTTGTTAAAATCATTTCTCCACTCTCATCAAATTTTGGATATCCAAACACTTTTTTTTCCATAAACAACCTCCTATGTAAACTTTTTTACTATATTATATAAAGTTGTTTTATCCCCAACATTTCCAGGGAAAATCACAACAGGCAAATCTTCAAATTTACAATCATCAACACAACGAATCACACCCACATTTTGTTCAATTTGGCCTAAAACAAAAGCCATTTTTACATTCAAGCCATTTGTTAATGTATCCGATGATGTAATACCACCCTTTGTAATCAAAAAACGCGGCCTCTGTGTTAACTGCTTTAAAACATTAGTTAGTGCAAAAGATATTTGTGTTGCCATTTCTAATTGTTTTTCTTTATCCTCACTTGGAAAATCTACTCTATCTCTTCTTGTTGCTAAAACAACTAATTTATTATTCTGCAACAAATTATTTACAATATTCGTACATCGAATTGTTTCTTGTTCAAGCATCCCATTTAATATTTCGTGTTGGTTAAATTCAACCCATTCTAAATTTTTATAATTCTCTTTTAAATATTCAAGTTGTTCTTTTGTCTTATTTACATGAGACCCTACTATAATCAGTCCACCTAATCCCTCATTAATACAATCTTCTTTGTCTAGATAAGAATGATCAGTGATATGTCCTAATTCTTTAACCAGACTAGCTGCACATCTAAAAATATAGCGTTTATCCGTCTTCTCATAAGCCGATACAAACTTTTGTAAATCTTGCATACAAGTACAATTTACAATCACTTTCCTAAATCCAGAGATAGAATTTAATTTAGATACGACTAAAGATTTATCTTGTAAATCCGCTATAGAAAGGCTTATACAACTTGATGCCAAATATGACTTATTTGTTTTTTCTTCAACATACTCTTTTAGATTACTTGACTGAAAAGAGAATGTTTTATCTTTTGCGAATTCTGTTTTTCCTACAGGTACCCAAACATCATTTACTAATACATAATGAATATCCTTTTCTGTTTTGCGTATTCCATCTAAATAAGGGCAAAGTATTTCTCCATCAATATGTATGTGATTCTGTTTTAACACATCATAGATAACTTGTGTTTCTGTAGGATAATGTCCTCTTAATGTCGAATCACTTCTTGAAATAATTGTAAAATCAATGTCTAACTTTTTTGCTACATCTATAATATTTTGAATTAATTCTTTATGATATTGAATCGTATACTCTTTTGAAAATGCTCTAGAATTCGTCAATATATAAAACAAGTTTTGACTTTGTAAAAAAGCTTTTTCAATACTTATTTTGTCCGTTTGTGTAATCATATACACATCATGAACCGTTTGAATTCCAGTAGGATCATCATCAAGTACAATATATTTTTTATTCTCCATAAATCATGTCTCTTGCAGTTTGAATTGCTAGCTCCGGACTTGTTAAAACTGGTTTATCAACATTCTTTATATATGGTAAAATTGCTGTCATTGAACCTTGAGCTAGTACAATTACATCACAAGCCTTACTTGCTTCTTCAATTTTACTTAATACTAACTGATTATGTTTTTCCACATTCTTTTCTTTCATCAAAATATCCAAGGCCCCATCCACTAGATATTCAATAACCTCTACATCTTTATTTGCTTCTACAGCCTTTCGCTTAATTAAGTTGCAACTAGGCAACATTGTTGATTTCACTGTCGCAATCACACCAATTTTGTTTCCTAATTCCACTGCTTTTTTAGCCATTGGCTCATCAATTTTTAAAGTTGGTATTGTTGTTGATTTTTTTGCGACATCAAAAGCTTCACCCACACTTGAACATTGATTGAAAATCAAATCTGGATGTAATGAATTTGCAACCTGAACATACATGTTCATTCGCGAAATAATCTGTGGTGTTGGCCCATTATTCTTTTTCACTTCTTCTAGAAGTGAATCATCAATGATATTAACTAACTCAACATCTGGCATATATTGCTTAACCAATGCTTTTAAATCATTCAATGATACTGGGCTTGTGTGAATCATTACAATTTTCTTCATAGTTTTACCCCCTATAATCTTCTAATTTCATTATTGCGTTTAAAATCAATTCTTTTGTAACCTTATAAGGTACATGTCTTAACTCTTGATTGATTACGGTTTTTTCTAATATATCCGATAAATCTTCATTTCTTCTTAATTCTAAATCCGCTAAACAAATTGGAAGACCAATTTCTTCATGTAATTGATATGTTTTTTTCAACAATTCCAATTGATTGTCCATCATCAATTGCACTAAAGTGCCATAGGAAACAACTTCCCCGTGCAAATGGCCTTTTTCAATATGTTGACGTACAGTTAGTCCATAAAACAATGCATGCGATAATGCCGAATTATATTCGGAATCAACAAGCAAAGATACACATCCTGTAGTAATAATAATATTTTGAATAGTTCTTTCAACTTCATGACTCAACTTATACTCTTTGGCATCTTCTAATGCCTTCTTTGCATCTCTAAGTACAGGATAATAACAATTTTCTCCAATCTTAATACCTAATTCACTGGTGAAATTTAATTCATCATTTCGAGCACTAAACGTTGATTCAATGTGCTTAGCCATCGTATCTCCTATGCCTGCCCACAAGTATTTGATAGGTGCTCTAACAATAATATTTGGTTCAATAAAACAATGTACTGGTGGATTTTTCAGTTGCACAATTTCCAAAAACTCTCCATTTAAATCATACATAATGCTGATTTTAGTGACTGCCGCGCATGTTGAAGCAATCGTGGGAATAGTATATACAGGAATATTCAATTGTTTTCCAGCACACTTTACAGTATCAATACATTTTCCTCCCCCAATCGCAAATAATGCATTGCAAGATTGTATATCTTTTACCTGTAATATTTTATTCACATTTGCATAATTTGCTTCTTTTCCATAGCATTGCTCGGCAAGAATTTCATAGTTATCTGTATTTAATATTTTATCTACGTATTGTTTTGCCTCACCATACGCTTTTTGTCCATAAAATATAGCTATTTTAGAATGTTTTGGGACAAATTTTTCTATTTCTAGAAGTGCATTTTCTCCCATTGTAAAGTTTGGTAAAAACGATGTTTTCATACTTAACTCCTAAAAAAGAGATTTTATTTCTCTAAAATCTCTTTTACAAATTTTTCCAATTCTGGATCTTGGCATCCTGCAAAGAAACATTCTTGAAATCTAGGTGACAAACTTCCTTTTACTAGTTCTGGATCAATTGCCTTTAAAGCAGAAATTAAATCTTTAGAAATAGCTTCCTTCATTTGAGATAATAAAGCCGCGTTTCTATTTTGTGATTCTTTTCTTCCTGGTTCATTTGGATAACCCATTCCTTTTGGACTGCCAAAAGCTTTTTCAAAGATATATTGTAAATTTAAATCAGCACCCCATCCAAATCCTTTAGCATATGGTAGTGCTAATGCGTTACCATTGTTAATTTGCAAGAACAAGTATGCATCTGATGGATCAATACAATAACCACAAACGACACCAGGAAATGCGTTACATGCCATCATAGCTCCTTGTCCTGTTCCACATCCAGTTACTACGAAATCTACTGCTTTAGAATTCAATAATAGAGCTGCTTGAATACCAATATTTAAATATGTTAGATATGGATCATCTCCATCTTTACACATTCCTGTGTTATAGACGGTGTGTCCCATTGGTTCAACCACTTTTTTCAATTCGTTCAATACTGTGGCATTTTTTGATGCCTGGCTAAATTCATTAATTAATGCGATTTTCATATTCTTTTCTCCTTGTTTATCTTGATAACCATCCACCATCAACAGGAATGGTTGCACCACATACATAATCAGATGCTTCACTAGCTAAAAATATAACAGCCCCTTGCAAAGTCTCTGGTTTCCCCCAGTATCCTGCAGGAATACGATCTAATACTTCCTTATTACGTACTGGATCTTCTTGCATAGGCTTTGTTAATGGGGTATCCATATATCCTGGTGCTATGCAATTACAATTGATACCATATTTAGCTAATTCATTTGCCATTGTTTTTGTTAGTCCCATAACACCACTTTTACTTGCCGTATAAGCTGCTGTTAAAATACCTCCTGTAAAAGATAACATACTGGCAATATTAATAATTTTTCCTTTTGTTTTTTGTGTAACCATTTGTTTAGCTACACTTTGAGACAACAAGAAAATAGATTTTAAATTCAGATTCAAAATATAATCCCAATCTTTTACATCATATTCAAGAAATGGTTCGCGAATATTGGCACCTGCATTATTTAAAAGAATATCCACATGGCCATATACTTTAATTACTTCTTCAACAATTTCATCCATCTTTTCTACAGTTGGATTCGATAAATCGGCACGATAATAATGGTATTTCACGCCTTCCCTTTCAACAGCTTCACGAATTACATGATCGTCTTCTCGTCTACCTATATTAAAAATATCAGCTCCTGCTTTAGCTAATCCTTGGCACATTGCAAATCCAAGGCCTTGATTGGCTCCGGTCACAATAGCTACTTTCCCATTTAAATCAAACATTTTTGCCTCCTTTTAGCTAATAAATAAGGTAGGCATCACACCTACCTTTGTTTATTATTCATTCCCTACTGTAACTGTTTCTCCATATACATATTGATTGTTTGAACCAATTACACGGATATAATCCTTAACAAACTTTTTGATAGCTTGTTCTGCAACCATCATAATTTGCATGTAATTTAAACTAGGATTTTCTTCCCATGCAGCCTTCATTGCATCTTCTGCAGCATGGAATGCATCTGTACATACATTAATTTTATTGATACCACCAGCAACAGCTTTACGGATGTTTTCTTCTCCAGAACCAGAACCTCCATGTAATACTAATGGCATTTTTAATGCAGCTTTTAATTCAGCCAAACGATCAAAATCTAATACAGGAACATATCCTTTAGGATAATTACCATGTGCCGTACCAATCGCAACAGCCAATGCATCCACACCTGTGTCCTTTACATATTGAACCGCTTGTTCTACATTTGTATATAAATCAACTTTAGAGTTATCACCATCTCCAGCTTGTCCTACATGTCCAAGTTCACCTTCAACACAAATTCCTTTTTGATGTGCCAAAGCAGCAATTGTAGCTGTACGCTTTACATTTTCTTCATATGGATAGGATGAAGCATCGATCATTACACTTGAGAAGCCCCATTGAATAGCTGAAACTTCATCTTCAAATTTTTGTCCATGATCCAAATTTAAAGCTACTGGAACAGTTGCTCTTTCTGCCATTTCTTTGATCATAGGAACCATTTCAGTTGGGTGTGCCAAGTTAGCCATCTGACCAACACCAATATTAATAATAATTGGTGAATGTTCTTCTTCAGCAGCTGTAATAACCGCACGAGCCATTTCCATATTTACACTATTTACTGCCATTACAGCATAATTGTGTTTATCCGCATGAGTTAAAATGTCTTTCATTGATACGTACATAATATACCCTCTTTCTATCTATCTTTTTAAATTATTCAATGTTGATATCTAAGTCTAAATCAACAACTTCTTCTTCGTGATTTTCTTCTTCAACAGGTTTCTTTTTGAAGATTGCATATAAGATACCAGTTACGACTGAACCAACAACCATGGCAACTAACCACATTAATGGGTTTGTTGATAATCCACATACGAAGATACCACCGTGAGCAGCAGGAGTTTCTACACCAGCAGCCATTGCGATACCACCAGCAATTGCACTACCTACCATTGAGCAAGGAATAAAACGTAATGGATCGTTTGCTGCAAATGGTAATACACCTTCTGTAATGAAGCAAAGTCCCATGAATAAACAAGAAATACCTGTATCTCTTTCAGCTTGAGTAAATTTCTTTGGTTGTAAGAATGTAGCAATTGCAACTCCAATAGGAGGTGTCATACCACCAATAATTTTTGCAGATTCTGGAGCAGCATATCCATCAGCGAATAATGCATTGGCAGCCATAGAAGCAGTTTTGTTGATAGGTCCACCCATATCGAATCCCATACAAGCACCGATTACTGCACCAACTAAGAATTTAGAACCACCATTCAATGACATAATCCAATTTTGGATAGCTGTCATAAGAGCTGTCATAGGTCCCATCAATAACATGAAGAACAATGCCCCAACAATAAATGTAACAAATACTGGAATAATCAATACTGGAAGCAAGCCTTGTAATGCCTTTGGAAGTTTTTCTCCATACTTTTTAAATACATTGACTAACCAACCAACGATAAATCCAAGAATCAATGCACCGATAAATCCGGCTTTTGCTTGGTTTGCTGTATATCCTAAGATAAATGCAGGAACAATACCTGGACGTTCTGACATAGAATATGCAATACCAGCTGCTAATACAGCACAAGCGAAGCTCATCGCAAAATCAGATAATTTTGAAATAGCCCACCAGAATTGGCCCCAATCAAATGCATTTAAATAAGAGAAGATTGTAGCTCCAGAAGCATCTGGTGCTAAGTTTCCAACTTCCCAACCTCCTAAACCTTTGGCAAGTGCTCCTAAGATACCACCGGCAACAACCATTGGAATCATGTAGGAGATACCAGTCATTAAGTGTTTTTTAAAATCTTGTAACATATTAATTTCTCTCCTTATTTAGTCCTGTTATTTTTTTCCTAATTTTTTTTCGATTGTTGCAATTAAACTTTTTGGACTCTTCATTGCAACACTAATTGGAATATCTACAACTGGTTTTCCTTTGAATCGTTCAACACCTCCAACTGCGATATCATTATTATTTTGTTTTTAAATAGTCTCCCTACGGCACGTTTAAAACTACCTTTACTCATTCCAAAAACTGCTTTAATATCTTCTGGAGTCAATTCATTTTGTGCACCAATTGTTCCTTGTGTTTCAATTTTGCACTCATGACCAGCTTCAGTTGCAGCTTGTTGAATTTTTTCTGCAACAATGTAAGTATGTGCAATTCCTGCTGTACATGCTGTGATACCAATAATTTTCATTTTCTTTCACCTCCTGGCTTTCTTTTCTTTTGTTGTCCATATCATATATCGTAAAGCGCTTTCTTATTTCATTATTTAGGGCACTTTAATATGGTAATTTTTTATTAATTAAATTAAATCAATATCTAATTCCTCAATTGTTTCTTCCTCTTGATCCGATGTTTTTTCACCTTCTGCAACACAAGCTGAATCATTAATAATCACATCAATTAATTCTGATTTTGAAGTCACTTCTTGTAACTTACGAACACGATTGTCATTACCTAATTTTCCGGCTAGATCCGCCAATAATTTCATGTGATTCTCGGCAAAATTATTGTCGTCACTTACACAGAACAAGAAAATAATATTTGTATCTTGGTACCCATCTTCAGACATACAGCTCTCCCACTTTACATCTTGCACACAACGTCCAATCGCAATACCAATCTTGCGAACAGCACTACTTTTGCCATGTGGAATCGATATTTTATGTCCCATTCCTGTAGGTCCTTCTGCTTCACGAACATAAATGTCCTTGACAAACTGATCTACATCCGAAATATATCCTGCCTGCAACAATCTTTTGCTCAGATTGCGTAAAGCCTCATCTTTCGTTGTACCCTCAAGTTCCAAATCAATGATTTTTTCATCCAAAATTTCTTTTAATTCCATAATAATCTCCCTCCGTTATTGAATTAAGAATCGATAAAAATCTATATTTGATGTAAAGCCACGTAAGATACTTACTTGTTCATCTCCATCAACCAATTTTATATATTGTTTATAGAATTGCTGCGTTCTACGTATCTCAAAGTCTGTACTAAATTTAACAACCAACAAGAACACAACATCGACATATTTTGAATCCCACAAGATTGGTTTATCTAATGTAGCAATCACAATCTTTGCCGTATTGACCTCCTGCGTATCTCCATGAGGTATCGCAACACCATTCCCAATTGAAGTAGGTGTCATATTTTCGCGTTCCATTACAGTTTTAAAATACTTTTTAGTCACATAACCTTTATCAACCAGTTTGTTACAAAGCATCGACAACAATGATTTTTTATCTTTGACTTTTAAATGACAGAAAATCAAATCTGGCTCAAATAACTCGTGACATATCGCATTAAAACGTGCTGGCCTATCTTGCTTTTGCACACTTAATTCTTTGATTTTATCTTTTACACAATTCAAATTTGAATCACTCAACCAATCATCAATTTCCACTATACGATCATCTTCTGAATGTAAGTTTTTAGTTGTTAAAATCAAGTCATCTTTACAACGTGCTAATGAAAAATCATGCATACTTTGTACATGGATTTTCTTTATTTCGTCGCAATTCCTTCTTAATTTATCGCAAATCATCTGGTTAATTCCATTCGATGCATTGGATACAAGAATTGCGGAAATCGGCTTTGAATTTCGCTCTAATGCAGATTGAATATAAATGGTGATGAAGCTTAATTCATCTTCTGTTATTTTCAAATTGAAATACTCTTCAAATAAAACTGAAATCAACCAAGATACTCTAAATGTAGTTGTATACTCATTTTTTATATACCCAGTTAGTTCATTGTTTGCACTACGATTGTATTTCAATCTGAAAATCGTAGGCCTTAAATGAATTAATAATCCATTATATAATTCGGTATCTTGTCTTAAATCCACATTTGTAACATTACTGATTACGTCAATCATTTTTTCTACGAATTCTTTTAATTTCGCATCATATTGCTCGATCAAAGATTCTGTATCATATGGCATTGCTTCATAATCAATCATTTTAGAACATAGGATCTGAATGGATAAGAATGCGATTTCTCCATCAGGTATATCTACATGAATATATCTTTGAATCTTTTTATAAATCTTTTCTGCTAAATGATATTCACTATATTGAGAAAGAACTTCAAATTCTTTTTTTGAAATATTCAAATTCTTGATTTTATTCGTAACATTTTCATAAACAGCAATACTTGTATATACCAGAATTTCATCAAAAGATTCATCGACAAGGTTGAATCCCCATTCTTTTTCAACTTCAAGAATAGCATCTTTAATAATATCAACTTGTAATCCAGGCATAAAATAAGTAATGCCTTCATAAATTGAATGTGCCTCATCTAACTTAGTAATATAGTTTTTTAAAGCTAAACGATAAGAAGTTTCACTATACTCTAGTTCTATTCCTTTGTTACGAATCACATTCAACTTAATATCAAACATGTTCAACCAATCTTTGCAGTCTGAGATAACTTTCAACATTGTTGGTACACTCAAATATAATGTATCGGCCAAATCTTTCGAAGTAAGCCTTTTTTTGCTGTTCACATTCAGTATTTCTCGCAATGCCAATACCATTCGAGATTTATCCGATTGAACCAATTCGTTTTCATCAGCACTAATCAATTTTTGTATCTTCGCTCTTTGAGAAGTGTTGCACTCGAGCCACATTCCGATACGAGGTTTTTTTTCAATTGTACCTAGATTATTCTCTTTCAACATATAGTTGATTGAATCAATCTTTGTACGAATTGTTTTTTCAGATAACCCTATTTCATCAGCCAATTGCTTGTTCGTGACCATTTCATGTGTTAAGAAATATTTCAATATTAAATTTGAATAAATAGTCGTCTTATTTTTAACTGCGTTCAATTCGCTCACTCCTTGCACGTATAAATTAACATATTAAAATTTTGATAAAATTAAAAAAAATGGACTTTAAAGTGGTAATTTTTGTGTTATTTCTTTATAAATGTAATCTCTTTCAGAGAATTTAGTACTAAAAAAGCCCCTTATTAAGGGACTCTAATTAAAATATCGTTTTCATTGAAATAATTCATATATCGTTTATTTGGCAACTTATTAGTTACCACCACATTCATAGAATCAATAGGCGCAAAACAATTATAGGATACACGCGAAAATTTTGTGTCATCCGCTAAAACAATGACTTCTTTTGAAGTATGAATAACATGATTTTTTACCATCCCTTCAAAATTATCCATGTTCGTCAAACCATTTTCTAAAGATAAACCATATGTAGAAATAAACGACTTTGCAAAGTTATAGTGAAGTGCAGACACATCAAAAAAGAAGCTCTTTACTTTTTCTCTATATTCTCCACCTAACAATATAATCTTTACATTTTTCTTGCCTTCGAGCATTTCAAAGGCCAATGCACTATGCGTTATAACAGTAAGATGCATATCTTCATTCATAAAAGGGATAATTTGACATGCAGTTGTACCAGAATCAATAAATATTACATCTTGCTCTTCTAATAAACTTGCAGCAACTTTACCAATTTGTTGCTTCTGATTCAAATTTTCTATTTCTCTTGATTTGATATCAATAACCTCAGTGTTTGCGACAATATCCTCGTTATAGACAACTCCACCATATACTTTTTTTATCACATTGCGATTTTCTAATTCTTTCAAATCTCTACGCAATGTTTGTATTGAAATATCAAATTGATTTAACAACTCATCTAAAGAGGCAACTTTTGCATTTTTAATGTAATTTTCTATTTCTTGAATTCGATTGTACTTCATATCTATCATCCTTTTGTGAAATTATACCATTTTTTATCTTATGATAATCTAATTTTTACCACATTAAAGATGTATTTTTTTAATTTAAGCCCTTACATAACAAACTAAAATATAAATAAAGAGAGGTATTTTAATATGCATACAGTTTTATATACGATAGTTATTGTTCTTATTATCATTTATGGTTTTAAAGCCTATCAGAATTATCCATCCTACAAGAATTCAATTCTTCCAACACTATTTCCTAATTATTTTGAATTCTTTTGGCGCATGTTTATTCGAAAAGATACATCAAATAGTTCTTATTTAAACAAGAGTATAGGAAACCACAAGCTTTCATTCGCGACAATTGAAAACAGACAACACCAAGTCACTTCTAAATTTGTTCTTTTTTTCTATAACAAAGGAATCGCAATCGTTGAATATTTGGATTATCCTGGTACGTATTCTGGTAATGACGAAGATCGTTCTTGGATCATTAAAAGTAACAACAAAAAGATCCGCATCACTAATCCGATTCATGAGTTACAAACATATAAAAATCGAATTCAAAAAATGTTTAAGGATGGACAAATATCATCTGTGATTGCCATTAAAGATGATTCTGAAATTGATAAGATTCAAACACAGACGTTATACTGCAAATATAAGGATGTCATCACTACTCTAAACAATATTCAATGTGAGCACACGCTTAGTGAAAGTGAAATTCAAAATTTATTCGATTCATTCAATCAAAAACGATCAACATTATCATAACTTACTCATAATTAATTCATTTTTTACCATATATATACTCATTTTATTTTAATTATTCCTATTCTCTTAAGAGTATTCTATTCATATAAGATAAACAAAATTGGAGGTTATTATGAAATACTTAAACTTTGATACAAACCGTCCTTATGATTTAATTTTATTAGGACGCGTTGCGATTGATTTAAATCCAGCTGTTAGTGAGGGCTTTAAACCATTAAAAAATGTTTCTCATTTTGAAAAGTATGTTGGGGGCAGCCCTGCAAATATCGCTTGTGGTGTAACTCGTCATGGTATGAAAGCCGGTTTTATTGGAAAGGTTTCTGATGATCAATTTGGTGATTTTGTGACGGACTACTTTAACGACCATAATATTGATACTAGTCATATCACACGTTGTACAAATGGTGAAAAATTAGGACTTACTTTTACTGAAATGTTATCAAGCACAGAAAGTAGTATTCTAATGTATCGAAACTGTATTGCAGATTTACAGCTATCTGTTGACGACATTGATGAGGATTATATTGCGAGTGGAAAAGCCTTGTTAATTAGTGGAACAGCATTAGCACAAAGTCCAAGTCGTGAGGCTGCACTTAAAGCAGTTATGTTCGCAAAAAAAACGAATACGCCTATTATTTTTGATATTGATTATCGTGAATACAATTGGAAAAATGAGGATGAAATTTCTATTTACTATTCAATTGTTGCCAACGAAGCAGATATCATTATGGGTTCAAGACAAGAATTTGATTTAACAGAAAGATTGATTCAACCTAATATGACTGATGAAGAAACGGCTAAATATTGGCAAGCTAAAAATGCGAAAGTGGTTGTTATTAAACATGGTATGAAGGGATCTACCGCTTATCTAAACAATGGTGAAAGCTACTCAATCAAGCCTTTCCCTGTTAAGTCAAGAAAAGGTTTTGGCGGAGGTGATGGCTACGCCTCTGGATTCTTATATGGAATTTATCAAGAATGGTCTATGATCGATTGTTTGGAATTTGGTAGTGCTGAAGCCAGTATGATGGTTCGTTCTAATAACTGTTCGGATGATTTACCAACCACAGAACAAGTTCAACAGTTTATAAAAGAAACAAAAGAACAATACGGCGAAATGATTGCACGTATATAGGAGGTTACTATGTCTAGAGATTTTATTATTCCAAAACATATTATCACGGGAGAAAATGCATTATCGGAAGCCAATCTAAATTATGGAAAAAAGGCTTTAATTGTCACAGATCCAGTTATGGTTGATTTAAAAAATGTTGACAAAGTTATTCAAAAATTAGATAAAGACCATATAGAATATTCTGTCTTCTCCCAAATCACAGGTGAACCTACCGATCTAATGATTGAAAAAGGTGTTGAACAATATAGAGCTGAAGATTGTGATTTCTTAATTGCGATAGGTGGTGGAAGTCCGATTGATTCTATGAAAGCCATTGGTGCCGTAATCACAAACGGACAAGAAATTGATGATTATTTAGGAAAAGAAATAACAATTGAAACACCAGGCATGATTGCCATTCCTACAACGGCTGGGACAGGTTCAGAAGCTACACAGTTTACAATCATCACAAACACAAAAAAAGACATAAAAATGTTACTAAAAGGAACTGTTCTTATTCCAGATTTAGCTATTATAGATCCTCAATTTACATTGAGTGCACCAAGTAAAATTACAGCAGCAACTGGACTTGATGCCTTATGTCATGCAGTAGAATCATATACATCAAAAAAAGCACAGCCTTTATCTAAATCCTTTAGTGTATCGGCTGTAAAACGAATCTTGAAATATTTACCTATCGCATATACAGATGGAAACAATGTAAAAGCTCGTGAAGAAATGTCAATTGCTGCTCTAGAAGCAGGTATCGCATTCAACAATGCTTCTGTAACGATTATTCATGGAATGTCACGTCCAATTGGTGCATTGTATCATATTCCTCATGGATTAAGTAATGCTATGTTGATTAAAGAATGTTTCTCCTTTGCCTTAGATGGAGCTTATCCTGAATTTGGTACACTAGCTAAAGAGGTCGGAGTTGCTACTTTAGAGGATTCCGATAAAGAGGCTTCTGAAAAGCTTTTAAATGCTATGGTAAATTTAGTTGAAACATGTCATGTTCAAACCTTACAAGAATATGGTGTAAATAAAGAAGATTTCTTAAATCATATTTCAAAGATGGCAAAAGATGCCATGGATTCTGGTTCTCCTGGAAATACAATTAAAGATTGTACTCAACAAGATCTAGAAAAAATTTATAAAAAAGTCATAAATGCATAAAAAGAAGCTCTACGCTTCTTTTTTTAATATATCGGAATTAAAGCTAGTACAACCGCAACACCTAATAAACCAATTGCAATCTTATGTATAATCTCTTCCTTTTTTGTATATGCATTATCAGGTTGTGTTTGTTGTCTTTTTGTGAATTGCATACGCACATAACACATCAATATTAATCCTGCAAATCCTAAAACGTATGTAATGATTTCTTTTATTGACACAAATATTCCTCTTTTCCAATTTAATTATATATAAATAATAGTTAAGAAAACAAATTTAACTACCACATTAATATGGTAAATATTACCACAATAAAAATCGTTTTTATTTTATTATCATTCTTTTTTTCATCTTATAATTTATTTGAAAGTGAGGAACTACATATGATGAATTATATTAAAAGTACAAGTAGCGAAATCGAACTAACAAATCGTACAGATCTATATCCTGATATGATGTTATACTCATACTTGATTCGCCCTAGTAAAGGAGATGTGAAACATTTTTATAGTGATGATAAAGAAACTTTAATTTTATTACAAGAAGGATCACTGACATTGAAATACGAAGACAAAGAAGCCACAATCACTCGTAGCAATGTGTTTGATGATGCACCTGTTGGATTACAATTCAATAAACAAGTCGCAGTTGAAGTTATTGCAAATGAAGATAGTGAATACCTATGTTTCCAAACAGAAAATGATAAAACTTATCCAACGACTCTATTCAACAAAGATAATGTAGTTGTTGTAGATCGTGGAGCTGGACAATGGAACGAATGTGCTACTCGTAATGTTCGTACAATGGTTGACTATAAAATCAATCCTAATAGTAACATGGCCTTTGGTGAAACAGTAAACTACCCAGGTAAATGGAGCACATTTATTCCACACTTACATGATCAACCAGAACTATACTATTATCGTTTCAATCGTCCTGAAGGATTTGGTGCAAGTTTCTATGGAGATAATGTTTACCAAATCAAAGATAGAAGCTATATTTGCGTAACAGAAAAATTAGCCCACCCTCAAGTCACGGCTCCAGGATACGCAATGAATTATTTTTGGATCATTCGTCACTTTGATGACAATCCTTGGACTGGTGCAGAAAACGTTAAAGAACACGAATGGTTGCTAGATCCGAACTGCAAAATCTGGCCTGAAAAATAATATAAATAAGAGCTGCATTGCAGCTTTTTTATTTGTGTTTTGCATTATAATATATCTGAGGTATTGATTATGAAGAAAATATATACATGTATGCCTTTAAAGGAAAAACATAAAAAACTATTAGAAAGTTCATCGTCCAATTGTGAATTCATCCATTTAGGACAAATAAAGCCTAGTCTTGAACAAGTCAAAGATGCGAATGTCATCATCGGAAATATTCCAGTAGATATTCTTAAAAACATTCCCAATTTAGAATTTGTACAACTCAACAGTGCAGGTACAAATGGATATTCAGATAATCCAGACTTTCCTAAAAATGTATTGCTGGCCAATGCCACAGGTGCTTATGGAGTTGCGATTTCAGAATGTATTCTAGCTGGTATTTTAACTTTAATGAAACATATTCCTAGCTATATCAAAAATCAATCGAACCATGATTGGAAGGATGAAGGAAGTGTTGAATCGATTTATAATTCTAATATTCTTGTACTGGGTTTGGGTGATATTGGTAAAGAGTTTTCTAAAAGAGCCTACGCGATGGGTGCTCATATTACGGGGATTAAAAGAAATATTAAAGATAAACCAGATTATATTGATAAATTATGTACAATGGATTCACTATATGATGAATTAGAAAAGGCAGATATCATTGTTTCAAGTCTTCCTGGATCTAAATCTACGTATCATTTATTAGATGAGGAAGCTTTAACTCATGTTAAGAAGCAGCCAATATTTGTAAATGTAGGACGAGGTTCTTTAATTGATTCTAAAGTATTAGAAAAGGCATTAAAAGAAAAGATATTCTCAAGTGCCTATATTGATGTAACGGATCCTGAACCATTACCTAAGGAAAGTGAATTATGGAATCTAAACAATTTAATCATCACTCCACATATCACGGGCGGGTATCATTTAGAAGAAGCTTTGAATCGTATTGTCCAAATAAGCGCTACAAACATTAAGAATTATTGTGAAGGAAAAGAACTTATAAATAGAGTGAATCTAGAGGTATAACATAATGTTTCATTTATTTAAAAAGAAAGAGAAAATAAAAAAAGAATTGCCACCAGGGACAATTCGAAAGGAATTTCATTTTGAAGGAAATGTTCAAAATATTGGTTTTCGTTTTGAAGTACAAAGTCATGCCAAACCATTAGGTATTACTGGTTATGCCAAAAATAATGATGATGGTACTGTTACTGCACAATTACAGGGAAGCTTAGAAGATATTAATAGAGTCATTCTATCTCTTCAAGACATTGATCGTATTCAAATTGACTTTATCAGTGAAAAGGACATTCCTTTAGATTATTATGAGAATGATTTTTATATTCTGTATTAACTTGAACAATGC
>ERZ772884.865-NODE-865-length-21324-cov-7.614886_pt1 | contig 21324 bp, 8 predicted proteins | sample MGYA00580574_ERZ772884 | MGnify/ENA primary metagenome ERZ772884 (study PRJEB29015, sample SAMEA2737690) | human gut metagenome | biome: human gut; feature: human-associated habitat; material: faeces | place: China | collected 2012 ... | reverse complement strand
CCCATCCGCGAGTGCCTCAACTGCAACAAGGGCTGCGTCGATGCGATTCAAAACCGCAAGTACATCTCGTGCGTGCTCAATGCCGAGAACGGCGACGAGGCGACCATCGCCATCAAGCCGGGCGAGGGCGACAAGAAGATCGCCGTGGTGGGCGGCGGCATTGCCGGCCTGGAGGCCGCGCGCGTGGCGGCCAAGCGCGGCTATGATGTGACCGTCTATGAGGCGAGCGACCATCTGGGCGGCCAGATTGTGCTGGCGGCCGCGCCTCCGCGCAAGGACGAGATCATGCGCTCGGTCGAGTACTACGAGAAGATTCTGCCCGGCCTGGGCGTGAAGGTTGAGCTCAACCACACCGCTAGCCCCGCGGACCTCAACGCCGCCGACGCCGCGATTGTGGCTGTGGGCGCGCACGACGTGGTCATTCCCGTATCCGGCGCCGATTCGGACAAGGTCGTCTCGAGCTGGGACGTGCTGGCCGGCAAGGCGGAGCTTACGGGCCGCGTCGCCGTCATTGGCGGTGGCCTGGTGGGTACCGAGACTGCCGAGTACCTGCTGCAGCACGGCTGTGAGGTGGCGATCGTCGAGATGCTCGACAAGATTGCCGCGGGCGAGTCCGAGACCATTCTGCCGCTGATCATGAGCGACTTTGCCGAGCACAACGTGGAGCAGCACGTGAAGACCCGCCTGACCGCCATTACCGACGAGGGCGTGGAGGCTGTTCGCACCACCGAGGACGGCGCCGAGGAGCCGGTGAAGATCGCCTGCGATTACGTGGTGATGGCCGTGGGCTCCAAGGCCAACGCGTTTGACCTGGACGGCGTGACGGTGCCCGTGACCTGCGTGGGCGACTGCTCGGGCGAGCGCACCGCCGACATCGCGAGCGCCATTCGCACGGCGTATCACGCGGCCAACGAGCTCTAAGCAAGAAAGCTATCGCGTATTGAGTGGGCGGGGAGTGCCGTATCGGTGCTCCCCGCCTTTTTGCCAATAGAGTATCCCTGACCAGCTGGTTCAGAAAATCCGAATCTTGAGCACCTGAAAATCCGAATTATATGAACACGAAAATCCGAATCGCAACCACCCGAAAATCCGAATTTGCTACAGTGGAATAGAAGAATCAGAAAGCAGGACCTGTAAATCTGCGGGGGTGGCTCATGGCGGGCGAGAGGCTACATCGGGACGGATACATCCCACGTATCGTGGATGCGCAAATCGAGCGCTACCTTCGTGTCTTTGGCGCGGTCGAGATTGCAGGCACCAAGTGGTGCGGCAAGACGTGGGCCGCGCTCGAGCACGGGGCGTCCGTCTCGTATGTCGACGAGAATCTCGACCTCGCGCGTGCCGACCCGGCGATGATGTTGCTGGGAGACCGTCCGCATATTATCGATGAGTGGCAGCGCGTTCCCCAGATTTGGGACTACGTTAGACACGAGGTCGACCGTGCCCGGGGCACGCGCGGCGCCTATATCCTCACGGGTTCCGCCACGTCTGCGTTTGGCTCAAAGGCGGAGGCACCCGCGCATAGTGGAGCCGGCCGCATCGGCCACGTCCGCATGCACCCCATGACGCTTGCCGAGACAGGTGAGTCCAACGGCAAGGTGAGCCTGGCGGGCTTGTTTGAGCATCGTTTTGAGCCCTGCCGGTGCAATGGCGATACACCGGGGCTTGTCGAAGCCGCCTGCCGCGGCGGCTGGCCCGAGGCGATCGATATGGTCTCGGCTGACGCTCAGCTCATCGCCCGCGAATATCTCAACATTACGTTTTCGAGCAGCTTCCCGGCGGTTGGTCTCGACCCCGATATTGCTCGTCGAGTCTCTGCATCGATCGCGCGCAATCTGGGACAGGCAACCACGTATAAAACGATTCTTATGGATATGTTCGGTGCCGAGGAGGAACCCGCAGCGTTTGCCGATGAGACCAAGGTGCGCAGGTACCTGGATGCCCTCAAAGGCATGTTCATTCTCGAGGAGGTCCCCGGTTGGGTTCCCGCCGCGCGCGACAAACGACGCTTTACCGTCAAGCCCAAGCGCTATCTGGCAGATCCGAGCCTTGCTTGCGCCTTGCTAGGTATGTCCTTGCAGGCGCTGCTTGCCGACTGGCAGACATTTGGTCTGGTGTTTGAGAATTTGGTCATACGCGACCTTTCGGTCTACGCACGTTCGCTCGACCTGCTGGATAGCACGCCCGTGCGCTATTATCGCGACGATTCGGGCCTTGAGTGCGATGCTATCGTGCAGCTAGCCGACGGACGGTGGGCCGCCTTTGAGATTAAGGTGAGTGAAGATAAAGCGAGCGCCGGCGTCGAGAGTCTCAAGCGCGTTCGCAAGAAGGTCTGTGGAAATCCTCGTTCACGCACACGCGAACCGGAGTTTATGGCCGTGATTGTGGGGGTGGGTGAGTACGCCCGCGAGGTCGAGGACGGTATCTACGTGATACCCGTGCGCGCGTTGGGGTGTTAAGGGGCGGCACGCCGTGTGTTCTCCGCCCGGCGCTATGGATTGGTGCAAGGGGGGTTAGGTTTGTGTGCACCATGTTGCTGCGAAGTAACCTGACCCCCTTGCACCAAGGATTTGACTTTTAAGACATCATTAAGGCTTGCGCTGTGGAGCAAACCGCAGGTCAATGCTATTCTTTTACCTTATCGTATGGTGTTGTATTCTGCCTGAATTCTATGCCTACGAGCAACGGATTGATCGCGACCAAGCGGAAAGGATGGCACGCCCACTAGCAGGGCAAACGCAAGCGATGAGTGGCATGGACCGACATAGCGAGCTCCAGCAGCACAAGACGGCGGCCGAGTACCGCCAAGCTGCCGACGAGCACGTGCGGACCCTCAAGGATTTCTGGAAGGATTTCCTGGTGAGCGGTCTGTTTGTGCTGGCCGCCATCGTTGCCATCTTTGCATGCCTGGCCTGGTTTGCCGCGAATAACCGAGTGAGTGCCACGGGGAGTACGATCGGGGCGAAGGGTCCGCGGTTTGTGCTCTCGGGAACGCAGGGCGGCACGGCGGGCAAGTACGACGCCCAGGACAACTACGCGTCGGACAGTACAAGCCTTGCCGTGAACAATCTTTTCAACCTCAATAACATGAGTGCCGATGGCAGTCTCTCTCCGGGGTCGGCTGGTCAGCTCCAGCTCAACGTCAAGCCGCTCTGCAACGACCTGCACGATATCACGGTGGAGATGACCTGGGAGATTTCCGTCCAGACGAGTGCTGTCGGCATGGGCTCCGCTGCGGATGCATCGAAAAACGAAGAGATCATCAACTCGCTTAAAGATTTGGTGCGCGGTCATATCCTGGTTTTTCAGGGCAAAGACACCTCTGGCTTTTACTCCAATCCGCTGGTCCCCACGACAACCACGGTGACCCAGGACGGAGCCAGCGTTACCGTCATCACGCAGAGCTTTACCATTCCGGCGTCGGACTTTTGCCCTGCGGACTCAAATAGCACGACCAAAACCGTACCCAAAACCCTCTACTGGATTTGGTCGGAGCAGTTTAAGAGCTACGTTCGCACGGGCAACGCCGGCTACGGTGGCAACCTTTTTGCGAGCACGGACCCCGCCGCGGGATACGCAGCCCTCGTCGGCGACATCAACAATAACCACGCGCGCTATTTCCGCGCCGATAGCACGAGCGTGCCAGGTCAGGCGCCTAGCGCGGTTCCGCCTGTCGGAGCCGGCATGTCCTCTGCGGATGTGGAAACCTGCGCCAGCTACTACAACAACGCCGACGAGATTATCGGCAAGAACGTCAAGTACATTCGCGTGCGCTTCACCGCCAAGGAGGCGGATAAATAAATGGACGAGCAGCTTAATGCCCGCGAGCAGGGCGATATCAAACACAACGAAGGAGCGGCAAACCCCGGCGGCAACGGGTTCGGCTCGCACGGCGAAGCGCGTCCGGCTGGCCGCATCGAGCGCATCAAGGCTTGGGTGAGCGACCACCGTCGCGAATCCCTGGCCATCGTGGGTCTGGTGGCCGTGCTTCTCGTGTTGCTGGGATTGACGCTCGGATGGTTCGTCGATGCCAATCGCGGCTCCACCGTCGGCAAGATCAAGGAGCCGGCAGAGCTCAAGGTGCTGGGCCCCAACGCTACGGCAACAGAGCAGATCGACCTGAGCTACAACCCCGAATACGGCGATACCAAGACCGGCAACACGGTGACGCTCAAGCGCCCGTTTTGCGTGCAGACGGGCGGTGACGGTTTTGAGCTGCAACTCGCGAATACGACCAACATTACGGGTCTCACTATCGAGCTGTACAGAGCCGAGAACACGTCTGCGCTCCAGACGCCCGACGTGAGCGGTACCGCAGACGGCAAATCTTATAGCTGGAAAGCAACCGGAGAGAACCTGCTGACGAGCTTCGAATATATCAACAAGGAGAACGACGGTCTGGCAGCCGTGCCGGGCGAGGGCGCAAGCGACCCTACATTCAAGGACTATCAAAACGTCCAGCGCAACGCGCGCCCGCTCTACCGATACAAGAAATTCGGCAAAGGCGACCTCAACGCTAAGACACTCGACAACTCGACTGGCAATGACACGCTTAACTTTATCATCAAGCTTTCGTGGGACGAGAGCGCCAAAGAGACCGACGTGATTTACCTGATCGCGCGCAACACGAGCGGCAAGTAGGAGAGGGGGCGCACATGGAGAAGCAAGAGAAACAGCAGGATGCCGAGCGCGAGCAGCTGGCAAAAAGCAAGAGCCTAGTCAAGAACAAGCTGGTTGTGGCGGCAATCGCACTTATTTGCGCCGTGGCGCTCGTGACGGGTGGCTACTTTACCTATTCCGCCTACACCGCCAACGGATTTCTAAAGTCCGTCGCCGCAACGGGCACTGCGCAGAGCCTATTTGCAAGCGATTTGCTCACGGGCTATATGAGTGCGCCTAGCCCCGACGAGCTCGCCCGTGCCCAGCGCTCCGTTACGGTGTATCCCAACAACGGGCAGTGCAACTTTACCTTTAGCATCTACAACTACTTGCTGGGCAACAGCAACTTCTGCAACGACAAAAATGTGACATACACCTTGACGGTCGAGGGGCACGGGCTCGATGGCGCCACGTGGAGCTATGCGCCCCAGCCCGGTAGCAGCGTCACGCTTCCGGAGAATCAACCTACCAAGAACGACTACACCGTGACCTTCCCCGAGGCTAAGTTGGGACAAGCATACTTTGTGATTAAGGCCACGGTCGTATCGGAGAAGAGCCCCGGCACCGAGCTAGCCTGTCTGGCGGCGAAAGTCGTGCCGTCAAAGAGGGCCGAGGTCAAGACCGCTGCGGTTGAGGGCGCGCTGGTCGATGAGGCTGGCAAGTTTGCTGATTACGCTGCATACAACTACCGCGTGACGGTTACGGGCGCACTGGCAAACGTCACGCTCACGTGGGGGGAGAACGTGGAGATCGACCCGTTCTTTGAGACCAACCATAGCGCGACGGTGGATGCTGCAGCTCGCAAGGCTACGTTCACCATGGAGCCGGGTTCGATGGTCGTCAACTTTTACCGAGCGGACGGCAAAACGCCCGGTGGCTGGGGCGACCTGGACATTAGCGTGAGCGGAACTACTCTGACGGGCGCGACGGAGACTCGATAACTCTGGAAGCGGAGTTTTAGGATAAGAGGTACGGAATCGATGAGAACGGCAAAGCGCATATTCGCAGAGTTCATGACGGTGGTCATGGTGCTCCAAGCATGCTCGCCCACGGTGGCTGCTGTGGCGGCAGGCTGGCAGAACATCTCGAACGAGATTGCTGCCGCATCTGCGAAGGCGTTGGATACTGCCGAGAGCGGCGAGACCAACGGCGATGTCACGATCGGGTCTGGGTCGAGTGATGCCGGCGCCGACAGCGACAGTGCTGGGGATGACGCGGTGAAGGATGACGCTGCAGCAGGCGATACCACCGATAGCGCCACTGGTTCCGATTCCACGGGCGACCAGACGGAAGGCGACGATGCCGCTGACGATGCCGCCGCTGACGACGCCGAGCAAGATGCCGATGATGCGACTTCGGAGGACGCTGATGCCCAGGCGGGTGCGACGATCACGGATTTGAATAAGCTCGTCGAGCTGCTCGAGAAGAACGGCGCGGAAAGCATCGTGCGCAAAGACGACGAGAGCGGAATCCGAAGCCTCGATGTCAAGTCGTCGGAGGCGTTCGCTGTCCTGTCTAACGCCGACGCTTCGCTTTACTATGATGCGCAGATCAAGGTTATCATCACGGGCGATGCGAAGCTCACCGAGTCGGCTAATAACGGCATGTCTTTCCAGGGCTTTGGCAGCGATGAGCATCCGTTTGAAGGCAGGATCTATAGGTCGCTGAATGGCGCTGATAGTCCCGTCGAGCTCACGACTGATCGGACGGTTTTTAATAGCCTCAAGCTGACCGACCAAAACAATATGGTCAAGATAAAGTGGGTAGGCGCGACTAGCTATAGCGCGCCGATGGTCGCTTCGAAGGTCAGCGGTGCGGAAAACGGCGAAGCGAGCAAGACACTCATCGCGTCGGTTGACATCGTGGAACCCGTGAACGTTGATGTGAAGGATGCGACTTCCGCCTTGACGGCACCCCTCCTGGGTGCGACGACGGGCGACCTTGCTGCGAACGTTACCTATAGCCTCACCGATTCTCGAAAGAATCTCAACGCGAATGCGACGGGCAACATTGGCTTGATTGCCAACACGGTCGAGAGCGGGAGCTTGACGGTTGAGTCCGTCACGTTCCCCAACGATCTGACCTCAGGCGGAGCCGTCAAAACGAGCTCTGGCAACGCTGGCCTGCTCGTAGGCGAAGTCAAGGACGGTGCGACCCTGAGCATTGGCACTCTGGCAAACGTTCCCACCGCCACCGTCCAGTCTACGAACGGCTCCGCCGGTGGCGTTGTAGGACTCGTTGGCTCGAGCACGGGTGCCATGGTCAACGTCGCGAAAGCTCTCGACCTACACGCGCTCACCGTCAAGGGCACAACTGCCAGCGGCGGTTTTATTGGTAAAGCGACCGTGCTCACACTGGGCGCGGATAATAAGCAGATTGGGTGTCCTCTAAATATTGGCGACGAGAACAGCGCTTGCTCTGGTGGCGTTATCGGCGACGTGAGCTTTGCGCAAGGATTTGCCGTTACGTCCAATATGTTCGACCTGGGCGACCTTGTGACTCTTGGTGCGTCGCAGCGCGCCGGCGCTCTTTTTGGCATGGCCGATATCTCTAATGGAGACATCGTGGTGCAAGGCGGGACGTATAAGAGCAAACTCGCCTTACCAGAAGATGTTAGTGTCAACGGCAGCTACGGCGGCCTTGTCGGCAAGGTGTTCGCGACGAAAACGGACGACGACGGCGCTTTGCGCGTCTTTGTTGTTGAAAAGGATGCAGATAATAAGAATACGTGCTCAATTGAGTTTGACCTTGCGAGCAAGTTGTCCGACGCAGGCGGCGTTGTTGGCTATGTTGGCGATAGCGCAAATCCTAACTCGCAGCCCGTTGCCGTTGTCTTCAACGGCGTGACGGTTGCGTGCAAGGGAGATGCTTCGGCGCGAACGGGTACCGGAAAGTTCGGTGGCGCCGTGGGCGTTGTCGATACGCGCAATGTCCTTGACGTGCGAGATTTCAAACTTACAAGCGACAATCCTATCGGTAAGGCGCAAAGCAACCGTGCCGCGGGAATTGCGGGATCCGCGTGGAATGCTGTAATCAAATTCAGCGGCATCACGGATCTGTCGGGCGCAAGTTTTGCCGAGAACGCCACGACGGGTCAGCTCGTATACGAGAACCACAACGCGCTGATCTTCGCTGCCGGCAATGGCTCTAATGGTGATCTGGGAGACAAGGGCGCTGCGGTCTGGACCTTCAAGCGTAGCAACTCAGCCTCAAAGACGGACGACATCGCGACCTACGGTGAAGTTGTTCGTCTGGGCGGCGACTTCATTAAGCTTGATGTGGACACTCATAAGTTGACCTTGCCGGATTCGCTGACGGCAGCTAACGGTGCCTACGCCCTAACCACAGCTGAGGATTTCGCCAAGCTTGCGATTACCTGGCAAACCAACGGCTACTACTCGATGGTTGACGGCGTTACCGAAAACAACCTTAACGGCTTGCAGTCCTCGACCATTACGGTGAACGGCACTATTGATCTCAAGGGCACGGGCCTGACGGGTTTCACGCAGGATCGTGCAGACGGCTCGCAAGTTTTCTCGGGAACGTTGAACGGTGGCGGCACAATCAATCTTGCCGTCGGCGAGGCGTACGGCAAGCGTGGTGAAGACGTGCTCGACGGCAATAACACGAGCAACGGCAACGGCAAAATCTACCGCCACGGCCGCTTGGGCTTGTTCGCGGCCGTCAACGGTGCAACCATCTCCAACGTCACAATCGCTGGCTCCATGAAGTTCGATAACGGTTCGGCTATCGATGCCGGGTCGCTTGCGTGTGCCATCGTCGGCAACCTGTCATTGTCTGGCGTAACGTGCAAAACGAATATCGCGTGCGATGATACGTTTGCCAATGACGTGAACATTGGCGGTATTGCGGGCAGCGTGCTGGCGGCTTCTACGGTTGCGTTTAAGGATAACAGCAAGGCTCAAGCGACCATCGCTGCAACTAAAACGCTTAACGGCAATAGTCGCATTGGCGGCGCCATTGGTTATGCGGGCGATTATGGCTCGTCATTCAATGTTGCGGGCCTCGAAGTCGCCGGATCAATCGAAACTGGCGATTGCGCCGGCGGCAAGATTGCCCAAGTCGGTGGTCTTATCGGCTGCATCGCACAGAGTACCTACAATGCAGGGACAATAGCCAACTCAGCTGATAAGTACGTGAACATTTCGGGCCTTTCGTTCAATTCATTCGAAATGAAAGTCGGCAGGAACGGCGATAAGCTCAATGGCACGGGTGGTTTCTTGGGTTATAGCTGGGGCAACGCGGTCGTAACTATCGGAGATGAGAGCATTAACAAGAATGAAAACTCTTATGCTCTGAAAACGACCAACGCTTCTATAACCGCGACTGCGGATGATTCCAAGGAACTCGGTGGTCTTGTATACGCCGCGAGCGGCCACTGGATTATCAACAACTATGCCATCGATCTCTCGGGCACAACCATTAATGCGGGCGCCGCTCAGACGCTCGGCGTTCTAGTTTGCCGCGGCTGCAAGGTGGATGATAAGACGACATATGGCGTCGAGAGCTACCTAGGCCTGTACTTGGAGGACAGGGCTTATTGGGATACCGCCTATAGGGTGCCCACCGGCGAGGGGGCCATCGTTGCGTCGGGCGTAACGTCCTTCGATGAATGGGTTGGCAGCGGTGTAAAACCAAACAACGGCAGCAAGCTCATGGACGCCGACTGGAACACGGTCGTTTCGCTACACACACAGAAAAACAAGCTGGACATGGACGGCGATTCCACAAAAGACAACAGCTACCATAATCGCTCGTCTTTCGGTCGAAGCCAGAATACGAACGGCAATACCCGCTGCTTCTACAACCTCGACATAGCCTCTAAGAATTGTGAAGGCGGCTTTAGTGGCAGTCAAATCGATACAGCGGAAAAGCTGCTCTTATGGTCTGCTTACCGTTATGCTCCCGAAGGTATTCGTTCGACAATCGTTCCCAATGGCACGACAGGGCTCGATGATTCCATAACCATAACGGGTACAATCGATTTGGCCGGCTACAGCTATTATCCCACTCAGCCGAGCGGAGAGGTGACGGTTGAGAATGCGACCATTACCTTCTGTTACTCCAAGATCAAGGCCGAGCAGAATGGCAACAAGCTAAATTCCGATGCTACCCAGCACGAGAACATGCACTGCGGTCTTTTTCGAACGGTGGCAAACGGCGATCTCACAGTAAAAAACGTCACTTTGCGTGGTACTGTTGGGCCCGTTATTAATGACGGAAAGAGCTCTGAAGACACTGATGGAGCAAGCGGAAGCTCTTCGGGCGCGCTCGTGTGCCGCTACGTGTATGGGTCCAGCGACGGCAATGGCACCAAGATTAGAAAGATCTCAATTGATGGTCTTACGCTCAACAATCTGATTGTCGACGGCGCCAACAGCGCCACGGATGCTAACGCCTATATGCCTCTGCTCATCAACGAGATGCAGAAGTACGTGAGCCTGAACGCGAAGAATATCAAGACTACTGGGTACACGAGTGACACCAAGGCGGCTACGTCGCTGTTCGGAAAGCTTGGTGTAGGCAGTGAGGCCGATCAGGTGACGGCAAAGTTTGAGCAAATCAGCTTGCCCAGCCAAAAGAACAAAACGATCTTCACCCATGCGAGCCTGCTGGAGAGTTTTGGCTACGGAAGCACGAGCACGGGCTCTGCGGACTACACCTTTACTAAGGCCGATGCCGATGCCGATGCAGGCAAGGTGACATACGGATCTGAGATTGATGGGAGTACGGAGTACCCGGGCAAGCAGCTTTGGTATTACGACGAAGCGACGTATGGTGCCGTGAGCGGCTATGTGACGGTTGATGGTAAGAAGGACGGTGACGTCAGGCCTTGGTTTGGTGGCTATCTTCCTTATGTTTATAAGGGAAAGGCCACCGAGAGCGGCGTCCAATATCATGAAATTAAAGTCAACCAGCGCATTCCAAAGCTGGTAGAGGGATGCGGCACATATGGCGATCCGTATGCCGTTAAGGACGCGACTGAGATGAACGCCATCGCCAACTACATCAACAACCAAACTGCGCTCGACGGTTGGGAGGTCACCATTGCCGTCAACCAGAGTACGCTCTGTACTCGCCGCAGCGACAATAAAACCGACAATGAGGTTACGTACGTCTATAAGCAGGCGAAAGACACTGGGAAGAAGTGGGAAAAGAAGACCAGCGACACCACTGATCCTTCGGCCACACTTTCCGACGAGATGATGCACCGCTATATCCAAAGCGCGTACTACAGTATTGAACCTACCGGGGGTAATACGATCACCCTTGACGGCGCATCGTTTGGCGGTTTTGGCAACAAAGCCAACCCGTTCCGTGGCGTCATCGTTGGCAACCCTAAAGGTGATAAAAAGGCAACCATCAAGATAGAGAATAACGAGGGTTCGCTTCGCGGCCTTATTCCCTATAGTTACGGCAGCGTGGTGCGCGATCTGAATATTCGCTATGTGAACGCGTCGGCGACTATTACTTATTCTGCCAAGGATGCCGACGGTGTTCCGACGTCGTTCTTCGGTGGCGTTATCGGCTGCATCCTTGGCGGCGATAACATTATCGACGGTGTGGCCGTGAATGGGACAACGCCCGATAACTCCACAACCGGCTTTACGGTTGCTGGTGGCGGAACTAAGCCACATCTTGTTCCCATCGGCGGTTACGTTGGTGCCATTGCGGGCGGCGGTGTGATCTTCCGCAATATGTCAGGGACGTCTTGGCGCGCTGGAACCAGCGACAAGTCTCAGGGTCTTGGAACGGGCAACTTCCGGCAGTACGACAATCCCTACGTTGGTCGTGTGATTGATGGCTATGCCTTTAGCGAGGGCTGCAAAGTCGAAAACGGTAACGCTAACTACAAGATCAACGAGCTCACAAACAAGGGAGCTGCCTGCGTCACTACCACGGGCACCGACAACAAGTATATCGGCACTGATGCCGAGGCACCCGTGACCACGGTGGAAAACGCCCAGGGCCTTTTGGTGCTCTCGGCCATCATTAGCTCGGGTGCGGGTGCTGGAGCGGCACATACTGACTACGCTAATTATGGCGTGTTCCGCGGCTCCAAGGCGTACTGGGGCAGCGATAAGCAGGACCCGGCGATAAACGGCTACCTGTTTGGCAACAAGGAATATGGTAAGGTGCGAAATGCCAGCTACGACTGCGTGGGCAAGCCTGCGAGCGCTTCCGGCGATTTCGAAACCGCCAAAAACGATGACCAGAAGGCCCCGGGCAAACAGGGGTGGCACGGCCCGCTCAACCATGATGACGATGTAAATTCGCCCTACCTGGTGGCGTCCTACGCTGCCGACTACCAAACGGGCTACGTGTGCGCGTCGAAATCGATCGGCATGAGCCTGGAGTTCAAGGAAAATGCCACCTATGATATGACTGGCTACGGCACGGGATACGTGGGTCTCAGCGGCCGTTACTATTCCAATGCTTGCAGCTCGAACGAGGCGTCCACCGATCGCGACCGCATCACGCCGCACGTGGCAACGATCGACGGCAACGGGGCCACCATCACGGTGGGCACCAAAGATGCCACTTACGGCGTCGTCGAATATGCCGATGACGACTATAAGGTCTCGGGCGTGGGCGGCCTATTCAGCACCGTGATGTTCACCTCAACCAATGTGGGGCAGAGCGTCACCGCGAATGACGGCGCTCAGGTCAAAGACCTCACCTTTAGTAACTGCAACGTATCGCTCACGTACAAAGACGCCAACGGTAGCATTGCCTCGGGACCGGCATCGAACGACCTCATCGGCACCGGCCTTTTGGCGGGCGCAACGGCCAACTACGACGGCAACACGCGTGGCGTCTACCGCAACGTACAGATGAAGAACTGCACCGTGTTGGGCGCAAAGAGCGTAGGAGGGCTTCTTGGCAGCTCGGGCCGTACCAGCCGAAGGACGGATAACGACGTGACCTATATGGTCAATTTCGGCTCCGGCACGCAGGCGCCCGCGAATCTCTGTGACTGCTCATACACTGGCCTTAGCGTCACGGGCGAGAAGTACGTTGGCGGCTATGTGGGTGCGATCGCCTCGCCGTGCGGCGTGTGGACAACCGCGGCCACAGGGGTATACGAGAAGACTATTGGCAAAAACTCGACCATAACCGCCACGGGTACAACACCCTACGTGGGCGGCGTGTTCGGTTATACCTCCAGTAACGTATCGGTGAACACCAAAATTGGCATCACGGAAGCCGTCGCATCGAGCACGGCAGTCATCTCTGGGGTAAATGTACTCGCCACCGGGTCGAACACCGATAAGTACATGGGCGCCGGCGGTGTGGTCGGAAGCGCCTATAGAGGCGTTATTTCTATAAGCAACGTGCGCATTGATGCCGGAGGCGATGCCAAGAGCGCCATCATCGGCGATGCCACCGGAACGAACAATAGCATCCGTAATGCGGGCGGCTTGATTGGCGAGGTCACGAGCAGTGGCAGTCCCAACACGTACTGGTTTGAGGACTGTAGCGTCGAGAATATCAACATTGCCGGCACCGACCAATGCTCGGGCGGACTTATCGGCTACTACTTCAGCAATGTGAACATAGCCTGCAACAATATCGCGATTGAGAGCGCCACGATCAAGGGCAGGTGGAGCGGCGGTCTACTTGGCGCGATTAACAGCGGTGCCGACGTCATCAACGTCACCAACACAAAGGTATCTAACACAACGTTTGGCGGAACCTCCAACGGCGGCATTGCGGGCGACGGACGCGGCCAGTTCCATCTGGTAAACGTGCTCATGGACAGCAATACCTACAAATTGGGCTCTAAGCAGGGCGTGCTCTTAGGCGAGGTTGACACAAACGGCTATAGCCTCTCCGCAGCGGGCGTGAACGTAAAGCTCGGCAACGGCAAGACCACGCGTGATCTGCCGCCGATGGTTTACACGACCAATGCGGCCGCCGTAAACATGAAGTCGTATATCGCGTTTGGTGACTATAACGACACACTGGAAGCACCTGACAAGGGGATCACGCTCTACGGCGCGGACAATACCGCCACCACGGCAGCGAGCCCGTATGTGACCACGAGCCCCGTAAGCACGCTGGCGGCGCGTGCCTCCGACAACGACACCACCGATCGCTACCTGTTTGGCGACGGCGCCACCATCGACACCGCGGCGACCGTCCAGAGCGAGGCAGGCACCGGTGTTGCCGATCGCTACACCTACACGAATATCGGCGGCATTAATGACAACGGCGCCTATCAAAATAAGTCGAGCTACGATGCCTCATCCGTGGCCAGTAAGTTCAATTCGAATAATGATACAAGCAGCAACCAAGCCACAGCGGATTTCCCCGTTTTGGTGATCTCTGGCAACGACAACACGACGGTCAAGAGCTATCTAAACATCGTCACGAACGGCGGCTTCTCCGATGCCTGCAGATTGAATAACGAGAATGGCACCAATCCGCACGTGACGGCCAAAGCAGAGGTTTTCCAACTCAAGGATGGTGTGTTCGTTAAGGACGATGGCGCGTCGAACAATCCCACGCTTCGCGTAGTGAACAATGGCAAGAACAATATGTCGTTTAGCCCAAGCTCCGATTGGGACAACGGCAAAGGTCGCTTTACGCTCCTGACCGTTACCTTTACCGAGGCGGGTCAGAGCTACAACGTTCAGGTGCCGATCATCGTTAAGCGCAAGCTCGAGATCGATTTCACTGCAACGTATGATTACGGCACTCAATTTAAAGAAAGCGACTACGCTAACCTTGGAAAAGATGCACACGTGCTTACGAGCTTTGGCGAGCCGATGACGGGTCTGCTTACCTGGACATACAATTCTGCCAATGGGAAGGAAGTCGACTTTGGCTGGGACAGCTATATGGCTGCTGGCGGCTCGATGAAGGGGCTCGGCAAGAGTATCCTCTTCAATGGTGCCGACGGAAGGTTGCCCCAGGGCACCCAGCTTACGCTCATCGATGCGAACGTTGATGGCAAGGCCGGTGGCAGAGAGTATCACTATACGGTGGGCGAAGGCGGAGCAACGAGCGTTTCCCTGAGCGGAAACGACGGCTTTAAGGATTCTGCGGGCAATCCATATCAGGAGCGATGGCTGAGCGAGATCTTGGGTGTGTCGGCCACGCAGGATGGCGCCGGCACATGGACCGTGTGTGATAACGAGGCAGAGGCGACCGCTAAAGCGAAACTCGATGGCAAGTGGACGCTGTTTAAGGTTGCGGGTGCTGACGTTCCCAGCAACAGTCGCTATACGCTAAAGGTACCCAAGGAGAAGGATACCGGCAGAGAGAAGCGTGCATCGGAGAGCGTCTACCTAGTTGTCAACGTGCCCAAGTCGGGCGACGGCGTGACGCAAGCTAGTATCAACGGTTTTACGGCTTCGTCTATTGACTCGAATTCTTCGGGTGGCCGCATATCTTGGAATCTGCATCATGTTTTACGCACCGATGGCAGCGACGATATTCAAAACAGTACGGCATCGACATACAGCATCTTGTCCAATTATGAGCAGAATGTAGTCGACAAAAAAGATGGGGCGTGCATTCCGGTTTCGAAGTCGGAGGACGGTGCCGCCTACGTTCTTTCTCTCGATGTCATGGATACGGTTACGTTTAGCCCGAGCCAATACTATACAGAGAGCGACCATCTGTTCTATCAGCTCGATACATCGCTGTGTCGCTATGGCGCCAACAACAACCTAATGGGAGTAAGCAGTTTCCCGAGCGGAACTTCGGCAATTGCGAAGTTCTATGTTGCCATCGGCAATCAGAACTACAGGTGGAGTGGCAGCGATTGGGAGCCGTATGACGCTTCGACGCCTGCGTTTACACAGATTGTGACGGATACGGGTGATGACTCACTGAGGCTCACGCTCGACCATGACCTTGCCGGAATCCGCAAGCGTGCAGCGGGCGGATCCTTTACCGTGCGTACGGTAGTGGAAGAGATTCGCCTTACGCCGGACGGCTGCAACAAGGTTATCTCCCTGTCCAAGCAGTCTGGCGAGGACGCCTGTACCAAGATGTCCTATACCGCCAAGCTTTCGACGCGTAAGGAAGGCCTTAATACCTCGAGCCTGACGCAGACGAAGCGCGGTAACGTCGGGTACTATCGCATGGACACGGGTGATACGACCATTACGCTTTCTGCGCCAGATAAGTCGCAGCTTGGCATTAACGTGGACGACCTGCGTCCGATCGCGAATGGCACGATTGGTCTGGGTGCCACGTATGAACTGGGTGGACTCAGCAACGCCGCCGAGGCAATTGCGAACGCAGACTCTGTTGTGTACACGCTCTCGCTTCAGCGCCGCGGAACCGACGGCACGTATGAGAGCGTAACGGATGATATCTCAAACTACGTAACAGTGACGGAGAGTAAGCTTGCCGCGGTCGCTCCCTCCGGTAGCACGATCACCTTCACTGACTCGAAGGAGAACGGCAAGTTCAAAACGAAGAACGGTAATACGACGTTTAGCCTGCCCTTTACCGTTAAGGTCAACACGCAGGTTGAACAGCGTGAGCAGTTCTACGCGAACTATCGCTTGGTGATGACAGCGAGCCTGGTTAAGGGTGACGTGGCGAGCGCAACGCCTCAATCGCCCGACTATATGACCTATACGCTCACGAGGGTGAACCTCAACGGCATCGACCACTAGTTCCGAAGCCAACTGGCTTCGCAAAGGGGGCGGCAACCACCCGGTTGCCGCCCCTTTTCTTGTTCTCCTGGCCTGCTGCTGCCCCAGCTTCCCACCTAGCTTTCCAGCTTTCCACCTTAGGTGGTAAGTTAAGTGGAAAGCTGGAAAGCTAGGTGGAAAGCTGGAAAGTAAGTGGAAAGTTGACATGTAGGTGCGGGCTGAAGAGGGGTTAATAATTACACAAACCATACCAGCCAAACAAAAAGATACCAATCTGGTTGGTAAAACACCGTCAATGAGCCGCGAGCTAACTAGCTGCGTAAATAAAACCTAAAGAGCTGTTGCAAATTAATGGCAAATGCCCAGATGCCGCCGTACGATTTTCAATTAACTGTTACGCGCAAACAGCAAAATGCTACTATCTAACATGCACGTAAGAAAGCAGATTAACGGTTAAGGCTAAGAAGTGGCAGGTATGTCGGAAGCAACAAGGACTCGCACGCATGCGCCCGAGGTTAGGCAGCGCGCCGTCGAGATCCTCCAAGAGGGGGTCGGTCATCGCGCCCTCGCCGCGGAGCTCGGCATTCCCCAGGCCACGGCTCGTCAGTGGGCCCGCGCATATGCCGTGGGCGGTGCCGACGCCGTTCTCAACGCCGGTTCGCATCATCACACCTATTCGTACGAAGTTAAGCTCGCCGTGGTCAAGGACCGCTTGGAAAACGGCTTAACAGTTCGCGAGGCCATGATCAAGCACAAGATTCCCAGCGAGTCTTCGGTCAAGGCTTGGTGCCGTCAGTACCGCGAGAGCGGTGAGTCCGCACTGGTCGATAAGCCGCGCGGTCGCAAGCCGCGCGTTAAAAAGGCGGAATAGCAAACGGGATGGTGCACCCACAGGGGCGCATTTTTCTTGCCGCCCCTCTGCTCCAATGCGGGCGTGCCCTTACCCCGTACGCCTAAAACTCCCCAGTTGACCGAAAACCCGCCGCCGCTACTCCTCAATTGAGCTATAACGTTAAACAATTGCAGCGTTTTAGCATGGGGGAGTGATGGTATGACGCTACTGTATTTCCTTACCCTGTTTCCGCTGGTACCGGCGCTGGGCATGCTGCTCGCGCGCGGTGACCGCGCCCGCGATGCGGCGGGGCTCATAGGCTCCGGCATTATTATGGCGGTGACAGTTGTAGTCGCCGTCATGTTTTTTGGCACGGGTCCGCAGAGCTTTGAGGTTGCCCCCGGCACCTCGCATGTGCTCTCGATCATCAGTTCCGTTATCGACGTCATCCTGTGCGCTGTCATCCTGTACAACGCGTACAAATATAGGAACGCGCTCACCACGGTGCTCGGCATAGTCCAGCTGGTGGGCTCGCTCGCCTTTGCAGCCATGACGCTGCCCGCGGCCGAAGCCGTCACGGCAACGCCACTCTACCTGGACTACATGAGCGTGATCATGGTCCTCGCCGTCGGCATCGTTGGCAGTCTAATCTGCTTGTATGCCCTGGGCTACATGAAGGACTTCCAGGCCCATGACGAGCACGAGGCCGCGCTGCGCGGGCAGACCGCGCCCGACCGTCGCCCGCAGTTCCTGGCGCTCATGTTCCTGTTCCTCTCGGCCATGTTCGTCATCGTGACGAGCGACAACCTTGAGTGGCTGTTCTGCGGCTGGGAAATCACCACCGTGTGTTCGTTCCTTATGATTGGCTACACGCGTACGCCCGAGGCCATCAAGAACGCCTTTACCCAAATCATCCTCAACATGCTGGGCGGCATCGCGTTTTTGGCCGGACTTATGTATCTGCACGTTAACGGCATGCCGCTGACCATCTCGGGCATGATCGAGCTTTCCGGCACCGGAACCGCGCAGTCCGCGCTGCTGGTGATGCCGGTCATCCTGTTGTCGCTCGCCGCGCTCACCAAGGCCGCACAGATGCCGTTCCACACTTGGCTGTTGGGTGCCATGGTTGCACCCACTCCCACGAGCGCCCTGCTGCACTCGTCAACCATGGTCAAAGCCGGCGTGTTCCTGATGGTCAAGCTGAGCCCACTCTATGCCATCTACCCCGTGACCGGCTTTATGGTCACGAGTGTGGGTGCCATCACGTTTTTGCTCGCTGCACTCATGGCCATCTCGCAGAGCAACGCCAAACGCGTGCTCGCGTACTCCACCATTTCCAACTTGGGCCTCATCAGTGCCTGCTTGGGTGTCGGCGCGCCCGAGGCCGTATGGGCGGCCATCTTCCTGATCTTGTTCCACACGGTGGCCAAGTCGCTGCTGTTCCTGTGCGTGGGCACGGCCGAGCATCATATCGGCAGCCGCAATATCGAGGACATGGACGGCATGTTCAGCCGCATGCCGCACCTGACGCGTCTGATGATGCTGGGCATTATGGGCATGTTTGTGGCGCCGTTTGGCATGCTCGTGTCCAAGTGGGGCGCCCTGGTGGCGTTTGCGCAGACCGGCAACGTGCTCATGATCATGGTGCTTGCCTTTGGCTCGGCCGCGACGTTCTTCTTCTGGGGCAAGTGGCTTGCCAAGCTTTCGGGCGTCGACCCCACGGCTCAAAACGTTGAGGTCAATGTCCATAAGACCGAATGGATGGCCCTCAACACCATCGCCGCGCTGCTGATTCTTTGCTGCGTGGCGTTCCCGCTCATCTCGAGCGGCCTGGTGTCGCCTTACTTGGCCATGGTGTTTGGCCGCGTGCCGTACGTTATTGGCAAGGACGCCATGTATCTGATGGTGGTTATCGTGGCTTTTATCGCCGTGGTGCTGCTGACGTCATTCCGCGTGAGCAACAAACCGCACGTCAACGTGTACCTTTCGGGCGTGGGAACCGACAAATATCGCCATTTCCGCGGCTCGATGGGACACGAGGTGAAGGCCGAAAAGCGCAATTGGTACTCGGAGGACGCCCTTGGCGAGAAGCGTATTGGCCCCGCGGGTAGCGTCGTATGCTGCAGCATTATCTTGTTTGCGCTGCTGTGTTGCGCATGGATTGGGCCCGAGCGGCTTGCCATGAGCGCGCCCTCGGTGCTGCGCGGCAAGTATTTCGAAGGTTCGGGCGTCGTGGGCATCTTTATTGGCACCGTGGCGTTTGCCTTGCTGGCGCCGCTTGCGGGCGGCTTGATCGACGGCATCGACCGCAAACTTTCGGCTCGCATGCAGGGCCGCGTGGGCCCGCGCCTGCTGCAGCCCTTCTACGACGTTGCCAAGCTGCTGCGCAAGGCCCCTGCCAGCGTAAACACCATGGACGATACCTATATGGCGTGCGCGCTCATCTTTACCGTCGTGGGCGGCGGCATCTTTGTGTCGGGCTCCAACACGCTGCTGTGCGCTTTTATGGTGACGCTCGCCGCGATCTTTGTGGTGCTGGCGTCCGCCTCGACGCAAAGCCCGTTTGCGCAGGTCGGCGCCGATCGCGAGCTGCTGCAGGTTATGAGCTACGAGCCCGCCGTTCTGCTGATGAGCGTGGGCCTGTATCTTGCCACCGATAGCTTCGATTCCATCGCCGTGACCGGGCAGTCGGCGCCCATCATCGTGTACAGTGCGCCCATTTTCCTGGCGCTGCTTGCGGTGCTCACCATCAAGCTACGCAAGTCGCCGTTTGACCTTTCGTACTCGCATCACGCGCATCAGGAGATTGTCCAGGGCATCGCCACCGAGATGAGCGGCGGCACGCTGGCCAAGATGACCCTTATGCACTGGTGCGAGACCGTGCTGTTTTTGATGTGGGTGGGCATGTTCTTTGTTTGGGACAACCCGGTGAGCTGGGTCGTAGCCCTGGTCGTGATGGCCGCGACGTATTTTGTCGAGGTGCTGATCGACAACGCCTTCGCACGCAGCACCTGGCGCAGCTGCTTTAAGCTCGGCTGGGGCGTGGCGCTGGTGTTTGGCCTGCTCAACCTTATGCCCATCCTCGTCGACGTGTTTATTTAGGAGGCGGCATCCATGGATCATAAAATGTCGCGCTCGCCGTGGGTTATTCATTACGACGGCTCGAGCTGCAACGGATGCGATATCGAGGTGCTGGCCTCGCTCACGCCGCTGTTCGATGCGGAGCGCTTTGGCGTGGTCAATACCGGCAACCCCAAGCATGCGGACATCTTTTTGGTGACGGGCTCGGTCAACGCTCAGAACTTGCCCGTCGTGCGCCAGATTTACAACCAGATGCTCGAGCCCAAGTGCGTGGTGGCCTGCGGTATCTGCGCATGCTCGGGCGGCGTATTCCGCGATGCCTATAACGTGATCGGTGGCGTGGACCGCGCGATTCCCGTGGACGTGTACGCGCCCGGATGCGCCATTCGCCCCGAGACCGTGATCGATGCCATCGTGGAGGCGTGCGGCATCCTGGACCAGAAGGAGGCCGTGATGCGTGCCGGCGGCGACCCGCTTACCGTAGGCGGCGCTGCTACCTGGGATGGTGGCGTTGAGCTGGGCGAGGACGGGTTTGTGGCTGCTGCGGGTGCCGGGGCCGGTGTCGACGCAGGCACGGCTGACGGTGCGCCCGCCGCTGCAAAGGAGGCCGAGTAATGCAAAAGGCTATCTATACCACCGTTGGGCTCGACGAGCTTCTGTCGCATGTCCAGGCGCTCAAGGGCGCCGGTGCCCGCTTTGTGCAGATGCACGCCGAGCGCTGTGTGGACGACGGATCGTATCGCCTGGTCTATACGTTTATCAACGTTCGTGCTGCTCAGGAGCATATTGCGCAGGACGGCAGCTATGCGATCGAGAACCTGGTGGTTGAGGGAATTGATCGGTACCAGGAGATTCCGTCCATCAGCTCGTACTATCCGGCGGTATTCCCGTTTGAAAACGAAGCGCACGACCTATTCGGTCTTGCCATCACCGATATGCAGATCGACTTTAAGGGCTTTTTCTACCAGGTCTCGACTGCCGAGCCCATGAGCGTTATCACGCCCGAGGTGAAGGCTGCGCGAGAGAAAGCCATGAAGGTCCGTGCCGCTGCCGAGGCCAAGGCGCGCAAGGCCGTGGCCGAGAAGGCCGCCGCTGCTGCGGCTGCTGCAGGGG